>Ga0209348_1000072_pt1 | contig 60935 bp, 48 predicted proteins | sample ETNvirenome_2_30_FD_184065 | JGI IMG/M metagenome (GOLD analysis project Ga0209348, IMG submission 184065) | Marine viral communities from the Pacific Ocean - ETNP_2_30 (SPAdes) (version 2) | ecosystem: Environmental > Aquatic > Marine > Oceanic | place: Pacific Ocean | collected 2013-06-22 | reverse complement strand
GCGGCCAGGGCGACTTTGGACTTGAATGATGCGCTGTATTGCTTGCGTTTCTTGCTCATGATTCTCCTCCTTGTGGAGATGATGAATCAGAGCTTAGGCACCTGTCCAAATTTCGGGGTCCACTTCACTCGATTCTGATGATTTGCGCTTTATGCACTCTCAAGCGGCAAACGAAGACGAGATGCTGGAGGCTGCGCATCAATCGGGGCTGGTGTTTAACAGCGCCCAGTGGCTGGGTTCCGGTAACCAGGCGTAAATGCCATGCTGAATTTCCCAGTTCCTTACCCTGAAGAGCTGATATACAGCACAGTGGCCAGGGCAGGAATTCGGGAAGGGATTATTAGCCCTAAGGAATTGCTGGATGACGTGTATGGTAACCGCAACGTCATTGCGACGCTGGATTTGCCTAACCAGCTGCATAGGATTTCTAGCTGGTTGCCCTCTGAATATACCGTCGAAACGATTGCCTATCGGCATACTCTATTCCCCTTGTATGCCCCATTTATCCCGGAAGAACGCCGCAAACGATGTCTGGCATGGATGGCTGGACAATCTCGGGGTGCAGTGCACCTGTCGATGGGCGTAACCGCATCGCTTGTGAAGGTGCCGGGTCAGGTTCGGTATTGTTCCGGGTGCCTGAACAAGCAAAAACGAACCTTTGGAGAATATTTCTGGAAGCGGGAGTGGCAGATAGCCGGAGTGGACTGCTGTGAAAAGCACGGTGAACTCATCAATACGGCCATTGCTCGCCCCCTAGCGGATCAACACCGCTACCATGACGCTTCACCTGATACTTGCCCGTTATTTCCCCAACGGCCAGCTCGCAACGAATCGCAGATGATTCTGGCTCAGGTCAGGGAGCTATTAGGACAACAGCAGGCCACGTCACCGAGTTATCAGCAGTGGTCTATTCACTATCATTGGCTGGCTAGTCAGCATGGCTTTACTCGCGGCCAAGCTCACATCAACCATAGTGAGATTGCCGAGGCCGTGACCTCCCTTTGGTCTGCCGAGTTTTTGCGGCGATATGGTTTGGTGATAGATCGGAACTCGGATTATTGCTGGCTGCGGGCGATGTTCCGGAAGCATCGGAAATCCTTCAGCTACCTCCAACACATTATTGTTCACCACGCGCTTTTGCCTGAGGGCTGGTCGATTGTCGATGTTATTGGCAGTGTAAAAGTGTTGCCAGCGCACTTGTCACCAGAGTCAACAGTGGGGCCTCCCGTTGGCACGAACCAATGTTTAACGCAAGATCAGCACGATTGGATGAAAATGCTGGCAGAGCAACCACCGAAAAAGGCTCGCTCGGCAGCCCCTGCGCTGTACGCACGATTGTACCGGTACGACCGACTCTGGCTGAAACAGGTAAATCAAGCCCAGCCACGAGTAAACGTTATTAAAAGAAAACCGAGGGTTGATTGGCGGCGGCGGGATCTGCAATATCAGAGTAAGTTGCGGGAAATTTTGACATTTTTGTGGACTGACCAACGCGGCCCTCGGCGGTCACAGACGTATTTGCTGAAACAGCTGGGTAAGCTCTCCACCTTGGAAAAGAAAATCAACCGGTTGCCGCGAACCAAGCAGCTGCTTGAGCGCTACACCGAGAGCGTTCCCGACTATCAGATGAGGCGGCTAAGAAACGCATGGTGGCAACTAAAGCAGGGGTTCGAGCACCCACCACGTTGGCGATTATTACGCGTTGCCGGGCTCAGTGAAACACGACTCACCGAAGAAGCACGAGATTACTTGAATGACCTCGAAGAAAGCGACGACAACTCCAATAATCAAGGGCATCGAGGACAACAGTCGAGTTAAAGAAATCGGTTCGATACACCGGCGCCTCGGCACCGCAGACTGGCGAATTAATATCAAGCTCGACCCCGGTCAGAGGAAAAAGCACTTCAGTCTCTCCCAAGTGGGATTGATGCCAAGACGGCGGCTTCTCAACGTTACAGCGACAGGTGATGTGGCACGAGCCGGGTACGAAAAGGAAATCCAGGTGTATGACGCGACTACCTGGGGACATTGCCTGATAGGCGACTGTCCAATCAAAAATATCCGCGAGCAGGAAGATCATGAACAGTGGTGCTTCAAGTTTGAGTCTGGTGGTATCGAGTTCTTCTTACCTCAAATTGAGCTGGCCAGAGTTCTCTTTTTTCACTATTCGTACATGACTCGGCTCGCGATGAGGCCAAGTGGGTTGAAAGAAGAATTTGATATTCAGCCGGGTGACGAGCCAGACACTGCTGAAATTCACATCTTACCGACTTGTTCACTCCCCTTGAATCCTCGTGGTAACACAGCACAACGCAGGGTGTTGGCATGGATTCTTTTAGATGATGAAGTTCGACGGTCGTTTAGTAGTATTGCTCAATACCAGTTGACTGAAGGAGAGGACCTGAATGGTTATCGACTTTGGCGATTTCGATTTGATCCTCCTCCGCTAAAAAACGTGAAGATATCGCTACGTGGACAGTATCTCCCTGAATCTGAAGTCATGTTTGTGTACGAAATTGATAGCGTTAAAAATCTGAATACCCAGAGTTCAAAACAGATTGAGTTTTTTGATCCGAAGCTTGCTGAGCAGAGCGCAGGAAATGCCACCAGGCGGCCGGATTCCGGCGTTCCGACGGAGGCATTTCAAATAAACGATGATGAGCTAGCGTCATCGGATACTGGTGAATATCAACTTCAAGTTCCACCCGTGATATTGTCGTTTTCCGAGCCTGCCTACACTACTCGTAAACCCTATGACGGTCGGAGACGAACCAGGGCGGGCAAAGGCACAGAAGAGATAAATTTAACAGGTGACGCTCACACCGAGGTGAGCACCGACGAACCTACCATCAGAGGGGAGATTCCCTCAGGTGTATTTGATGGTGTTGATGACCAGAGCGATGACGCTCATCTTTATCTTCATAGATTTGAAGCGTTTGTTTTAATGGTCGATCACCTGGAAGCAAACGGATGCGAAGTACTCTCTGGACAGATCCGCAAATTGCCAGTGTTGCAAGGTCATTCCAAATATCGTCTACCTGATGGCAACCCAAGATGTGTAGTTTATCGAGTACTGAAATATGAGCACCAGATTTACGCGCTTGTGGAAATAGACACCACAGATAAAGAGAAAAGACTGTCAACGTTGCTCATAAGGCAACCAAATGACGTTTACGATTGGAACTCGAAGGTTGAAGAGTTATGCCAGCTTTTGGTCAAAAAATCGTTATGTTGGCCAACGAAAAAGCTGGATAGGGAATTCTCAGAAGGATACAAACGTATACCTCATCAGAGGACTCCCGATCACAACAAGTTGATACTGGACTCTGCGTCAGTGGAGCAGTGGGCGAAAAGGGTACTAGGTGCTCTCTTTTGACACAGTGGAAGTGTTTCTGCGAATTCAATGAGCAGAGGCATTGATAAGATACCATTGATTTCGAGCAAATATGTGAAACACTCAGGTGTTGTAGCAACTGGAGAATCACCAATGACCAATGATCAAATGACAACCGATGAGCTCAGGAACCTCGCCTATTCTGAGGCGGTGGAGATGTTCGAGGGTGATCGCGGGGCTGCAGACAGGTGGTTGTCCTCGCCGGCCCATGGATTGGGAAGCTGCACACCAGACTCACTGATGGGAACTAAAGAGGGTATTGAGAAAGTCCGCACGCTAATCGGCCAGCTGGAGCGAGGAGTCTTACCATAAAGCCCAGACTTGGTATGGAACTGTAGGCTCGTGGTGTGAGGGAACTCCCACTCCTGCTTGCGAGCTCGGAATCAGATTATCTATCCGTTCTTCCTGGAGAAATACTGGCGCAGGTTCTCTCAGCAGCTGGCACTAATGACACGTCATTACAGGCTCACACGTCCCGTAGTTCTTCAAACTTGCTCCTTGGCAGCCACTCGATTGCCAGATCGTTTCCGCGAATCTTTACAACGCCCTGGCCAGCGTTTGGTTTATCGTGCTCGGCGCGATACACCAGCAAGGTATCCAGCAACTCCATCAGATGCATTTTGAAGCCGGAATTCTTCAATGCATTGTGATCAGCTTCCTCAAACTGCCAACGAGCATGATCGAGTCGGTTTTCGTCGGAGTCGCTCATGAAAAACACTTTCCCTTCGGCTGTACTATCTGTCAGGTGTTGTTCCGCCAGTTGGTCGAGTCGGGCCTGATCAAAGTTGGCGTCGTAGCTCATATCTCGGTTCCTTTTGATACGGTCGTGCTATCAGCACAAACCAAGGTTGTTAAAAGTTGGCCCAGAATTACTCGTTGTGGGCTGTTGGAAAAATCGGCAAGGTGAATGATGCCTTGGTACTCAAGGGCTTCGGCGTATGTCATAACCTGAGGAAATATCTTGCTTGCCAGTGCAGCAGGCTCTGAAAGTTCCAGAGTTAGCATCCGGTCCTCCACAGAGCCATTAGCACGTTCTTTAAGCAGGCAGCCGACATGCAGCATCTTGGAGCCGTAAAACAGCATAAGAATCGCATCCTTTGCCCATGGCCCGGTCTCCAGTCGATAGAAAGCGCCCCGGTTGCGTGTTCCATTACCCGGTCGGAAAAAATTAAATCTAGGCTCGTACAGGAGGCTGGAAGCATCATTTTGAAAGGCGGTATGTACGAAGGGTCTCAGCAACTCGACGTTTTCTGGGCCGATCCGGGTCATGGCACCTTTAGCGACAAGCGGCTCGAATAACTCTTCCAAATTCGTTGTTAATGCTTGCTCAAGCCAGCTGGCGTGTATGGTCGGTAATTCTCTGGCCAGTTGGATCGCCTGCTCATGGTGTCGCTTTCCTTCAGCAATCCCGTCATCGAGTACCTCTTTCAACGTTTTCACCTTGCTCACATACTCCTTTGTCGCCCTTTCTACCACTGCTTGATAATCCTGCAACGCCCAAGCGATGTTAGATTGCTGGTCGATCGCGTTAACGCATGACTCTAGCCAGGTATGAATATTGTTTTGCCGGGTATTTCTCCGGTAACTGAGATTTTGATATTGAGCGACTGGCTGTCTGTTAGTGTTGAGCAAACGCAACGTCTGGTGACAAACCGTCAACCCACCCAGACCGAAGGCTGAGGGGTTTTGTCGATTCTTCGTCAGGTAGATAAACAGCGTGTCGTCCGCTTTCGCCGGATCCGTGGCGTTAATCACTTCCAGGTAACGCGCTACTTGCCTGTGCTGATCCTGCGCGTTGAGTTTGTTCTCGATGACGATCTGACGGTTGCCATCGGTTATCCAAAGATCAATCTGATCTCCTTGACCATCCGGGCAATGTTCTTTCAGAACAGTGGCGGATGTTGGCTCCAGCCAATCCTTTCGTCCGATAGCATCCAGAAAGAGTTCCAAAAAACGCGTTCCCTGATAATGCTTCCCCTTTGGATTCAGCAGTGAATAGATAAACCGGGTATGAAGCCGGACTTCATCATTTACTGACAGAACCGAGCTGAGCAGATTGAAGTCGTTCAATCCCTGTTGTTTTTGTTCTGCTTGTTCGTCCTCGAACGCCTCCAGTGCAGCGAAAAGCTCTTCCCATGTCGAATCCATCTTATTTGCCTTATCCCGTTTCCACCTGACCTGGAAAAGTCTCGCAATGGCGATTTTGACGGCAACTTATCCAGATTAGATAGGTATTCCCAGTTGCCGGGCCACATACGGAATGTTCAATCAGCATCGTTACCCATTTGCTTCTCAAACGCCTGTCGAATGAGCCCCATCACATAGGGCAGTTCAGACTCCTCACTGAAACCTATTTCTACATCGCCATTTCCCCAACGTCCGAGATTCGTTACATCACGGGCCAATCCTTTCGGGTCGCTCAGCTCATGAAATGGCATATTGAGAGACAGTCGCAACCGGGCCTTTTGTGGGACCACATCGAGAAAGTTTGTTTCGGCTTTGAAGGCGATATACAGCTTGAGGACTTCTTCAGTGACACTTGGATCAAGCGCCAAAACTTCCTTTCGGAGCTGCTCAAAGAGAGCGCGCATTGGGCTGCCGTCTACCAGTTGAGGATGGTCTTCAAGGCTATAAGCTTCCGGTTTGGCAGGTACGTTGCGGTACGTATCGAGGATCTCGTCTGGTAATACCGGTGCTGACCAAACCTTTACAGCCTCGCGTGCCAGCTTGGTAGCACGATTCTGAATGGCGTCCTCATTCCATGCTTCTACACCGCCCAAGCCATCATTTAGGCGGAGGGGGCTCTGTTTGAACCCTCCTTGCATATCTCGCTTCTCGGTGAAGGCTCGGTCACTGTACTCCGAGTTGTAGCCCGTAAGCGTCAGATTACCCAGCGTATGCAGCCAGGTCTCGTGGACACGTTTCCATTCGGGACCAAGCTCATCTCTCCATTGCGCAGACAGGCTTTCATTCTGCGGCATGATATGTTCGATGGTGTATTCGTCGACCGGAACCCGTTCCTTGCGCTCAAAGTTTTCCAAGCGGCGTAACCAATAGCTTCGGCTCCGGAAGTTGTAGAGGTCGCGTACTGCAAGTTCTCTTTTAAACTCTTCGTCATTCGGAAAACGCCGGTATGACCTTAAGCCAAGTAGATGAGCCTTTATGCTCTCCAGGTACCGGTTCTTTTGCAGTGATTTGTGAAAGGTTGCAAAGGTCTTGTTCAGTGAGTTTGTAGGGATGGCACAAACGGCACGACGGAAGACATAAGCCTCTATTAGCCGAATAGCGGTATGAAAATCCTCTCGGGACAGATTGTCCTGTTGGTAATCATGATACAGCTCCAGCAGGAACGGATACGCCACATCGACTTTCAGTTCGCGAAGATCCTTAAATGCCATTCCGAGTTGTTTATCTGTCTCTTTGCTCAACGCCATCGCACAAAAATACCGGGCGAAAGCATGTATTTCTGCAACCAGCGAATCGACACCAGCACTTGCTACTTCGGGACGACGTGAGTGCTGCTTGAAAGCCTCATACACCTCGTCTAACCGGGGAATTTCTCCGGTTTTAACCGTGAGGTAGTGACGCATGAAACTGTCAAAGTAAACGCCATAGCCTTCTTGTCCGAACTCCACTTCCATCGGACGCCAATGGTCATGATAGAGCCGGGTCTGATGCTCCGGCTCCAGTCCCATCAGTACATAGTTCCGAATCAGGTCAGCCTGGCTCAGGGCTTTGCCGGTAGAGTTCATGCTCTCAAAAATCAGTTGGGGATTATCCTGGTCTCGGCTTAGCGCAATATCAACGATGATAAGCTTGGAAAGCCCCCGGCATAGGGTTTCCAGCTCCCCGTTAAGCCGCTCAATCTGACTGTTGAAGAACTCAAAGTTCTCCTGAATTCGAAGAGAACCGTCATTGGGTAACGGTTTTTGCGTGACTAACGCCAGCAAGCTCTCTTTGTCGGTTTGCGTCAAAAGTAGTTTGTAAGCACGTTCACCGTCTTCCAACGGATTGAGCAGGTAGTAATTGCGTAGCTTCTTAGCCGAGAATCCCTCCAGAGGTTCTGTTTCTCCAAGGTGTCGGGCTAGCGCCTCAAGAATCAGCATCGTGGTGGTCAGCCGCTGCTGCCCATCAATGACCAGTAATGGCGATTGACTGGACACCTGGTATAGCCCCTTCTCGATGTAGACTACCGAGCCAATGAAATGTGCTGATACACCATCGTTGTTACCAGCGCGCATAATGTCGTCCCACAGTTGACGACATTGTTGCTCAGGCCAGGAATACGTTCGTTGATAGATCGGAATGACGAATTGTGGCGATTTCTTCAGGAAATCTAGTAACTTGGCTTCTGTAGCTTTCATAACGGACGCTATCCCTTCTTAATCTGTTGCTGCGATTCAACGCTGGTTTTGACTTGGTTATACACAGCGCGCATCAGGTACTGAGAAGCGATATTGCGGAAAGACTCATCGTTCATAAGACGTATGAAGATGTCTTCGTTACCGTCCATTCGCTCTACAAACAAGTTCTCAAGCTGCTTGTTAAACACCGGTTCGAAATTCTCCAGGCTGTTGGCCATGACGGCCTGCCGCAGCTGCTCATTGGCAACGGCGGTTTCTTTCACCTGATCGAAAAAGAGCTGATCCGCCGGGGTAAACTCAGTGCCAAATCGCTCATTGAGCTTGTCGACCAGTGTCGATAACTGCACCTCTTCCTCTGCCTGGCCGGTACCGACCTCGGTCGGGCCATACAAGGCTTCCGGTTCGCCCACCTTCAGGTCGATGGCTCCCTCACTGATTTTCTGAAGCCGGTAGTACTTCAGCTCTACCTCGTCATCTACCTGCACTGTGCGCGTATCGGCGGTGTAAGGCAGCTTGGTGAGCAGGAAACGGGAATAGGTGTACAGCTTTTCGTGATCCGAGTCTTGGTAAGGAATAATCTGGGCAACGAAGCCGTACAGGTTACGAAAGCTGACCAACTGTCCCTTGAACAGGGCCTGGTCTTCCTCGCCCAGCTTCTTGAATCGCTCGACAGCCAGGTCAATCAGACTGTTCAGCTTCTTGTGCTCGCCCCCTGTCGGGTTCAGCCGGTTGCGGAACCAGATCTCGCACCAGGCGCTAACCTCGCCTTCCGTGAAAATCTGCCAAGTGGACAGCGTGTGGGCCAAATTATTGAGCTGCTGCGGGTCGGTATCCTCTTCCTTGGTGGTCACCTCATAATAGGGTTTGAACGCTTTGTATATTTCACCCGGCTCATTCACGAAGTCCAGGACAAAGGTATCTGTCTTTCCCCTGGCCGTTCGGTTAAGCCGCGACAGCGTTTGCACGGCCTGAATGCCTGACAGCTTCTTATCCACATACATGCTGTGAAGCAGTGGCTGGTCAAAGCCGGTTTGGTATTTTTCAGCGACCAGCAACACCTGGTATTCCTCGGTGTTGAATTTATCCGGAAGCTCAGACTCCTTGATGCCCTCGTTCATACCGACTTCGGTAAACGTCTTGTCAGCATATTCCTTGAGGGCGATCTCTCCCGAGAAAGCTACGAGGGACTTCACATCCGTATAGCCTTTAGATTTGATGTACTTGTCGAAGCCCAGCTTGTAGCGCACCGCATGTTCACGAGAGCTGGTCACTACCATGGCCTTTGCCCGGCCACCGATCTTGTGGCGGGTATGGGTGCGGAAGTGTTCAACGATAACCTCGACCTTCTGAGCTATTTCATAGTCGTGGAAGGAAACAAAGCGAGCCAACGCCCGTGCCGCCTTGCGGCGCGGTACTTCAGGGTCGTCCTCCACCTTCTGGATCAGCTTGTAATAACGCTTGTAGCAGGTGTAGTGGGCCAGAACGTCATGGATAAACCCTTCTTCGATGGCCTGCCGCATGCTGTAGTGGTGGAACGGAGCTTCACCGTCGGGTCCTGGTTCGTTAAACACGGCCATTGTCTTGAACTTGGGCGTAGCCGTGAACGCAAAGAAGCTCAGGTTGGGCTGTTTGGCACGCTTGAGCTGCTCTCGGATAAGTTCCTTTTTCGCCTCTTCGCTGAGGCTCTCGTCCTCCATGTCCAGCAATTGCTCGGCGATGGCTGACTCGATGCCATCTTTGTTCAGGATCTTACGCAGCTCCATGGCGGTTTCACCGCTTTGCGAGCTGTGGGCCTCATCCACAATTACTGCGAAGCGTTTGCCTTCCGTTGAAATTGCAACGCCTTTGCCTTGCTGCTCCAGCGTTCGAATGGCCTGACTGATGAAAGGGAACTTCTGGATAGTCGAGATGATGATAGGCACGCCGTCAGCCAGCGCCTTGGCCAGTTGCTGAGTATTCTCGTCGATCTTCTGGACGACGCCCAACTTATGCTCGAACTGAAAGATGGTGTTCTGCAATTGCTGGTCGAGTACCCGGCGGTCAGTAATCACCACCACGGAATGGAATACTTTCTCATTATTGGCATCGTGCAAACTGGACAAACGATGAGCCAACCAGGCGATTGAGTTGGATTTACCAGAACCAGCAGAGTGCTGTACTAGATAGTTATGACCCGAGCCCTTGGCTTTTGCGTGCTGGGTCAGAGACCTTACGGCATCCAGTTGGTGGTACCGCGGGAAAATCAGCGTTTCCTTACGGTGGCGCTTGATTCCCTTTTCGGTCACGACCGTTTTCTCTTCTACCTGAAGGTGCAGAAAACGGGCGAGGATATCCATCAGGCTGTCCCGCTCCAGCACCTCTCGCCAGAGGTAGGCGGTACGAACATCTCCTTCCACGGGTGGATTGCCAGCGCCGTGATTGACGCCCCGGTTGAAGGGCAGGAAAAAGGTACTCTTACCCTCCAGATGCGTGGTCATAAACACTTGCTCGGTATCTACCGCAAAGTGCACCAGGCAACGATTCTTGAAGGCAAACAGCGGGTCTTTGGGGTTCCGCTCAAAGCGGTACTGGGACTTGGCATTTTCAACGGTCCACCCGGTCGCCGACATGGCATTCTTCAGTTCCAGCGTGGCAACGGGAAGACCGTTTACAGCCAACACCATGTCTGGAATTGCGCCTGTCTTGGTATGTACCTGACGAACCACGGTAAGCCTGTTCGCGGCGTAACGGTCAGCCGCGCCGGTATCAATGCTGGTATTGGGGGCAAAAAAAGCCAGCTTCACCGACTTGCCGACGCATTTGAAACCCTCGCGCAGCACGGTCAGCGCACCTTTCGCGGCCAGTTCCTTGTTTAGAGCATCCAGGAGCATGCTCTCGGCTTTGCTCGCATCCAGGTTGTTCAACCGCTCCCAGATCTTGGGTTGTGTCTTCTGCACAAAGCTCACGACCTCTGCCGGGAACAAGGCGGTTTCAGCATCGAAATCGGCGGCATCTCCTTTTTGGTAGCCATTCTGGTTGATCAGAGCCTGCTCTATGGTGTTCTCGAAGTCGATTTCTTTGTGCATTTCCTGAATTCCTGTTGCATCCTGTGGAGGCCCTTGCCTATAATTCATGGCAAGTGGATTGGGGGTGCCCGGTCGGCGTTGTAGCCTCGGTGAGTTTCATCGGGGCTTTTCGCTTTCTGGAGGCGGATAAATCATCAAACCCAGATCCTCATACCCTTCTCCAACACAATCCCGTCCCCCATCGCAGTAAAACTTGTACTTGAGTACATCGAACGCTCTATTCGTTTGTTCGGGCCTCAAAATGCTAATTCCTATAGGGCGTGCAACCAGATCGGCGAGCTGTAATCCAGAGGACATCACCTTCTTATCGGCAAACAAAACGTCAAAGGGCAAGGCGATACTCTGAGTGTTATTGCGGTCACAAATTCGCCGAAATTCCAGCTCCAGCTCATCATCTTCCTTGGGCCCGCGCCGTTCGACGACCACATGAGTCAGTAATTCCTGTTGTTGCTTTTCCTGAAGGAACTCATAGAGCTTTTCGAGGCAAAATCCGAGCGCAATGTGATAAGGGTTTCCTCCGGTGGAATCCTGCTTTTTCAAGCGGCGCTTATCGATGACGCAGCTAATCAGAATGAAGTTGCTGTGCTCAATGATTTCAGTCAGTTCGTGAAGAAACTGGTGCTTTTGCTCCCGGCTTCGAAAAATATTGAACTGTCCCTTTTCCTTCCGAATTTCATTTTCGTGCAGGACAACCTGGTCATGTCCAAAGTGATTGAACTTGAACTTTTCAAGGGCCGAGACAACCTGCTCGCTGTAATGGCGTTTGTGGAACACACAAAAAGCCAGCACAAAAAGTGGGTATTGGGGATCAATGGCATCCATACCATGATCACCGCTTTCATCCACGTAAACGATGTATTTACTGAAGGGACTGTCAGTTTCGCTTTTTTTAGAAGGTTTTTCGTCAACTAAGCCGGCCGAGGGGTCTTGTTCAAACAGAGGTAGCTGTTGTTTGTCCGTCATAATTCAGCCCCTTCGCGTTATCGACAAATGGCGTTAGCCATAACTAAATTAAGTAGATCGGCAATATAGTCGCTGCGCAGCCCAATACCAGATTGAAAACCCATAGCGAACAAATCCTCGCAATGTTTGGAATAAGGCTTACCCATGGGCGACATCCCTTCGCTCGGTGGTAGCGGGTATGCAGAACTCTTGAACGTTGATTCTGCCAGTGACTGCATTGGTGATCAGGGCGGCACGGTATTCCTGAAGCTTGGCGATAGCGTCCGTTACCGTGCTTACCATTTTGTCAATTCGTGAAGAAATTCTTGCCACTTCACCAACAATTTCGTCTTGCTCCGCACGCGGCGGCACCGGCAAAACCATGTTCTTCAAAAGATCTGTGCGTAACACCTTCGTACCATGCGCCGACTCTTCAACGATGCTGAGCACCAAGCTCTGTATGCCTCGCAAGAGAACCGCTAGATATTCCGGATTCATGGTTGTTTCTAGAACTTTCATATCCTGGTTAACAGTCACGGGTACTTCATTCACTGCGACAGGGAAGGTGTGCGCTAGAATCATACCTCGGACAACAATAAGCACTTTGCCCGATGGGTAAAGACGAAGAGTTGTTTCCTTGAGAGCGTCTTCCGTGAGCGTGTCTATTGAGTTTGATAGCCGTTCATTTTTCATATCCTTTGGGCTTATCCATGGAATGTCGCCTCCCCAATATCTGGATTCCGATGTTCTTGGAGTAAGCCCACCGCTCATGGTCATAAGGAACCTAAGGCGTTTCGTCTCCCAGTGCCGAGGAACTTCACCTAGCCAAGAAACATCTGATTCTTTCATCGAAACTGTGCGGTCGAGGCCTTTGGTCACAGCCTGGTTAATTAAAGATCTACGCTGCTCGGCTAGCTTGTCCAACAGCGACTGTTTTTTTGCAATCAGTGCGTCAATTTGCGCAGTTTTGTGTTCAAGGAAACCCACTATTGCTTGCTGTTCGTTTTTTGGTGGAATGCCGGCAATCAGGTTTTTTATGAAATCCTCCGGTACCCTTTTCTGACCTCCCGCGCCATACATTTCTGACTCACCCAGATCTCTGAACCAGCCAGAAACCGTCAAGTAAAATAGAAAGTCCCGATTGAGTTGATCCATATCGACTCTGAGAACATGGAGTTCTGTCGTTCCAAAGGCGCACCCGTTGGTCAGTCCCTTGGCAATTGCTCCCTTTCCGTTCTCGAAGCAGGGAGTGATTTTTGCAACGACTACATCGTTATTACGGAAATAGGTGTAGCCGCTGCCGATCTCCCCCAGCTCTTTGTTTTCATCTAGTCGAATACCGCCATACTCGCCTATAGCATCCATAGGAACGAAGGAAACCAGTTCCGAATCCGATAGCAGAACTTCGTGTTTGCTGGGATTCAGCTTCACGGCAAAACGTAGGCGCCTAGCCTGCCAGTTCTCAGGAAAACCACTGCTACCGTATGCTTGGTATTCGGAGTAGCGACTCATCAAACAACCTCCGAGAGCATATCGACAATTTCTTTCTCCAACTGGCTAATCTCGCCGGCAATTTCTGTCAATGGGCGCGGTGGTTCATACACATAGAAATGACGATTCAGAGGGACTTCGTAGCCCACCTTGGTTTTACTATGGTCAATCCAGGCATCAGGCACATGAGGCAACACCTCAGCAGCGAGGTATGCTTCACAATGATCTTTTACCAAGACTAAGAGCTTGTCGTGGCCGGTTTCGTTGTCGTATTTCAGCGGCAAGGGCAGGCTGATATCGGAAGGTAGCACTACATTTTCGGTATCGCGCAGTTCCGGATCAGGCTCTGGATTGCCCTTCTTGTCACAGCAAATATTGGCTTGCGGGTCTCGTTCGGACAGTGCTGCCAAAATCGCGTTTTTAACTGGAGCACCCAATTTTAGAGAAGCCTTTTTTAAGGCCGTATTCAATACGGCGTCGAATTCCTGTCGGTTGCGATAAAGGACGCTGCCATCCAATTCTTCTAGCAAACTTTTGATAGTAGCCTGCGTAAGCTAGCCCGCGTCAATTTCTGCCTGATAAGCAGCGGGGTTCTTGCGCTTTTTACTGGTAGCCAAATTGGCAAAAGCTGTTTGCGAATCGAGACGCCAAATACGCTCAGGGCTGGCCTGGAAATTCAGTCGCAATGGGCGCTCTACAGTGATTTTCAGGTACCCGAACTCACGGTTTTCAAAAACCTTGCAAGCAACCCGAGCTTCACTGTCAGTAGGACGGGCGATGCCTTTACGATGAACCGGTACAACAGAAGTGGCATCATGTTTATGCTCCGCATAGAGACGGACCAACTCACGGATGTGTTCCTCGGACAGCTCGTTACGTTTCTTGCCGAGACTTTTGTCCATCTTCTTATAGTGACGAGTGCCATCGATTAGTTGCACTTTGTCCCGGCGGTGTTCGGGCTTGCGGTTACTGACAATCCAGATGTAGGTGTAGATTCCGGTGTTGTAAAACATCTGGTCTGGCAAAGCCACAATGGCATCGAGCAGGTCGTTTTCGATAATCCACCGACGAATATTGCTCTCACCGCTGCCGGCATCCCCCGTAAACAAAGGAGAGCCATTGAAAACCACGGCAATCTTCGAGCCGTCACCACCTTCTTTAATACCGCCCACCACTTTCGGTGGGTTGTGCATCTTGGAAATCATGTGCTGCAAGAAAAGCAGCGAACCATCATTGATTCGAGGCAGGCCCGCACCGAACCTTCCGGAAAAGCCCTGCTCTTCATATTCTTCACGGATGAAATCTTCTTCCGGCTTCCACTCAACCCCAAAAGGTGGGTTGGAGAGCATGTAATGGAACTTCTTCTCTCCGTGGCCATCGTGCGGCACGAAGCCGTTATTTTTGTTCTTGGCATCTTTCACGCCCAATGTATCGCCATAGATAAGGTTATTGATGGGCTCGTCCTTGATCAGGAGGTCCGAGCAACAGATGGCGTAGGATTCAGGGTTGTACTCCTGACCAAACAGTTCGATATGGGCATCCGGGTTTAGCCCTTCATGGGTACCGTCACCGCAAATGTACTTTTCTGCTTCTGAGAGCATGCCGCCGGTACCAGCCGTGGGGTCGTAGATACTGCGGTAGATACCTGGCGCGAAGATGCCTTCCTCATCGGTAAACAGAAGCTGCACCATCAGCCGAATAACTTCGCGGGGAGTAAAGTGGTCCCCGGCCTCTTCATTGGCCTGCTCATTGAACTTTCTGACCAGCTCTTCAAACAGGTAGCCCATCTGCAGGTTGCTAATGGTCTTGGGGGAGAGATCAATCTCGTTGCTACAGAATTCCTTGAGAATCAGGTAAAGGCGGTTGGCCTCGTCCAGCTTGGCGATCTCAGCCTCAAATTCGAACTTGTCAAAGATGTCCCGGGCACGGAGCGAGAAACCCTGGATGTAGGCAATCATGTTGCCCGCAATGTTAGGCGGATCAGCCAGCAGCTTGTCGAAGGTGAAGCCGCTGGTATTGAATAGCTCCTGTTTGCGGCCACTGGTGGCAATGCGCGAGAGCGCTTTTTCCAGTGCGGGCCCGGTTATGCCTCGCGCTTCCAGGCGTTCCTTTTCAGCCAGCACCTTTTTCTGGTTTTCCGCCAATACCAGGTCAAACCGGCGTAACACGATCATAGGCAACATTACCCGCCGGTACTGGGGCGGCCGATAAGGGCCTCGCAGTTTATTCGCGATATTCCAGATGAAGCCGACAAGGTTTTGATGATGGTTTTGCTGCATGCTGGTCTCGGTATTAAGTTCAGGTTCTAGAGCGTTTCGGCTGCCTTACCACGCATTCCGGAATGGGCAGGGTGCCAAGGGAGCGTTAGCGTAGTGTTTGCAAATACTGTGGCTGCGTAATCGCAGGTGATGTTCCTGCCCAGGCAACCGCTGATCCGGGCTACAGTCTACGTTCAAAGCTTTCACATGGGAAAGTTCCCGCTGCTTTTCCAGATACGAAGGGGATGGCCTATAGACCCTGCAGGTTAGGACGGCGATTTCTTCATTAGATCAGGTGTGTTTGGAGTCTGACTTTCAGGTGCTCTCCCTAACTTTTCCAGCTATAAAAAGGAAAATTGTCACTTTTGGATCGGTAGAGGTTATCTATGGAAAGTATCGCTGCAATTACTCGTGAATCACTTTACCAGGAAGTTTGGGCCGAGCCTGTATCCAGGGTAGCACCGCGCTACGGGATCTCAGGTGTTGCATTGGGGAAAGTGTGTCGCAAGCACAAAATACCTTTACCGCCCAGAGGATACTGGGCAAAAATCAATGCTGGCTATTCACCGAAAAAGCTCCCGCTTCCTTCTGCCACGGAGTTTGAAAACTACTCCCTGCCTCTGAGTCGGTCGCGCACCTACGACCCGAGTAACCCCGATGCATCGCGGAAAAAGGCCACCACTGCCCAAGAGCGGATAGGATTTATTGATGTACCAGAGGCGCTGGAGTCACCGCACCCCTTGATTAGGACCGCATCCAAGCGACTAAGGCGGAAGACGGGTTGGGACAACTACAAGGGCCTGCGCTCGGCGCAGGAAGAAATATTCCATTTCGAAGTGACTCGCGACGCCATCGATCGGGCACTATTGATAGGTGACACACTGATAAAAGCTCTTGAACGTCAGGGCATGAAGGTGTGGGTGGATCCTGAGAAGCGTCGTACCCTGATAGGACTGGGCGAAACTTCTTTGACAATGGCCATTAGTGAGCATGTTGCCCGCACCAAGCATGAGGTAACCGCAGCGGAGCAAAAAGCCATTGAGCGTTGGCAACGATCTCCAAACCGTTGGGGCGCTGGATATCATTACCCAAGTCCGCCTGACTATGACTACCACCCGACCGGGAAGCTGACGATTTCAATCGGCATCTATCCTTCAAGAAGTTGGAGTGATACCCCTAAGACCTCGTTGGAGCAAAGGCTGCACCAAGTCGTTGCCGGTGCTTTGGACCTGATTGAAGAGGAACGTATTCGAACTGAAGAACAGGAACGCAGGCGTCTGGCCTGGCAAAAGGCAAGAGATCGGCATGACCGTCAAATGGAGCTCCGGAAACAGGAGCTGGAGCAACTTGAGAAGCTGAAGGCCAGTGCTACGCAGTGGCTGGAAGCAGAACGGTTACGACAATATATCGATGCAGTAGCACAATCAGCGGTAAGTAAAGGTCAGGCAAGTGAGGAGCTCGCAGACTGGATTGCTTGGGCTCGGATCAAGGCGGATTGCATTGACCCATTGGTAGCTGTATCGGATGCGATCTTGGATAGCCCAGAACCAAGGTCGCCGGGCTATTATTACTGACAGGACTGATGCTTACAGAAAGCAGTGAGAACCTATTGGAGATTCGCTCGTGAAGGATCAAATCAATACCTTGGAGGAACAGCGAGCAGCTGCCAGGGAAGCCGCCATTGAGGCGTTTGACGGCGATGCAAAGCTGGCAGAATGCTGGCTAAACCAACCGATAGAGGTTCTCGGGAACGAGAGGCCGATCGATTTCATGAATAGCCTCGAACGCATTCGAATTCTCAGAAGCGTCATCGCCAAACTTGAACACGGATTTCCGTAGACACGATTTTCTATTGTAACTGTTCACTGGGGGCCTGGAGCCTGAGACTGACTGAATGACCGCTTTCAGGCGTCTGGGCCAAGCCCGGCCCCGCAACATAAAAACTCGTCGCAAAAATTCCAGCAGTCGAGCATGGGCGTCTAAGTCTACAGTTGAACCGCAACATCGCATTCACTGATAGGAGAAACAGAGATGTCCAAGTCACGTAGCAAAGGCACAAACCAAAACGCGAATCATCACTCGGATCAACTGAATTCGAATCGCGGTACTAATGGAACAAATCCCGCCAACGCCCACGTTAATGGCAACCGTGGCGGACAACTGAACCCAAATCGCAAACGATAAGGAAGCGGAAAGGCTCAAAGCCCCCACGCCGCTGGGGGCTTACCTCCCAAACGATTATGACAGAATCCATCAGTTTCCCAACGCAAGGTGAGCTGGTCACCTATGCCTTCAAAGCCTTTGGGTTATTACCCACTAAGTACGATCGCGGCTCCGAGTTCCGCGACAAGGCTAAAAGTTTTCAGAAGCTACTGAGCAGACTCAAAGACGAAGAGGGCCAGCTCACAAAGAATTTTGAGAAGGCTCTTGCAACATTCGATGAACGCTTTTCCCAGTATCTGGACGACAAGCAGGTTCGAAGTATCGTCCTGGGTGTTTTGGCTGATCTCTACCGAGAGTACAACCGGACGATAATTGAGGAAGGCACATATCGCCCAAAGAACGATACGCTGCTGTATTTTCTGGTCACTCGCGCCACATCAGCTCTGGTGGAGGCTACTACTTTCCATTCGCTTCGTCAGCACAAGCTGACTGGAGAAGACCTGGAGCCCTATCTGGATTCGTTTCTTCCCGACATTTCCACTGAAGGTGAGACGATTTGGCCGATGGCTAAGGTCATTCGCTGGATTTATTCCGAAGCGGACTGTTCCCAAATACAATTTCACGCTCCCGGAAGAGGCCCAGCCGCAGATAATCCAACGTTAGAACAAAATCTTGAGAATGCTGGAAACTGGGTAAGAGACGACGCGTTTCCTTCCTTGCCTTCGTTGCTGGCCAACTTCCAGTCTTCTCTGGCGAGGCAGGAAGGTATTCGAAAGATCCCCGAGAGTCTGAGCTCATCCATGACGCTGCGACTTACACTGGCCCGAATATCGACGGCCGTGTGCAAGGACATTCTGGCAGTCTATGGAGCGGGCGTTCTTAAGCAACTGACTGCAAGCGTGCGGCTCTACTTCACGACAATTGCCGATGAAATGAAAGAGTTTAGAAATGAGCTCAGACGGGAATATAAGACAGACGACCTGAGTCAGCTTCCTGATCCGGTTTGGCAAGGTGCATGCTCACACTACTCAGGGTTCTTCCTATTTAAAAAAAAGAAAGCGCTTGAGACTCTTCAAAAGCTCTATATTGGTGATCCCGAAAACCCATTCAAGCCGGTTGTTATAGAGAAGCTCGCAGGTGACATTGGACAGTACCCGGTGGTCACCCGCATGGATCAAATGTTGTTCAGTTCGGCCTGGTTTCCGAGTCCGCAGTTTGAACGCCTTCTCAACCGAGGGTTTGAACTGAAGCAAGATGCGCGGACAACAGAGTCGGACGTTGATCGGTTTGAGCAAGAATTATTAGCGGCCAACATGGAAGAACAGTTGGCCTGGCTTGGCCCATGGCTTAGAGCGGTTTGCCTCTACAGAGAAGAACGGTTTGCAGATGCCTTTGAGCATAGCGAGAAGGCTTTCACGCTTGGTAAATATCGAGCCGGGCGCCACCAGTACCGTCTGGTGAATCAGTACATGGAACTGTGCGCAAAGACAGATCGCCGTCTAAGGTTCAAACAGGCCCTGGATTGGGCGAACTATGCTGGTATAGAGGTTCGATGGATACGCTCTGAAGAGCAGAATAAAGACCAGATTGATTTCGCGTTCGAGATCTTGAGCAAGGCCATTTACCCCATTCTGTAACACCTAAGTTGTTGTTCTGCTGAACCGGGCGGCAGCTTCCTCACACCCTCTGGGTGCATCCAGAGGCGACTTAGGGCACAGAAATGTCGCTGGCATCTGGGCACTGTTCGGGACTGGAGTAAGCCGGCGATTGTCGGCTTAGTCAGATTTGAACCCAATCTCATGCGCAGGCCTATTTGAGTGGATTGTATAGGCAAAGACAGGCCAAGCTCTGGGATTCTCTTGCACAGCCATATCGTATTCGACCTCACTCGAAGGAATGCGATTGTCGACGAGGAAGTACCCGATCAAGGGTTTGCGAAGGGTGATCCGTTTCCAGGTGCCCCCTTCTTCCAACTCATAATCAGACGAGATTAATGACTGCTGCTCACCGCCTAGGTGTGGGTTCGGCTTCAACTCAAGCTCAACCATCTGTTCCCAATCGGTATCTTCTTTAGGTGGTACTCCGTTGCACCGCTCGAAAGCGGGCGCATTTTCGCCCAATCCCTTATCGCTCCTTGATGCATTAACCACTTCCGGATTGCTCATGAAGCGGCCGATAAGGAAGTCTCTATAACCCATGTGATCCCAGCAAAAGGCACGAACGTGGTAACGGTTGTTAACGAAGGCCACAGCTGTCGGAGTTAATCGCCTGACACGTCCCTTCGGGGAGTTCATTGTTGCGATCACAGCATCGATGGACCGCTGGTGCTCAATAGCCGACAACAATCGAGCCAGAACAGGCAAATTATGCCTGCGCTCTAGCATGGGCATTTCTGTGGCGTGCCCAGCGTTGGGCGGGGCGTAATCTTCAATTGACTGCCACTGCAGTTCTTCTCCCGATAACAGTACCGGCTCAAAGCCCTCCGTTGGCTGATGGTAGGGAATACCCAGCTGGTAGGGTTTCGTCGCTTTTGGAGCGAGCTGCTGATAAAGCTTGATGTCTTTTTGAGCCTGAGGCCGGGAAATTCCAAACGTTTCCATCAGCATGGTCGTGGTCAGCCGCCGCTCCCACAACAATTGACGTTCGATGAAGCACAAGCGCAGCCACTGTGAGTGCGAGAACGCCCCGGCCTCAATTCGCCGACCCGCCAGATTCGTTGCGGACAGAGTGCTAGTATCTGCGGTGATCGCAGGTTTTATGTACTGCAAATACTGCATGGCAGGGCCCTTCAGCTACTGATTGCGTTCGTCTGTCCGCAAGTTTAAGCCAATACTGTATAAATATCATCTACCCATATTAAATATAGGGGTGTATAAAATAGACACTACCCGGCGAGTCCGGGTGCCAATCTTTAAGGGGTGCGTCGGTGAGTTTCGCCACACTTAACACCAATCTGTTCAAAGCAATCGCTGGAGATAATGGGCGATCAATGCTCGACCTGTTAGTAGAGCTCGATGCGTTCCTTGATCCGGCGCAGCTGGCGGATGAGCCGACGCCACAACAGGTGAGAGTTTTTCTTCGCGACTACATCGCCAATAGTCACTTACGCCTGGAAATCGAATCAGGTGAGGCAGTAACCACCCCGCAAACTCCAGAACAGTATGTTTACTACCGGTTGCGCGATACAGGATGGATCCGGGAAGAGCTCGAAAGCGGATACCGCTATGTGGTCTGGATGGCTCAAGAAGGTAGGCGACTACTGCAATTCCTCAGGAGTATGGGCGCTGAACACCCATCCCTTGGTGTGGTTTGCTTGTCGGTGCGCTCTAATCTTGCCGAAGTAGTTAAGGATCCGGCCAATGGATCTCTGATCCGGAAAGCAACGGATGACATGGAAGGCTTCCTCAACCGCCTCAGAGCCCTCGTGGGCAATATTCGCGAAATACACCATGTGATTAGTGGCGGAGACGCGCCGGGCAGTGGGAACTTCAATTTCTACTTTGAAGAGTACCTGGGTGAGCTATTTCTGCCTAACATTGAAAAACTCGCGTTGAAGGGCAACCCCAACCTTCATGCCAGCAGAATTCGCAAGTTGGTAAGTGATATACGGTTCAATCCAGAGCGGCTGGAGGTGTGTGCTAAGGCATATCAGCGGGACGATATAGCGCATCCCTCGACTGAGACGGTCGAGGCTGATCTGGATCGACTTAGCAATGCGTTTGACGGTATTGAGCCATTGTTCAAAAAAACACAGGACTATGCGCGGCGCATTACCCGTCGAATGCACGAGAGAATAAAATACACCGTGCACACCCCCAGCAATATAGGCCAACAAATCGAGGATATACTCGGCCTTATTGGGCGGGATGAATCGATTAAAGCCCTGCCCAGTCCACTGATCAGTGAAAAACTGCTCTCCGAAAGCCGTTTGGCCAAACCTAAGGCGAAATCGGTACCGGCGGTCGCAACGGTTCGCAGGCAATCCAAGCCCCTGTGGGAAAAGCGAGCCTATAACCAGCTCAAACAAGAGCACATTCACTTCCAGAGATATGACCCTGACCGTGTGGTGAGCTTTATTGAGACAAATATGGGCGACCGAGCTCAGATGACCACTGATGACCTGACCATCAAGACTGCGGACGACATGATGGCAGCGTTGCACCTGCGCTTGTTGGCGCAAGGTGTTTCCAAAACCCACGCTCTTTATCCCCTGTTAGCTGAGTACAGCGTTACCTTCGATGAGCAGGAATGGACACAGCTTGAATACATGGCCGGTCGTCGATTGATTATCGCCAGACAGGCCTTCTCGGAGACATCACGAAATGATTAATGACATTGTGCTGAGAGAGCTAAAAGAAATTGCGTCGCGAAACTCCGACGACTACGCCGACACTCTTCGAAAAACAGCTGCCTACCTGCTCCAGAAGCAGTGGGCTTGGAAAGGTAAGCGAGGGCAGAAAGAGCACTTCAAAGTCTGCGAGGACAATGGCACATACTTCCATAAGCTATTCGATGCACTGGACATGGACTGGTATTACGACCGCAATTTTGGGTATGTGGGGGTGCTGCCCAGAGGCACTGGAAGCCAGCTGGATGTCACGGCCACCGTTTTTCTGCTGATACTGCGCAAAATGTATGACACTGAGGCCTCGATGGGGCGCACGGAACTTGGCCGCGTCACGCCGCCAACCGTGGAGCTGCTTAATCAGTATGAGCAAGTTAAAGGTGAAAGACCGATACTGACCGCTACCACCGAGGCCCTAGATACCCTTCGAAAGAGGGGCATCATTGAACTTGGGCCCAGAGATCCGGACACCAAGCTTCCTGATGTGACGGTGTTGCCCAATATAACGCGAGTGGTAGGCCCGGCCTTTCTTGGATCGCTTGAAAGCTTCATGAACAGCTCCGGTACAGACTCAGAACCCGGAGATGAGTCACACCTGACCACTGACCCTGCGGAGGCGTCTGATGACAACGCCGAATAACCCAATGCCAGCGCATTTCCTTCAAAATTTTGTTTTTGCACAGTGGTATCTCTTGGATCTGGAAACCCTGGATGTGGGTGTAGCCGCATCTCTCTTGTCGGGTGAGAATGGGGCCGGGAAAACAACGATATTTGATGCTATCCAGTTTGTTCTGATGGGGGGAGATCAAAGGCGTATTAGCTACAACGCAGCCTCTGATGGAAAAGCATCGGGACGCTCAGCCAGAAGCTACGCCCTGGGCGAATTCAAGGAAAACGATGTCACCACTTTCGAGCGGGAGAGTGCCAATACCTACATTTTTCTGAATTGGTACGACCACCACCAGCAGCCCTATTCGTTTGGGGTCTCTATCCACGCTACTCAGCAATCGGCCAGCATTGAAACTCGTGGTCACATCATCAAAGGGCGCCATGTCTCGGAAGTAGACCTTTTATCCTCGGAGGACACTTTTTTACCGTGGCGTGAATTTGTTGATCGTATGAAGTCGACCGCCAAAGAGTGCCGGGGTTCGATGAGTTACGAGATGATCGACGGGGCAAGGATTATGCGCGAAAAGTTCGCCGAGATGATGTCGGTTGATCAAACGCGCAGCGGGAAAATTGAGCCCGAGATGCTGGTCAAAACATTGTCCAGTGCGTTGCAGTTGAAGATGGATAGTCCGATTGATTCGTTTATCCGCGATTTCATTTTGCCACCCGAACCCATAGAAACAGAGCAGCTTCGTGAGGATCTGCTTGAGCACCGCCGCATTGAGGATGAAATCGCGCGCGCCGAGAGTCACAAACTGGCTCGTGAAGCTTTGATCACTGAAACAGATAAGGTGACGAAGCACCGGACTGATGCTCACTTTGAGTTATGGGTCACACAAGAGGCTGAAGTAGCCCGGCTTGATGAACGAAACAGTGGTCTAGAGGACCGTCTGGATCAGCAGCTAGACAAGCTTGATGAAGCAGAACGGACGATTAAGCAACAAACCCCTCGACTGCCTGAGCTTAAACAGCGTCACGAGGACGCTCTGATCGCATGGCAAAACTCAGACGCCGCAAGTCTGAGTAAAACCGTCGAGGCGGCACAGGAAAATGTCACGGATGCAACTACCCGTTTCGCTGAGCTAAACACCTCCCTCAGAGAAGCGGTGGGTGATATCAGCCGCCAACGCTTTGCTGACACTCTAGACATTGTCAGTTTTGAACAACTGGTGGAGCGGTGGACCGAATGTTCCGATCTTCTCGCCCGCGCTGACATTGCCAGTCTCAGTCCATCAGATCACGAAAATACCGCCACGGTCACTGCGGCTCTTCTAGATGCTAGGCCGGTCTTGGATGAAATTTCCACACGGCTCGAAACGGCAGATAAACATGTCAGCCATGAACTGAAACAAATCAAGGATGATGGCGCAGCACTTCAATCGCGAGTTGAAAGGTTGAAGAAGGGGCTTTCAGACATTCATGCGTCAACCAGCCTAACCATTGAACTATTGAAGCAGAAGGGTATTCAGGCGGTGCCCGTCTGTGATGTATGCGAGATCACCAATTCAGAGTGGCAAGAAGCTGTTGAATCCTATCTCGGGCCGAATCGTGAAGCTCTCGTAGTTGCAACAGAAGATTTTGGTCACGCACTTGAAATCTACGAAGCCACTCAGAAACAAAGCCCGCGCATCAGGCGAGCACGCCTTATCAACCCAGATCTAGCCTTGCGCGAAAACAAATCTCCTACTACAGGAATGGTCTCAACACTGATCGAAACCCAGGACCCGGTAGCTCGGGGCTTCATGAACATCATCTTGGATCGAACCAAGATGGCCGCGACCCGCGACGAACTCAGGCGCGAACGTAAAGCACTGATGGCCTCCGGTTTAACGGCTGGCGGCGCAACGATTGGCGGCACCTCTCAAATTGACGGTCTGCTGATTGGTAAACATGCCAAAGCTCAGCAGCTGGAGCGGCTGGAAAAAGAGCTTGATAGCCTGGCCCGGCGAGTAGCCAGGTTTAATGGCCCGGCGACAACGCTGAGCAAGCTTAACCGTCAGTGGGCGGGCTTTTGTGCGGGGGTCACCGATGGCGCCCTCGCGCTGCAAGAGCAAAGTCAAAGCCTAGCAGCCTGTGAGCAAACTCTCTCTCGTGCAAGGGAGCAGCTGCAACCTCTTACCTCTGAAGATGAGCGTCTTAAGGCCGCCAAAGAGAGGGCTGACCAGGACTATTATGACTGCAATGAAAAAATCACACAGGCAAGAAACGACAAACTACAGGCAGAGGAGGCCATCAAGACCCTGAAAGCTGACTTGGAGCAGATTCGTCCTTTACTGGAGAGGGCCCAAGAGCAACGCCGCAAGACAGAGGCATCTGAATTGCACGACACGAATAAGGCGCTGGAACGCTGGGAAGCCTATGAACAGAAACATGAGAGTACTGAGGGTCGCTACGCACTGATTCGAAATGAGGCGGATAGGGGAAGACAGACTGCACGGGAAAAAGAGCTGACGTCACGCGGAAATCTGCGTGAAAAGGTGATCGAATTCACCAATGCTTTTTCAGAAGACATTGCCAATCGGGCCGAGCTTCTTGAGGCAGCCAAGCTTGAGGGCGATGACCCTGAAGCTTACCGTCTCATTAAGACCGATTGCGCCGATTGGGTGGATCGTATCCTTGCTGCTCAGCTACTGGATCATCGACACGCCGCTCAGGAAGCTGCTGAGAAAATGGAAATGAATTTCCGAGGCATCATCGTTGGGGAACTTCAAAACCGCTTTGATCAGATGCGGTACACCTTTCAGCAGCTCAACAGTGTTCTCAAGAGAATTCCTTTCCACGACAACATCTACAGCTTTCACTTCAAGCTCCGTGAGACCGAGAGCCTGGCCACTGTTTACGAATACATAACAACCGTGGATAGGGAGCAGGCCGAGTTGGTTGGCACCTTGTTCGAGAAAGATTCCGAGCATCCGGCCCTAGAACTGCTGAAAGAGGCTCTGATTTCTGGGGATGACCTGATTAATGAGATCAGGGATTACCGCTCGTTCTTCCAATACGATATGAAAATGCGTAATCCCAAAACGGGTGAAGAGCGCCGGGTAACCGAAATGCAAAGCATCGGTTCAGGCGGCGAGAAGCAGACTCCCGCCTATATCGCCTTGGCGGCGAGCTTCATGAATGTTTACAAGATCCGTGAAAACTCACCTCGCGGTGCCTCTCTGGTTCTCCTGGATGAAGCGTTCAACAATATGGATGGCGGGAACGCCAGTGGTGCCGTTGCCTTTCTGAAAGAGATTGGTCTGCAGCTAATAGTGGCTGCGCCGCCTGAGGTCACCCTCAAGATCGGCAAGGAAATGGATCAGATATATACCATCTGCCGAGAAGGCCGTGATGTGGTTATCGACCATACGAAAATTTTCGAGGGAGGGCATAAGCTGATTGATCAACGCAACCCGGTTTATCACCCCGAGCTTGTCACTGAGCGGGCGGCTGAATTAAAAGCCAAATCGGAGACAATCACAGGGATATGAGCAATCACATTGAGGCATTCCTTGCGCAACTGATTAAGCAAATTGATAAGCCAGGTGGTGTAAAGCTTCAGGCACGGATAGGCATTACAGATCACGCCTATCGCTGGTACTTCGCACTGAACAACAGTGAGAAAACAGCCCTTCACCAAAGTTTAGAAGCGCTGAAGCATCTCGACATTCAGTATCAGCGTAGAGTGGCCTTAGGAGCATTCAAACATATTGAGGCGGTTCACATTACCGATGGTCGCAGGCTCATGGCATCTCAGGGTCTCAGCCCGCTGGCGGATGACATACAGCTCGCCTTCGAACAGCTTGAGGCCGCTGAGTTTCATGTCCCCTGGTGGGAGACAACGAAGCGCGATGTGGCAGAGGCATGGTCAGCCAACAAGGCATTCAATGGCGTTAAGCGACAGCAATCCGAGCGGCTTTTCGATGCCATGAAGGTTGTAGAGTGGATCGTTCAGTCGGAAGACGCCTCGCCAGCCCCTGATATTAGAACTCTCAGCACAATGCTCTTTTATGACTCCAAGAAGCTGGAGGGAAAGAGTTTTGCGAATCTGATTCGTCGTTTGATGCTCGGGCAACTGGACGACGATGTGGTAAACCTGATGGACGATGGGTCGAAGTTGCTGGAGTATTTTGGGATCAGCAAATATCCAATGCCGATGCGGTTAAAAGCGAGCGCCCAGCTAGTCTGCCGAGGTGTTGTTGATTTGTCTGCGCTCCATTACGGGATTGGTGTCTCCCCGGATGAAGTTAAAGATATTGAGTGGCACCAACGACCACCGTATTTGCTGTTCATCGAGAACCGTGCCAGCTTTGAGCGGTATGTACGGGAGATCGATGATGCGGGTGTTGTCATTTACACGGCAGGTTTTCCGCCTCGTCACTGGCTGCACGCAATCGAGATCATCATCGACAAAATCCGAACTGAGGTACCGGTTTATCACTGGGGCGACCGTGACGTGGGTGGTTACAGAATCCTAGCGTTTCTGGCGAAACGACTTGATATCGATATTCAGCCATACCTCATGGGTGTGGATGCTCCGGTACCAACTCAGGTTGGTGACGAACTCAAAGAAATACCTGTCGTAGGGTTGATGCAGGCGATTGAGTCAGCGCGAGGTTATCCCTCCATTTCAGCGCTTTATGAAGATCTCGGTAGGTGTCAAGATACAAGCTTACCGTGGATTGAGCAGGAACAAATTGCGCCCATTAGCCCGCTGGAAAAAAGCTAAAGCAACGGCTGAGATTTGATGCTAGCTCCTCAAAGCAATGCCATTCAGATTCGTAGAGGTTAATTTGAACTACATCTCAATAGATGGAGACGATGTGGGCAGGAAGATCACGTCACTCTATCTTGAAAATGCGACAGCTAAGCTCTCTCAATTCTGTGATGAGATGAAAGGTGCCACGGAAAAAATATCCAATTTCCTCAAGGGGCAGGGGTTTGAGGTGATTTTCTGTGCTGCAGACGGTGTGGCAGCTTCAATAGAAAGTGATATTGATTTTGAGCGCGCTTTCACGGAACTCTGCAAGTTTGCTCCGGAGGGGATTACTCTCTCAGCGGGGGTAGGTCAGTCGCTGAGTCAGTCTTACATCGCCCTTCTATCTGCGAAGAGTAACGGTAAGAACTGCATACACCGATATTCAAGGCTTGGAGAAATCTAGATGGTTCGGATCATCCGGTTTGATTCACTACTCAAGTATGTGGCGTACACAACTGTCGCCTTGAGCATCGGAATCTACGCCTTTGTTCAGGCCATATGGCTTCCAGATTATTCTCTATTTAAGGTCGTCACGATCTCCTCGATTGTCAGCACATTTTTAGTGACCTTACTAATGCTCCCTTCGTGTTCTCGGAAGATTTGGGCATTCATAGGGTATATTAACGAATCCATCTACCCTGACCTGAATGGAACGTGGCAGGGTGAGATAACCCTCGAAGATGGAAAGGCCATAGATGTTCGAGCTGTAGTTCGCCAAACTTTGCTTTCCACGGAAATCGATATCCATGGTGAAACGATGAAATCTGTCACGCTCGACACAACGCCCAGCATGGAAGCCGGGCAAAAGAAACTGTACTACGTTTATCGCGCTGACCCGAAGAATCCCGCATGGCCAAGCTATTGTGGCTCGACAATTTTTGACGTGCGTAGCGTTCAGTTGGAAGGTAATTGCCAGTTAGAGCTTTCCGGCAAGTATTTCACAGATCGCAAAACCGTCGGACGGATAGTGTTGCGCCAGCTTGGGACAAATAATAATCATGATGTCTCTTTCTACTAGCGTCCGGGTCCCCCCGGCATGAACGTTAGGCTCGTGTTAAATCCAGGAACGATAATAACCCATAAGTTCACCAATACTCGGAGCGATTATGTCTCAGTACTGGAATGACCGATTCTCTCGATGGTCTCGACCACCAAGCGATAGTGAAGAAGCGAAGGCAGATCGGGCCGCAAGAATGGTCGACGACGCGATATCCGGGCATGCTCCTCTGGAAGGCAAAAGAATAAGCGTATATGGAACAGGCTCTTATAAAAACAACACGAATACTAGAAACGAAAGTGACATTGATATTGCCGTGGTGCTCCACGATTGTTTCTTCTCAAAATATCCGAATGGTAAGCCGCCTCAACCAGAAGACTTAGGTCATGCAGGTGGAGTGAAGTACGGCTTAAAAGCATTTCGCGAAGATGTGGGAAAAGCTTTACGCGCCAAGTTTGGGGCCGACGGAGTGACCGCTGGCTCAAAAGCATTTGACGTCCACTCTAACACTGCTCGTCTAGACGCGGACGTTGCGGTTTTCCTGGAGCATCATAGGTACACCGGGAAGCAAAACGCGGACGGGACATGGCATTATTTAGAAGGTGTCGAAATGAGGGGTAAGGATAATGCAAGAATTATTAACTGGCATGGAGACCACTATGCAAATGGTGTTGACAAAAACAACCGCACTGGTCGTCGATATAAACGCGTCGCAAGAGTTTTAAAATGTCTTCGCGACGATATGAAACAGAGTACAGACCAGGCGACACGAAAAGCCGCTGACGTGCCCTCTTTTTTGTTGGAATGCTTGGCTTTCAATGCTTCAGATGGCTGCTTCCAGCAAGGCGACTTATACGACGACTTAAAAGCTGTAATCACTGAGGTTTGGAATGGCACAAAGCCAGAAACAGATGATTTGGTCTACTTGGAGGTGAGCGGACTAAAATGGCTTTTTGGTAGCGAGCAGCCGTGGACCAAAGCTGGAGCACATTCGTTCCTTCTGAAAGCTTGGCAGCATGTCGGGTTCAGCAAATGAATAGGGCGTATGCAACCATCATTGTAGGATTGGTCGTCGCTACTTGGGCTATCTATCTATTGCTACAAGGGTACACTTTGACATGGAGCTACTTGGGACCGTTCTCGGTAGCTGTCGCCGTGCTCACCGCCACGGCGTTTGTATTCAAACATTGGGGTTGGCACTGGCCTATTGTTCACTTGCTAACCCAAACACCGAACTTAACCGGGACGTGGGTCGGGAAGCTTAAATCTGATTATATTCATGATGGGGAAACCGAACCGCGTGGCCCAATAGATGCGGTCCTTATCGTTACCCAAACAGTAGACGAAATTAACGTTCGCCAGTATACGAAAGAGTCATCATCAACCACGGTCGCTGCATCAGTAACGGCGGAGCCTGGCGACAAGTTCATTCTAGCAACGGTTTTCTTAAATGAACCAGAAATAGAATTACAGCAAACCCGCAGCCGCATGCACTATGGTGCTACGCGACTGGGCATAGAAGGTCCTCCGAGATCGCCAGAGAAACTAGTTGGGAATTATTGGACAGCTAGAAAAACGTCGGGGTCACTGGAGTTTAAGTTGGTAAGTCGTAAGCGTGCGGACTCATTCGAGCATGCATATCGACTCCAAAAAACTGCTAAGTGAAGGATGCTGGGGTCCCTAATCAAAGAGTGTCTAACCATGCGCTTCAACCGACTGCTAGCGCGGCGGTTGAGTACAGGCGTCAAGTGTTTATGACCGAAACTTGTGCGATCGAAGTAATGATCCGAAAGGCTGCGCCGCGTTCCTATAAGGTCACTGGCGGTCATTTTGACTATGGTAGCCTTTACTTGGCGAGCATGGCCGGTGAGTCGTATGTCCTGCCCATTTCTCAGATTTCAGAAATTCAGGACCTTGGTAATGGGCGGCACATTGTAGTTTTGCCTAGGTGGCTGGCCCGTAAAAGCGGGCTTCTAAAGTACGAGCGTAAGTTGTAGTCTCTGTGGATGTTTAGCAAATGCATTCAATCACCTAACGAATATTTGTAATTCGTTCTGCACTTCCCTCAACACGCATGACTCACGACCCTAAAAGCGAGGCCTTCAGGCTCTGACCGGAATGCCTACTTTGCGACCATCTGAACCGTTTTCGAGCCCCATTGTGGGAAGCTTGAATCTTTTACTGGGAGCTTGCCACAAATAAGTTACCAACTTTATTACTATTGATGTGGGCGCTTTTCTCGGCGATCGCCTCAAAAGTTACCAACGTTATTTATTTCTAGCGATTAGGCGGTACCAAAAACCAGCGCTTCAAAAGGCAATTTGTTACCAACTTTATTATTATCCTACACTGCTGCCCGGAGTATGCTAATATTCTGCAGGGCGAGTTCAACTTTTGCGTCCCTGTTACGCTAGTATTCGTCGAACAATGAGGTGTCAGCGGGAGAGATCGAGTCGCAAACCATGCACTCGGCGCCGAAGGAGCAACTGCCCCGGAAACTCTCAGGCAAAAGGACCGCTGACATGAAGACTTTCCGAAGAGTTGCCAACGACTGCGTCCGTTGGCACACCGAAGGAGCAAGCGGCCGGTTCCGTTGGAACGGTGCGTGAATCTCTCAGGTCCAGTGACGGAAGGGGTGCTTTCTACCATGCTGTGGAGAAAGGAAACCCTGGACGCCCCTGGAGAGTATTATGAAGCGAGTTGCAGTTATTGGCGGTGGTATCACGGGTATCACCACCGCATACACCCTGGCCAAGCGCGGCCTGGATGTCACCGTTTACGAGAAACACCGTTATGCGGCGATGGAAACCTCTTTCGCCAATGGTGGCCAACTGTCCGCCTCCAACGCTGAGGTCTGGAACAACTGGCAGACCATCATCAAGGGCCTTAAGTGGATGTCCCGGAGGGATGCGCCGCTGCTGGTTAACCCCAAGCCTTCCTGGCACAAACTGAGCTGGTTCGCCGAGTTCATCGCCGCGATTCCCCAGTACGAACAGAACACCACGGAAACCGCACGCCTTGCGATTGCCGCCCGGGATCACCTGTTTGCCTGGGCGCAGAACGAAGGGATCGACTTTGATCTGAAGAAGCAGGGCATCCTCCATATCTACCGTGACAAGGCCGGGTTCGACCATGCGGCGAATGTTTCCAGGTTGCTGGCTGCCGGCGGCCTGGAACGTCGGGCGGTCACTCCCGAGGAAATGAGGGCTATTGAACCCACGCTGGCGGGGACCTATTACGGCGGTTTCTACACCGAAAGCGATTCAACCGGTGATATCCATAAGTTCACCAATGGCCTGGCGGAGGCCATTCTTCGCCTCGGCGTCAAAACCTGTTATGAGCACTCGGTGACGGAACTGAGTGCGGATCAATCCCACGCCTGGGTCACCTCGTTTGATGGTGAAGAGCAAACTCGTGACACCTTTGATGGTGTGGTGATCTGTGCGGGCGTGGGTAGCCGGGAACTGGCCGCCAAGCTGGGGGACCGAGTCAACATTTACCCGGTGAAGGGGTATTCCATCACCGTTGAGCTTGACGACCAAGCCTCCCAGGAAGCGGCACCGACGGTCAGTTTGCTGGACGATGCCACCAAGATAGTCACCAGCCGGCTGGGAGATGATCGGTTCCGGGTTGCGGGTACGGCGGAATTCAGCGGCTATAACCGTGATATCCGGGATGACCGGATCCGGCCGCTCACCCGATGGGTCGAGCAGTGTTTCCCTGGGGTTTGCACCCGCCGCGTCGTACCCTGGGCAGGGCTGCGCCCCATGCTGCCCAATATGATGCCGCGAGTCGGTCCGGGCCGGTTGCCCACCGTGTTCTATAACACGGGTCACGGTCATCTGGGCTGGACCCTGTCTGCAATCACTGCCGAGATGGTGGCGGATGCCGTTGCGCCCGCGGTGTCAGGCACAACAGCGAGTACAGCCGGCTAGTGTTGGGAGATCGTGCCGAACTAACGTCGTTCGGCAGGCAGGATTTCCTGGCTTTTGGCCGCGAGTACGGAATCAGCTACCGCTTCCCCTGCGTCGACGGCCATGACGCCCCCGATGACGATTCAACCATCGCCCGGGGGTGGATTGATGAAACCCCGCTACCGTCGGGGTTTCGCTTCACTCATTCCGACCTGACGATCTCCCAGAGCTATGAATCGGTGTCGCTGGGCCATGCGCCCCTGTTGATGGTGATCGTGCTCGAAGGGCACATTCGCCTGTCGGTTGGTGCGGTCGAGCGGGAGCTTGGGAGTGGCATGGCTGCCAGCCTGCAATTACGACCGGAATATGCACTGGCAGCCTATCAGCCTGCTGGTCAACGTTTGAAAACCATTGTGTTGGCTTTTGATCCCGGTGGCCCGTTGCCGGCGCAGACCGAACAGGGGTCTCTGCGAGCCCTGCTCAGGGGGGTGCAGGACCCAGTGGTGCTGTGGGACGTTCCACCGGTTCTCATGACGGCTCTTGAGCAACCCCTTGGCGTCGGGCTGCCTGAGCTTCAGAAAACACTGGTGCTGGAAGGTCTGGCTCTGCAGTTGGTGGGTTATGGTCTTCCGGAGCAGGTGCCAGCGATTGAACGGAAAAGTCGCGCGTCCACCCAGGAACACCAGCGCCTGGAGGCCATTCGTCAGCTGATGGAATTCGCCCCGACGGACAATTACTCCCTGACGGATCTCGCCAGCCGTGCCGCAATGAGTCCCAGCAGTTTGCGTAGTAAATTCCGTGCGACCTACGGATTGTCGGTGTTCGGGTATCTGCGGAAGTGCCGGTTGAACCTGGCCTGGCATTACCTGGAGCAGGGATACTCTGTTCAGCAGGCTGCCCACCGGTCCGGCTATCGACATGCCACTAACTTTGCGACCGCGTTCCGGCGCCAGTTCGGTGTTTCTCCCAAAACCGTCGTTTGAATCACGGTATTTATCATTCCGCATATAAATTCTGTCACTTGGCATATCTAATGCTGGATCTAAAAGCGAATAATTCGCATTAAATTATCGTTAGACCCAAGTGAGGTTTTCATGTTCCGACATTCCCGTTTGTCATTTGCGGTTGCCATGGCCCTTGTCGGTGTCACCGGCGCGCCATTAGCCGTTGCCCAGGAACAGGGCGAACCGAAAATGCTGGATGCGCTAAACGTAACAGCGACCCGCAGCGCCACGAAAACCGATACCCCGGTGATTGAAACCCCGCAATCAGTATCTGTTGTCAGCCGCGAAGACTGGGAAGAAAAAGGCGCCCGTACGGTGCAGCGCGCCGCCAGCTATACCCCGGGTGTGGGTACGAACCAGGTGGGGTCTTCCAACCGCTACGATTATCTGATTCTCCGCGGTTTTTCCGATGGCAGTATCAACAACACCTATCTGGATGGCCTGCGGGTGATGAACGACGGTGGCTCCTACAGCTCCTTTGCCATTGATCCCTGGTTTCTTGAGCGTATTGAGATTGTTAAAGGCCCGACCTCCGTTCTCTACGGCCAGGGCTCCCCTGGTGGGATTGTTGCCCTGACCAGCAAGCGTCCGGAGTTCCGGGATGGGGGTGAAATCCGTGTCTCGCTCGGCAACAACGCCCAGCGCAGCTTTGCCTTTGATGTCACCGGTCCGGTGGATGATGAGCAACGGGTTGCCTATCGCGTGACCGGCATTGCTTCCGCTGCTGACGCGCAACAGGACCACGTGGAACTGGACCGTCGCGCCATTGCCCCGTCGCTGACCTGGGACATGACCGACGAGACCAGCGTGACTCTGCTGGCCTACCTTCAACGTGATCCGGAAGGTGGCTACCACAGCGGTTTGCCGTACGAGGGCACGGTGGAGTCCCGCAACGGCCAGAAAATCGACAACACCTTCTTTGAGGGCGAACCGGACTACGACCTTTTCCGGCGCGACATGACCATGGTGGGGTACGATCTGGAGCATCGAATCAACCGTAACTGGTCCGCCTTGCAGAAAGCCCGTTACCTGGATTCGGACGTTGAGTTGAAACAGGTCTATGCCTACGGCTGGGCCTCGGCCACTGAGCTTAACCGCTACTACTCCGGTGGCGATGAGGATCTGCAGGCACTCACCGTTGATAACCAGATTCAGGGGGAATTGACGACTGGCGCGGTGGATCACACCGTATTGGTGGGGGTGGACTATCAGCAGCGTGAGAACGACGTGGTCTGGCCGTCGGGCGTCTTTCCGGCCATCGATGCCTTCAATCCTGAGTACGGGGCCGATCCCTCTGCCCTATACCCCCCGCAACGCAATCTCCGTAAGCAGAAACAGACCGGGGTCTATCTGCAGGACCAGCTGGCCACCGGTGGCTGGCGGTTGACGTTGGGTGGCCGTTACGACTGGGTGGAGATCGAGAACACCAATCATGACACCGGCGTAGTGACAGAGCTGGACGAAACCCAGTTCAGTGGCCGTGCCGGGCTGCTCTACCTGTTCGACAACGGCATTGCACCCTACGTGTCCCACTCCACGTCGTTTTCGCCCAGCGCCTATACCGACGAGAACGGCGACCTGCTGGCCCCGAGTGAAGGCAAGCAGATAGAAACCGGGCTTAGGTACCAGCCGGTGGGAACCACGGACCTGTATACGCTCTCTCTGTTCCGCATCAACCAGGAGAATCTGGCCACCAAGCAGCCACAGGAGTCCTTCTACCGCAGCATCGGTGAGATTGAGTCCCAGGGTGTGGAGCTGGAAGCCAAGGCGCAGCTGACGGAGAACCTGAATGTCCAGGCCGGATATGCGTTCACGGACGTCACCTTTGAGAAGTCCGAGGCCTATCGCGAGGGCAATGCCGCCAGCCAGGTGCCGGAACACCAGCTGACCCTGTGGGCCGGCTATCGGTTCACGCGGGGAGTCCTTAACGGGGCAAACGCGGGATTGGGTGTCCGTCACAACGCGGACATCTACGCCGATGATGCCAACACCAAAAAGGTGCCGGACTACACCCTGGTGGATCTGGCACTGGGCTACGATTTCAGCAAGCTCGGCCTGGAAGGCGTTTCTACCCGGCTGAACGTGAACAATCTGCTGGACAAGGAATACGTGGCGTCCTGCTACAACAGTCTGGACTTCTGTTACTTCGGGGCAGAACGTAACGTTACGGCGTCGGTTTCTTACCGGTTCTGACACGTAAGCGGGAAGTGATAACGGTCATAATAAACCCTGAGTGCTGAAAACAGAGTCGATTCTGGCTCTGTTTTTAAGTAATATTACGAAACTCTTTTGAGTGGTCGTCCGGCCACTCTTCCTTGTTTCATGTAAGACCAAATAGGCACTCACCCTGTACCTTTGGGGGATTACCGGTTACACAAATATCAAGGAAGATGCGGGCCTTCTGCCACACAATTCCAACAAACCGTTTACTCAGAAGATTCCCGCAATGCCCACAACCGTTCTCTCCGGCTTTACCCACAACTTCCTGGGTAATGCACCCGCCTGGTACAAACAGGTCATTCTTCTATTCCTGATTGCCAACCCCCTGATTGTCTGGACCCTTGGCCCGGCCGTGGCCGGTTGGGCGTTGGTGGGGGAGTTTATTTTTACTCTGGCCATGGCGCTGAAGTGTTATCCACTGTTACCGGGCGGGTTGCTGGCGATTGAAGCCCTGTTAGTGGGTATGACGTCAGCGGATGCGGTGTACCACGAGGTGTTGGTGAACTTCCCGGTCATCCTGCTGCTGATGTTCATGGTGGCTGGCATCTACTTTATGAAAGAGCTGCTGCTGGTGACGTTTACCCAGATCCTGGTGGGTGTGCGGTCAAAGTCCGCGTTGTCACTGCTGTTCTGTGCTGCTGCGGCCGTTCTATCCGCGTTCCTGGACGCGCTTACCGTCACCGCAGTCATCATCAGTGTCGCTGTCGGTTTTTACTCGGTGTACCACAAGGTAGCTTCCGGCAAGGGTTATCATCACTCCGATCATAATGCCAACAGCGATGAACACGTGATTGAGTTGCACCGGGAAGACCTGGACAAGTTCCGGGCCTTTCTGCGTAGCCTGCTGATGCACGGCGCCATTGGTACGGCCTTGGGGGGAGTCTCCACTATGGTGGGCGAACCCCAGAACCTGCTGATCGCCAAGGTAGTAGGGTGGGACTTTGTCAGTTTCTTCCTGCGCATGGCGCCGGTGAGCCTGCCGGTGCTGGTGGCCGGCCTGACCACCTGCTGGCTGCTGGAAAAGCTGCGCTGGTTTGGGTATGGCGCCCGGTTGCCCAAGCCTGTCCGCCAGGTACTGGAAGAGTTTGCTGACAACGAGCGCACCAAGCGCACGAAAGCCGATCAGGCTGCCCTGTGGGTACAGGCAATGGCGGCCCTGGTGCTGGTTGTTGGGCTGGCGTTTCACCTGGCAGAGGTGGGGTTGATTGGCCTTCTGGTGATTATCCTGATCACCTCGTTCACTGGCGTTACTGACGAGCACCAGATCGGTAAGGCCTTCCAGGAATCGCTGCCATTTACCTCGCTGTTGGTGGTGTTTTTCGCTATCGTCGCGGTGATTCACGAGCAACACCTGTTCAAGCCGATCATCGATTTTGTGCTCAGCCTGCCTCAGGACCAGCAGCCGGGCATGTTCTTTATTGCCAACGGGTTGTTGTCGATGATCAGCGACAATGTGTTCGTAGCCACCGTTTACATCAGTGAAATCAAACAGGCGCTGGACGCCGGCAGTATCGACTACGAGCATTTCCAGGAGTTGGCCATCGCCATTAACACCGGCACCAACCTGCCCAGTGTGGCTACCCCCAATGGCCAGGCAGCGTTTCTGTTCCTGCTGACGTCTGCAATCGCTCCGCTGGTGCGATTGTCCTACGGGCGGATGGTTGTGATGGCGTTTCCCTATACCATCGTGATGGGCGCGGTAGGTCTGTTTTGCGTCATCAATCTGGTTTGACCAAGCTGACATCGCCATACCAGGCGGTGGCAGATGCTCCGGTGTTGTCGGAATCCGACATGATGGCGACGCCCACCAGCTTCGGCGGCTCTCGGCCAAAGGCCTTGCGGTAGTCCGCAACGATATCCCGCTCCACCGTGACCCATTCGCCTGTGTTCGTCGTCCCGGAGTTCACCGCTACCATCATCGTGGTATCGGTGAACGGGTTGGCAATGATTTCGCCAACCGGCAGCCGGTTGGCCCAGATGTAGTTCAGCGCATTGCCCGGCAGTTCCTCCCCGAACACCACTTCCACGGTCTTGCGTTTGGCGCGCTCGAAAAAGCCGGCTTCGTCCGGCTCGAACTCAAAGGCCACGTAGATTCGCGCAGGGTAGTCATCGCCCTCCTTTTTACGGGCGTTTCCCTGCTGATAAACGTTCGACACTTTCCACCGCCAGCGCAGGATCAGTGAATCCCCGGGTTCGACGGACACCCTGGCTATCAGCCCGGAGGCGCTGTTGTCCGTGGTGGCCTTGACCACCTGCTCGCCGTTGTCGTCCGTCAACTGATAGCGACTGTGGCGGTCTATCTTCGGAAACTCCATCGGTTCCCAGCCATCTTCCAGGGACGTTATGGTCGAAAACGCGGTGATCAGCGAGTTTTCCGTGCTGTCAGCCTGGGCCGAAGCGGCCATCAACGAAAGGGCGAGGGCGGCCGTCAGGTATCTCGGTAGCGGTGTCATGGGATGCTCCTATGGGTTCGTTTACTGACCGGTAACCGTCGAAAAAGTGCCTTGTTGCGATTTACCTTAGTCTATATAGTGTTTATATCCTTGGCTTAGTACCAGATATAGTGATCAAAGGCTGATCAATCACAGATCGCCCTCATCACGATGATCGTGGTACCGGGAATCCGGTGAGACTCCGGAACTGACGCGCAGCGGTATTGGGGAACGAGCGTGGCATAAAGACACTGGCGAATGCCGGGAAGTCGCCACGCAAGGCCGAGCCAACAGGTTCACGCCCCTGAGTCCGAAGACCTGCCAGGGAATACAACTGCACCTTCGCGTATCAAGGTGAGCAGATCGGTTTTGCGTTGTCTCTGTTCAGAGCAATGCTCGCCCCTGCGTACGCGAAGGTCTTGGCATAAACGCGTACTCAGGAGAACCGACATGTCCACTGCTACCCTGGCCGAGCCCGGCCAATCTGCCTCAACCAGCACTGCCTCCCTACAGGTTATTAAACGTAATGGCGCCCTGGTTGGATTCGACGCCAGCAAAATCAGTGTTGCTGTGACCAAAGCGTTTCTTGCCGTCGAAGGCGATGAAGCAGCAGGCTCGGCTCGCATTCACGATTCCGTGGAGCAGGTTACCCATCAGGTCATGCAGGCCATCAGCCGACGCTTGAAAGCTGGCGGCAAGGTGCACATTGAAGATATCCAGGACCAGGTGGAACTGGCGCTGATGCGGGCGGAGGAGCAGAAAGTGGCCCGCGCCTATGTACTCTACCGGGAGGCTCATGCCCAGGAGCGGGCCAGCCTGGCGCCGGTGGAGGCCCATCCCACGCTCACGGTGAAAAAAGCCAACGGTGAGGCCGCGCCGCTGGATCTGGGGCTGATGAAAGTCCAGGTGGAGCGTGCCAGCCAGGGATTGGAGGGCATCGATGGCGAATCCCTGGTGGAAGGGGCGCTGCGGAACCTGTACGACGGTATCGCTGAGGAGGAGGTGCTGTCTGCGCTGATCATGACCGCCCGCGGCCGCATCGAGCAGGAACCGGACTACAGTGCCGTAACCGCTCGTCTGCTGCTGGAACAACTCAGGCTGGAAACCGCAGCCGCCTTGAGCCTGCCCCTAAGTTTGCCGCTGGCGGAAATATACCCGCAGGCCCTGAGCACCTTCATTGAGCAGGGTATCCACTACGAGCTGCTGGACGACGCCATGGCGGCGTTCGACCTGGAACGCCTGGGTGCTGCCCTCAAGCCGGAGCGGGACCACCAGTTTGGGTTCCTCGGCCTGCAGACTCTCTACGACCGCTATTTCCTCAACTGGAAAGGTGACCGGCTGGAGTTGCCCCAGGTCTTCTTCATGCGCGTGTCCATGGGTCTGGCGTTGCAGGAAGACGACCCCAATGCCCGGGCCATTGAGTTCTACGACCTGTTGTCATCCTTCGACTACATGGCCTCCACGCCAACCCTGTTCAACAGTGGTACCCGACATTCCCAGCTTTCATCCTGCTACCTCACCACCGTTCAGGATGATCTGGAGGGTATCTATGGTGCCATCCGTGACAACGCCATGCTGTCCAAGTGGGCCGGCGGCCTGGGTAACGACTGGACGCCAGTCAGGGCTTTGGGCTCCCACATCAAGGGTACCAACGGCAGCAGCCAGGGTGTGGTGCCATTCCTGAAAGTGGTGAACGACACGGCGGTGGCGGTGAATCAGGGCGGCAAGCGCAAGGGCGCCGTGTGCGCTTACCTGGAAAGCTGGCACCTGGATATTGAGGAGTTCCTGGAGCTACGCAAGAACACCGGCGATGAGCGTCGTCGTACCCACGACATGAACACCGCCAACTGGGTACCGGACCTGCTGATCGAGCGCATGCGCAGTGATCAGGACTGGACCCTGTTCTCGCCAAACGACACTCCGGACTTGCATGACCTCTATGGCAACGCATTCCGGGCGCGGTACCAGGAATACGAAGCTATGGCGGCCAGGGGCGAGATCACTCTGTTCAATACGGTGTCCGCCAAACAGCTCTGGCGCAAGATGCTGACCGTGCTGTTCGAGACCGGTCATCCGTGGATCACCTTCAAGGACCCCTGCAACCTGCGCTCACCGCAGCAGCATCGGGGCGTGGTGCACAGCTCCAACCTGTGTACCGAGATCACCCTGAACACCAGTGCGGATGAGATCGCCGTGTGCAACCTGGGGTCCATCAACCTGGCGGCCCATGTCCACAACGGTGAGCTGGATGTCCAGCGCCTAGAACGCACGGTCAATACTGCGGTCCGCATGCTCGATAACGTGGTCGACATCAATTACTACGCAGTGCCCCAGGCGAAGAGTTCCAATTTCAAGCATCGGCCCGTTGGTCTCGGCCTGATGGGCTTTCAGGATGCGTTGTATCGACTCAATCTGCCCTACACCAGCGCGGAAGCGGTGGAGTTTGCCGATGTGGCGATGGAGCAGATCAGTTATTTCGCGATCCGGGCCTCGGCTGCGCTGGCCGGTGAACGCGGTGCCTACGAGACCTATGAAGGCTCATTGTGGCATCAGGGTATTCTGCCCATTGACTCCATCAACCTGTTGAAAGAGGCCCGTCAGGACGGTGACCTGAGCCTGAATACCAGCAGCCGCCTGGACTGGACGGCGGTGCGGGAACTCATCGCCCGCAATGGCATGCGTAACAGCAATGTGATGGCCATTGCGCCAACGGCGACCATCTCCAACATCGTCGGTGTCTCCCAATCCATCGAACCGGCGTACCAGAACCTGTTCGTGAAATCGAATCTCTCCGGCGAGTTCACGGTGGTTAATCCATCTCTGGTTCGTGATCTGAAAGCTGAGGGTCTGTGGGACAACGTGATGGTGAACGATCTCAAGTACTTCGATGGCAGCGTGCAGCAGATTGATCGTATTCCCGCGGAACTGAAGGCCCGCTACGCCACCGCCTTTGAGATCGATGCCCGCTGGCTGGTGGAGGCGGCGGCCAGGCGCCAGAAATGGCTGGACCAGGCCCAGAGCCTGAACCTTTACATGGCGGAACCCAGCGGCAAAAAGCTGGATGAGTTGTACCAGTTGGCCTGGGAACGGGGACTGAAAACCACCTATTACCTGCGCTCGCTCGGGGCCACGGGTGCCGAGAAAACCGCGCCGGTAGCAGCACCGCAACCACAGGTATGCAGCATTGATGAGCCGGACTGCGAAGCCTGCCAGTAAACCCGACCGCCACCAAGATTCTAGAGGTTAAAAGATGCTCAACTGGGACGACGAACCAAACACCCAAACCCGCCCGGCTACCCAGGAGGGTCCGGCCCCGGTCAATGTCGATGACAAGCGCGTTATCAACGGCGAAACCGACATCAATCAGCTGGCACCCTTCAAGTACCCCTGGGCCTGGGAATACTTCATGAATGCCAACAAGAACCACTGGACGCCGCTGGACGTGAACATGGCTCAGGACGTTCACGACTACCACCACCGCCTGTCCGCGCCGGAAAAGCACGTGTATGAGAACGTGCTGGCCTACCTCACCACCTCCGACATCCTGGCGATGCGCAACATCGGCCTGGCGGTGATGGAGAAGATGAGCGCCCCGGAATTGCAGATTTACCAAGCGCGGCAGGTGTACGAGGAAGCCATGCACACCTGGGCCTACCAGCACTGCATTGAAACCCTCAACCTGGACCAGAGCGAGATCTACAATCGCTATCGGGTGGTCCCCGCGATCAACGGCAAGATCCAGATGGCCAACCGCCGGCTGGATGCCGCCATGCGCTCTGATATGAACCTGCGCAACAAGGACGACCTGCAGGAGTTCATTATGTCCTACCTGTTCTTCGCAGCGGTCTTTGAGGGTGCCTGGTTCTACAACGGTTTCAGCCCCATCTTCGCCCTGCAGCGCCGGGGCCTGATGCGGGGCACCGGTGAGCAACTGCAGTACATCCTGCGGGACGAAGCCATGCACTTCTCGTTCGGGCTGAAAGTGGTGAACCAGATCCTGGAAGAGGAAAACATCACGCTGGACCCCAAAGCCGTGCGCGATATGTGGGACGAGTCCGAAGCCGCTGAAACCGCCTACGCCAACTACATCCTGCGGGACCCGATCCTGGGCTATTCCGCCGAGTACCACAGCGAGCAGTTCCGTTTTGTGGCCAATCGCCGGGCCAGAACCGTTGGCCTGGACGAACCGTTCCCGGGAGCAAAGAACGTCTCACCCTGGCTGGATGAGCAGGCCACCCTGCGTAAGGAGAAAAACTTCTTTGAAACCCGGGTCATCGAGTATCAGACCGGCGCGCAGTTGGAGTGGTAGCAACGTACTGACCTTCAGTCCGGCGGGCTGGCCGGCACTTACGTGCCGTTCAGAATCCAGCCTGCCGCCTTCTCCGCAATCATCAGTGTGGGGGAGTTGGTATTACCGCTGGTGATGGTCGGCATGACACCGGCATCCACCACGCGCAGGCCGGCGACGCCACGAACTCTGAGGTGAGGGTCGACGACTGCCATGTCGTCGTCTGCCCGCCCCATGCGGGTGGTTCCCACCGGGTGAAAAATCGTGGTGCCAATGTCTCCCGCCAGCCTGGTAAGTTCCTCATCGGTCTGGTACTGAAGGCCCGGCTTGAACTCTTCCGGCTCATACTTGGCCAATGCCTGTTGTTCTGCAATTCGGCGCGTTACCCGAAGGGAATCCGCTGCGACCTTGCGGTCTTCCTCGGTGTTCAGGTAATTGGGGGCAATGGCGGGCTTGATTCTGGAGTCCCGGCTACGAATGCGCACGCTACCGCGGCTCGTCGGGTTGAGGTTACAGACGCTGGCGGTAATGGCTGGAAAGTCATGCAAAGGCTGGCCAAATGCCTCCAGACTCAATGGCTGAACGTGGTACTGGATGTTGGCGTACTCATATTCTTCGGAACTGCGGGTAAACAGACAGAGTTGGGAGGGGGCCATGCTCATGGGGCCAGAGCGGGTAAGCAGATATTCCAGCCCAATTCGTGCCTTGCCAATCAGTGAGTTGGCCATGGTGTTCAGGGTCTTCGCGCCCCGAACCTTGTAGACCGATCGAATTTGAAGGTGATCCTGAAGATTCTCGCCGACGCCGGGTAAGTCGGCAACAACCGGGATATCGTGCTCCCGAAGCAGATCCGCCGGGCCAATGCCCGACAGCTGCAGCAACTGGGGGGATCCGATAGCGCCGGCTGAGAGGATGACTTCGCGGCGTGCGTGGGCGGTGATTTCTCCCTCTCCCGGTCGTTCAACACGCACGCCGGTGCATCGGGGCATTTCACCGGCCGCCATGTCCAGCGCCATGACATGGGTGGAATGCCACAGTGTCAGGTTAGGGCGCGTCTTGGCCGGCCGCAGGAACGCCTTCGAGGTGCTCCAGCGCCAGCCGGAGCGCTGATTGACTTCGAAGTAGTCAACGCCTTCGTTGTCGCCGCGGTTGAAGTCCCGGGTCCGGGGAATGCCAGCCTGAACGCAGGCGCTGGCAAAATCCTCCAGAACGGTCCATTTCAGCCGCTGATGCTCGATCCGCCACTCACCGCCGTGGCCGTGGTAATTCCCGTGTTCCGGATCGGCGTCGCCTTCTTCGTCCAACCGGTAGTGATCTTCATGACGCATAAAGTCGGGCAGGCAGTTATCCCATGACCACGCCTGCTCTCCGGTAACATTGGCCCAGTGGTTGTAATCCCGGGCCTGGCCACGAATGTAGAGCATGCCATTGATGCTGGAGCAGCCACCCAGGGTTTTCCCCCTGGGGTAGATCAGTGATCGACCATTCAGGCCGGGGTCCGGCTCGGTGCGAAAGCGCCAGTCCGTGCGCGGATTGTCGATGCAATAAAGGTAGCCCACTGGAATATGGATCCAGTGGTAATTGTCACGACCGCCCGCCTCGATCAGCAGCACCCGGTTGGCCGGGTCGGCACTCAGACGGTTAGCCAGCAGGCAGCCGGCAGAGCCGGCCCCGACGACGATGTAATCAAACTCGTGCTGCCCGTGTGCATTGTTGTTATTGGACATGGTCTGTCTCCAGGACTGGTTTGCGTGTTACTTGGCGGTTGGCATCACAAACTCGGCACCGGCATCGATGGAGTCTGACCAGCGCTGCATAATGGATTTCTGCCGAGTATAGAATTTAACGCCCTCTTCACCGTAGGCATGGGTGTCGCCAAACATTGAGCGTTTCCAGCCACCGAATCCGTGCCAGGCCATGGGAACCGGAATGGGCACGTTGATACCGACCATGCCAATCTGAATGCGACGGCCAAATTCACGGGCGACGCTGCCGCTCTCGGTGAAACAGCTGACACCGTTGCCGAATTCATGATCATTGATCAGACGGATGGCGGTCGCAACATCGGGAACCCGCACGCAGGCCAGCACCGGGCCGAAGATCTCTTCCCGGTAAATTGTCATCTCCGGAGTGACATGATCGAACAGCGTACCACCCATCCAGAAACCTTCGCCGCAGCCTTCACCCGTTGACGCTGCATCGAAGTCGCGGCCGTCGACCACCAGTTCAGCGCCTTCAGCCACACCTTTATCAATATAACCGGTAATGCGCTGGTGAGCGCTGGCACTGACAATCGGACCCATTTCGGCGTCCAGGTCCATGCCGTTCCTGACCTTCAGGCTGCGTGCCCGCTCGGCCAGCCTGGGGATGAGTTTGTCAGCGACATCACCGACCAGAACCGCCACGCTGATTGCCATGCAACGTTCGCCGGCACTGCCGTAACCCGCGCCAATGAGCGCATCCACGGCTTTGTCCAGATCGGCATCGGGCATAACCACCATGTGGTTCTTGGCGCCGCCGAGGGCCTGAATGCGCTTGCCGTGACGGGCGCCATTTTCATAGATCAGATTGGCAATCGGAGTGGAGCCGACAAAACTCAGCGCCATGACGTCCGGGTGCTCAATGAGCGCTTCCACCGCACCCTTGTCACCCTGCACCACATTGAACACGCCGTCGGGCAGGCCAGCCTGTTTGAGCAAATCAGCGAGCATCAGAGACGCACTGGGGTCGATCGGGCTGGGCTTGAGCACAAAGGTATTGCCGGCAGCGATTGCCACCGGGAACATCCACATGGGCACCATCACCGGGAAGTTAAACGGCGTAATACCAGCGACCACGCCCAGGGGCTGGCGGGTCGTCCAGTTATCGATACCGGTACTGACCTGTTCGGTATAGTCGCCTTTGAGAAGCTGGGGAATACCGCAGGCGAACTCCACGATATCAATCCCCCGGGCAACTTCCCCCTGAGCGTCGGTAAAGACCTTGCCATGTTCGCGAGTAATCGCTTCGGCCAGTTCGTCTTTGTGCTGGTTAAGCAGTTCCAGAAACCTGAACATGACACGTGCGCGACGAATCGGCGGGGTGTCCGCCCAGCTTGGGAAGGCAGCAGACGCAGCGGCCACGGCCTGATCAACATCATCGCGGTTGGCAAGAGCGGTCTGGCCTGAGACCTTGCCGGTAGCAGGATTGAATACGTCCTGAGTTTGGCCGGAGCTGCCTTCTGAAATTTGCCCATTGATATAATGCTGGATCGTTGGATTGCTCATGGTTGTCTTTTCCTGTTTTTGATTCAGTTTGTTGTAAGGGCTCTGGAAGCCATTAATCGGGGCATTCGTCGCCATTGAATAAGAATTGAACAGATAATTTACGGTTGGTCAGGTACCGAAGCAATTGAGTTATTTTAAATAGTGATATAAGTAATTCTTATATTGGAACTCAGGATGGGAGACGGCTATGCAACACTTGCAGGGATTACGCGCCTTTGTGTCTGTGGCTCGCGAAGGGAGTGTTTCCAGGGCTGCCGAGCGACTGCATCTGACACAGCCGGCCGTGAGCCTGAAGCTGAAACAGTTACAGGATGATCTTGGCCTCAGGCTTTTTCGGCGTAAGCCGCAGGGTTTGGTGCTGAGTGCTGATGGTCACAACCTGTTGCCGGTGGCCGAAAAGGCGTTGGCGGGGATAGCTGCGTTTGAGCAAAGCGCCCAGGCATTGCACAGCACTGTTCGTGGACGCCTTAAGATTGGCACCATCGTGGACCCCGAATTTATCCGTCTGGGGTCGTTTCTACACCAATTGGTGGCTCGCGCGCCCCAACTTGAAACCGAGCTGCATCAGGGGATGAGTGGCCGGGTTCTGGAACAGGTCCGTAATGGCAGCCTGGACGTTGGTTTTTTTCTTGCCCCGCCAGGTCTGGGCGCTGGACAGTCATCGCCAGAATTAATGTACAGAGAGCTGACCCGGTTTGACTATCACGTTATTGCACCGGCGGGATGGGCGTCACGGGTGGCGGACAGTCGCTGGTCGAGCCTCGCCGGGCTGCCCTGGATCGTGACACCGCCGGATTCAGTGCACAATCGGTTATTGGCTGACGCAATGGAGCCTCATGGATTGGTTCCAAATGGCGTTGCACAGGTCGACCAGGAAGCCTGCATGCTGGACCTGGTCAGGGCGGGCGTCGGGCTCAGCCTGGCCCGGGATGCCCTGGCGATGGCAGAGCGACAGGAACGGGGGCTGGTCGTTGTGGAAGGCGTGCGTATCCCCTGTGCCCTGAGTTTTATCTGGCGCAAGGACCGGGAGGAAGAGCTGGTGATTGCAGAGGCGCTGGAGGCTCTTGCTGGTGTGTGGTTGTTTGAGACTCTTGATGACATCGATCGTGAAAACCGGCCCATTAGCCCGTGACACTTTCCATCAGACGCTGGCGGAACCAAATATGGGCCGGGTCATTGTCCATCACCGGTGCCCACAGCAGGTAGACCGGCAACGAGGGTACCTCTACCGGAAACGGCAGGGTCTTCAGCCCGAATGCCCGGGCGTACTGCCGGGCCAGACGTTCGGGCACCGTGGCAATCATGTCGGAGCGGCTGCAGGTGGCCAGCATACTGGCGAACTGGGTGACCCTGGCCCCGGTTCGCCGTTGCCACCCCGGTTCGTTGAGGATCTGGTCCAGGGGCAAGCGCCGGTTCCGATCCGGCAGTACGACGTGTTCGGCGTCCAGAAACTGCTGTTTGCTGCAATCTCTCCGCAGGTCGGGGTGGTCCTGTCGTGCCACCACCGCAAGCCTCTCCGCGAGAAGTACTTGCCGCCGTAATCGATCGTTCTCTGTTGCAAAGGCATCCACGGCAAGATCCGCTTCGGCGGTATACAGCCTCTGGGGCATGTCATCGCCGGCCAGAGCGACCTCCACCACCACATTGGGCGCCTCGCTTCTCAGGCGTGTCAGTAACGTTGGTAACACCACCATTTCGAAATAGTCGTTGCTGAGCACGCGAAAGCGTCGCTGGCTGGTGTCGGGCACAAAGCGATTGGCCGGGTCCAGTGTGTCGCGCATGGCGCCGAGTTGCTGGCTGAGGCTTCTGTGCAGCTCACGGGCGCGGGGTGTCGGCACCATGCCCTGATGGGTACGCACAAACAGTGGATCACCCAGGGTATGACGCAGGCGCTGCAATGCGGCACTGATGGCGGGCTGGCTCATGCCCAGGGTGTCTGCGGCACGGGAGAGTTGCCCGGCTTCCATAATGGCGTCGAACACCGGCAGCAGGTTGAGGTCGACGCTTCGTAAGTTCAGTTTCATAGATAATACTTATACCAAATATTGAATAGAAAGATATAGCTCTCCCCAGTAGCGTCAGAAGACGTACAAACCCTCGTCTCGGAGAACAATAATGGACGATCAGAAACTGACGATGCTGGTTACGGCTTTTATTGTGGTTACCGCCCTTTGGGAGGTAGTCAGCGGCCGTACACGTGAAGGTCGCAAGAACACGCAGGACTGGCGCATGGCATTTCTTGCCACGTTCATGATGGTGGCGGTGCAAAGGCCGTTGGTGTTGCTGTTGCTGACGCTGGGTCTGTCAACGCTGATTCCTGGCAGCGCCGGTTCACTGGCCTGGCTCGAGCAGGCCTATTTCTGGCCCACGTTGATCGTGTTTTTCTGCGTGGAAGAGTTTATCCACGGCAGTTTCCACCTGTTTGCCCACCGGCGCCGACCCAATAACCGTGTTCTGCAATGGGTTCAGGCGTTTTACAAGATGAGCCACCGCCCGCACCACATGTCGGGCGGCCAGGACAACAAGGGCCAATTGACGGTAACGCAGACCTTCGTCAATGGCTGGGCCTGGTGGCTGATCATGCCCAACTACACCTTCCAGTTGCTGTGTCTTTATCTGGGGCTGGTAGAGGTGTTCCTGATTGCCACCGCCTTCAAGGGACTATGGGCGGCCCATACTCATGTGAACTGGAATTATGACCTGTATTTCCACAACCACCGCTGGGCCTGGGTTCGCAAGACCATGTGGGCACTGGCGCATATTCTGGTCTTTCCCACTCAGCACCACCATCATCACGCCCGCGGGCCCAATTCAGCCAAGAATGTGACCTCCACGCTGGCGATTTACGATTGGCTGGTGTTTGGCACCCTCGCCATTGAAACCAGCAAACCCAAGGTCTATGGCTGGCGCCAGAAAGACCACGAGGCAAACAGTGCATTGAAACGCTATTTCTGCTGGGATGTTCGACCCTACGTGCCAAAAACCTAGGCGGTGAAATTTTTTTGGAATAAACGCCAGGCTCAGCCGTCTCCCTGATGAAAGCCACCCGAAACGGGTAAATCAGGAGGACGTAACCATGAAAAAACATGTACTGACACTCGCAATCTGTTCCATTCTTTCCACCGGCGTTTTCGCCGCAGAAGGGTCTGGCGCGGCCAATGCAAACGCGCAGGCTGAAACCAACATGAGTGCGGAAGCTAGCACCCGCAACGGTGTTTCCGCGAATGGTGGTGCCTCTGCAAGCGCAGAGGGCAGTGTCAACGGCGAAGCCGCTCGAGACGAAGCTGCCGACCAACGCCAGGCGGCCAGTGAAGAAGCCCGCGGAAGGGCCGATCAGGCGGTCAGCGCTGGCGTTGAAACCGGCCAGAAGGTGCGAGCAACCGCCGATGCTACAGCGGACACGGCTCGCGATGAAGCTGGTGAGAAGCGCGAACAGGCGCAAGAGCGCATGAACGAGACCCGAAATGCTGAAATTCGCGCTGAAACCAATCAGCAGATCGGAACGTCTGTATCTGAGAGCGTCCGGAGTGAAGTGCAGAACTCCGTCAAGGGGACCGTGAAAGGGTCCGGCAGTGGTGGCCTGCTATAACCACTCCTCCAGACTCGCCGGGCCATAGGGCCCGGCTTTCTTTTGGACGCCCAAGTGAAAGGAGCAGACATGCAGTTGATTCAACGTATTTTGACCTTGCCCCTGGCCATTGGCCTGGCGTCACCGGTATTAATGGTTCATGCGCAGGAGAAAGCGTCAGCGAACGGATATCTTGAAGGCGGTTACGAGCACGACAGCAACGTGACCGTGGATGAACTGAACACGTCCGCCGATGAGAGCGATCAGGCCTGGGTTTTCGACGCCGGTCTGGAAGGCATCCTGAAACCCACCGAGCGGTTAAACGTGACGCTCGGCTATTCGCTCTCGGGCAGACGGTACCAGAACCTTGATGAATTCGATCAGGACATTCACCTGCTGTCGGCCGATGTCAGTTATGACTTCGACCCGGTCACCGTTGGCACCAGTTACTACTATTCCCACGCAACCCTGGGGTCAGACCCGTTCCTCGATTTCCGGCGTGCCAGTGTCTATCTGGGCAGCCTGCTCGCGGAGGACGTTTATCTGCGTGGCAGCCTGCAGGACAAGCGCAAGGAATTTGATGACAGTGATGCGCGGGATGCCGAGATAAAAGGCGCCAGTCTGGATGCGTTCTTCTTTTTCAACCAGGCCCAGAGCCACTTTCTACTCGGCCTTGACGGTGATCGCGAAGATGCGGAGGCGAAAGCCTACGACAATGACCTGCTTCGCGTTCGGGTAGCGTTGGTGCATCGGTTTACCCTGGCCGGCGAGGAAAACCGCCTGCGGTTTGGCTGGCGTTACGAGGACAGGGAGTATGAAGAGGTGACCGTCACCAGTACCAGCCCGGTTCTGACGGACCCTCTGACCGGTGACCTTACCGAACGCTCAAGCAATGAGCGGGCGGACAAGGCCCGTATTCTGGAGGCCAGCTGGCGGATTGGACTCAACGAGGTGTTTAGTGTTGAGCCCAGTGTTTCCTGGGGCCAGTACACCTCGAACGTGGATTCTGCGGATTACGACAAGACGGTGGCGGGGGTGACGCTCAGGGCGGATTTCTGAAACCCGGCAGTCAGAAATCCAGAAAGCCGTGACCGAATTCGGTGTCCCGGCCAGGACGGCCAAGATCCTTCGCTGCATTGATCAGGGCACCAATGGCCTTGTCTTCCGAAAGTTCATTACGTTGGCAGGCCAGTGCAGCGGCAACCACTGGCGACGCCAGCGAGGTGCCGCTGTCTGCAACCATGCCGGCATCAGGGTGTGCTACCGGAACGGTGACGCCGTTGCTGGCAAACATCACCTGTTCACCCCGATTGGCCCAGCGGTAGAGCTTCCCGGAACTATCAGCCGCCGTCACACCGATCACTTCCGTGTAGGCGGCCGGATATAATGGCGGGGCAGAGGGCCCTTGATTGCCTACCGCCGCAACCATCAGCACGCCGCGCTCCCTGAGGCGGCTCACCGCCGCAGCGAGAAGCTGGTTGTCCGGGCCGGTCAGGCTGATGTTGATAACCGACAAATCCTGACCGGCCAGCCAGTTCAGGCCTTCCAGTAAATGACCAAGTGTGGCGCCTGAGAGGGTGCGATCCCGGTCATAGAACACCGAGGCATTGAAGATCGTAGCCTGCGGCAGCCGGGCAGGCCATTGCCCAGGCCGGTTTCCCACCAGCAGGCTGGCGACGGCCGTGCCGTGAATCATAGGCTCAGCGAGACTTCCCTCCATTTCCGCCAATGCCAGAAAACGCTCCTGCACAACCTGTGCACTTTCAAATACCCGATGGTCTGTGGCAATCGACGTATCCACCATTCCAACGCGAACCGGGGCGGTGCAGAGGCTACGCCACTGTGGCACTTTGGTCTCTGACAGGGGCTCTTTCGCACCCGTTTGCGGAGCATAGATATGGTTGCGGTCCAGCCGATCCGCGAGTTCTGGTAGGGCGTCCTGTAGGGCATTATGGGAATCCAGCTCGGCAGTGACCCGGAACCGCACCACGGTCATTCCCAGGCCGGTCAGCTCTCGGCGTTCGAGAACTGTGATCCCCGGCTGGTCAAGGCGGGCGAGTTCCGCAGCGGTACCGGTCACCAGCCACTGACCTTCCACGGCACGGAAACCGTCGTCCAGTTGGATATCATTGAACGCTTTCTGTCCCTGACGCGTGAGAATGGGAAGGACTGACGGTAACGCTTCGAGCGGTTCCATGAGCTCTGTGGCCTGTGTGTTGATCTGCTTCTCAAGGCGACGGTCCATGGCCTGCTCCACCATGCGCTGTGTCTTCTGTTCAACCTGGCGGGTTATCGGATCTATCTGGCCGCTGGTTACGTCACCGACACCGATGGACAAGGCCGGTGCGGAAAGCGTGCAAAGAGCGATTGCAGGGAACAAGTGTCTCAAGAGAAAAGGTTTCATCGTGCCCGTCCGATTAAAGATGTGTGTCATACGATACAACGGCCCGGCGGAAAAAAAATTCCTTCGTTCATGGAATAAATCGGTTTCACGACCGTTTTACCGATAACACCTTTGGAAATGGAAGGCTATGAAAGAGGAAATCACCGAACTATTACCAAGGCTCCGACGATTCGCCTACTCGTTGACCGGCTCCCTGTCAGACGCCGACGACCTGCTACAGAATACGGTGGAGCGTTTGTTGACCCGGGACATGCCGGACGACGCCGACCTTACCAAGTGGGCATTCCGGGTTTGCCGTAACGTCTGGATAGACGAGTGTCGCGCGCGTAAGGTTCGGCGGGATGCCGCGGAACATCCGGAGTTGACGGATGGCCAGGTGATCAATGGCGAACACCAGACCACCAAAGAGATCGAATGGCACCGAGTGGACGCTGCGATGGCAAGACTGCCACAGGACCAACGGCAGATTATCTCCCTGGTGGCAATCCAGGGCATGCCCTACAAAATCGTGGCTGAGATTCTGGAAGTGCCCAAGGGTACGGTGATGAGCCGGCTGGCCCGAGCCAGGGCGGCATTAAGCGAGGCCCTGGCGCCTGTAACCATGAGGACCGATTCATGAAGATGACTGATGAAACCCTGTCGGCTTTCCTCGATAACGAACTGACCGACGCGGAGATGGAAGCGGTTCGGGGCCAGATTGAGAAGGATCCAACGCTGGCAGATCGACTGGCCGAGATGGCGTCCGTGGATGCCGAACTACAGGCGCATTACGGCTCGATTGATGACCGTCCCATGCCGGCTTCGATTACCCAAATGCTGGAGGAAAAGACCTCCCGGAGTGCTGCGCCCGCGCAGGACAATGTGGTCACCTTTCCGTGGTGGCGCAGGCTGCCCGGCCACACGGGTAAAGCGATCGCCGCCGCTATCATCGCGGGGGTGGCGCTGACGCAATGGCTGACGGTAGCAACGGACGGCGATCCGATGTCGCCCGCGGTGGCGAACGTTCTGGATAGCCAGCCCAGTGGCGAAGTTTACCAGGTTAATGACCAGGTAAGCTTGACGCCGAGACTGACGTTCCAAAGCCAGGCCGGCCAATGGTGCCGCCAGTTCCGCCTGGAGACGCAAACGTCCGCGTCGGAGCAAATTGCCTGTCGCACTGGCGAGGGTTCCTGGGAACAGGTGGCCACTGCCGAAGCAGAGCCTTCCCTGGCACCTGATGTATACCAGACAGCGAGCGGTGGCAGTGTGCTTGACGAGGAACTGGACCGGATGATGGCCACGCCCCCCGTTGGGCCGAACCAGGAGCGTGCGTTGCTTGAACAGCAGTGGAGGCGTAATTAACAGTCCTGCGTCCCAGCGGTTTGCGGTTCCGGTGGATGGCAACACGGGGGAATCCAGCTAGTATCAAGGTGTTTATCCTTCGCTGACCTGATGGGGCTGTAATGACCGAATACTTTATCCAGGCGTTTATCTATCTGACCGCCGCTGTTGTCGCGGTGCCATTGGCGAAGCGCCTGGGTTTGGGGTCGGTATTGGGGTATCTGGTGGCGGGTGTCGTCATCGGGCCGGTGACGGGGCTGGTGGGCCAGGAAACCGCAACCATTCAGCATTTTGCCGAGTTTGGTGTGGTCATGATGCTGTTTCTGGTGGGCATGGAGCTGGACCCGAAATCCCTCTGGGCCATGCGGATTCGTTTGCTGGGCCTGGGCGGCCTGCAAGTGGTGCTCACCTCCGCTGCCGGAATGGCGATTGCCTGGTGGATGGGGCTGCAATGGCAGACCACCGTCGCCGTTGGCCTTATCTTCTCGTTGTCTTCCACCGCCATTGTGCTGCAGACCCTGAACGAGAAAGGACTTAGCAAAACCGAGGGGGGCCGGGGCGCTTTCTCGGTGCTGTTGTTCCAGGATATTGCGGTCATTCCCATGCTGGCGGTGATTCCCCTGCTGGCGATATCCGAACTGGCGGGCGTTGGGGCGACGGACCCCGGGCACCAGGGCGGTTTCAGCCTGGTGGCGCATCTGCCAGGCTGGGCTCACGCCCTGGTGGTGATCGGCTCTGTGACTACGGTGATCGTCGGCGGTCATTACCTGAGCCGGCCCCTGTTTCGTTACGTGGTTCAGTCCGGTATGCGGGAGGTTTTTACGGCCACCGCGTTAATGCTGGTGATCGGTATCGCCGCGCTGATGAGCATCGTCAATCTGTCGCCGGCGCTCGGGGCCTTCCTCGCCGGTGTGGTGCTGGCCAACAGCGAGTTCCGTCACGAACTCGTGGCCAACATTGAGCCCTTCAAAGGGCTACTGCTCGGATTGTTTTTCATCACGGTGGGTGCCGGTATCAACTTTGAGGTGCTGGCGGCGCAATGGGGCACAGTAATCACATTGGCGCTGGCGGTTATCCTGGTCAAGGCAGCAATTCTGCTGCTCCTGGCCTTGTTATTCGGGCTGCGGGGCCGTGATGGCTGGCTGTTCACCCTCGGGCTGGCCCAGGCCGGCGAATTCGGCTTCGTGCTGCTGACCTACAGCATGCAGAACAGTGTGATCCCCGCGGACATCGCCCAGCTTCTGGGATTGGTGGTGGCGCTGTCCATGTTCCTGACGCCGCTGTTGTTTATTGCCTACGACCGGCTGATCTTGCCGCGGTATCGTGAAGCCCGCAATGAGCAGCGGGAAGCCGATGTGATCGAGGAGCAGGCGCCAGTGATCGTGGCCGGGGTTGGACGATTTGGCCAGATTGTGTGCCGGTTGTTGCGCGCCAACAAGATTCCCATTGTCGCGCTGGATCTGGCCCTGGATCAGATCGAAAACCTGCGACGTATCAACATCAAAAGCTATTTCGGTGACGCCAGCCATACGGGGTTACTGGAAACGGCGGGCATCGCCCACGCGCGCTTGCTCGTGGTTGCGATTGACGACCGGGATAGAGCCGTGGCCCTGGTGCACCATGTCAAACAACACTACCCCGGCGTCTGGGTACTGGCACGGGCGTTCGATCGGGGCCATGGATATCAGTTGCGCCAGGCCGGCGCTGACGACGTCGTGAGCGAAACCTACCATTCTGCGGTGGAGCTGGGTGGCCATGCACTGACCGCATTTGGCGTTCACCCATTGCGGTCGCGGCAGATGACCTGGGCATTTATCAATAATGAGAAGTCCCACGAGGACGAACTGTTCGACGCCTGGAAGGAAATCGAAGAGGGTATCCGCTTTAGCCCCCGTTATGGTGAGCTGTTCATGAAGCTGGAGGACACCCTGAGTGACGTGATGCAGCAGGACTGGGAACCGCCCAGCCGTGAGGAGGTGCCCTTGTGGTCACCTCCTAAAACGGACGAGTGATGTTTGCGATGGCTAGTTGGTGCTGAACCGGCGCCGACCCCATCCCATCATAAACAGCAGGGCCAATAACGGCCAGGACATGCTACCGCCACCACCGCCTGACGATGAGTCGTCAGAGGCCGAGCCGGAGGAAATGGAGTTGTCCACTTGCTGGACGTTGTAGGCCGACAGCTCGGCGTCCGGATCAAGGGAGCTGTAGATCCGCCCCACACCCTCCGCAAAGGCCTCAATTTCAAAAGTATTGTCCAGAAGCTGTCCATCCATGGTGATACGGGTTTGTCTGAGTGTGACCAACACGGCACGCGGCTCGCCGTCTACGCTGGTTGTGGACTCCTCAATCAATTCAATGGTCGTGGTGAAATTGACCTGATTGCCCTGCCGGCCATTGATGTAGCTGGAGAGGGTGGCACGTGAAGTGACATTCGTGCCCAGCTCAAGCGAGCTGGGGATCATTAGCAGACCATCCCCGTAGGTGATTCGAATCCGATCTCCTTCCGAATCAACAAACCGGCTTTCAAGCAGATAGACGCCAGTAGTGCGACGTACCAGGCGGTCATCGCCATTTGGGAAAATGAACTTGAACATACCTGCGCCGCTTATGGATTCGCTTCGGAACTGGTAGCCATCCGATGGGTCGGAGAAAACCCAGGTGATGTCCCCCAAGGGGAAAAAGTCCATCGTATTGTGGGTGGGAAAGTCGTCAGAAACGTCGGGATTGTAACCGGAGGCGACTTCTGAGGCGTTCGTGGCGCCGTCACCGTCATAGTCCTGGGACGCATCATCGGGATTGTATGGGTCGAGCGCCAGATACTGGTCTTCCAGCGAGTCTGGCAGGCCGTCTCCATCGGAATCGAGGTTGGGATCCCCTGCAGGATAATCCTCCTCATCGGTCATGGATGTACCGTTGAGGTACTCGCTCAGATTGCTGTAACCGTCTGCGTCCAGGTCTTCCTGGGCATCGGCACTTTCAAAGGGATCCAGTCCCACTGCGAGTTCGTCTGTGTCGGGGATGCCGTCGTTGTCGGAATCATTGTCACAGGCGTCGCCAAACTCATCGCCATCATGATTGTCTTGATTGGCATTGGCGGTGTTGGGGCAGTTATCTTCGAGGTCAAACAGCCCGTCGTCGTCAGTGTCCGCTGTGAAATCGAGTACTGAGATGTCAGGCCCCCCGCTTGCGGCCATTTCAATCGCCACCAGGTGGGCGCCATAGGCCAGAATACGGGTGTCCAGGGCATCGAATATAGAGTTCTCTTCAAGGAGCTCGTAGTTGTCGGACCAGGTTTGCAGCACGGCATTGCCATCAACTGCTGCAATGGTGTGGAGGGTATCTCCCGTCCAGGCGGCGTCTGTTATTTCATTGGACAGATAGTTGAGTTCGGCGAGGGAATAGGCGTCGTGGAGCTTGCCTCCGCCGGTCAGCAGCAATTGGCCTGCAGGGTCGAAGTGCAAAGGTGCGGCTGCGTAGCCGCTGCTGTGATAGGGGGAGTCGCCCTTGCTGCCCAAAAGCCCGGTGGTTGAGCTCAGCTCGGACCATTCAATGTCATTGGGCGATGTTCCGGACCGGAAGTGATAGATACGCTCGGTGACAGGATTCCATAGGTATTCTGAGCTGGCGTGCCGCCATTCAACGGAGTCCACCATTGTTCCGGATGCGTCAAAGCTGTAGAACCGCTCCCAGGCACCGGAGGCATCCACCGCAAAGAGATAATCGCCTGCGGATTCCAGACCCAGAACACTTTGTGGCAGGTTGGTGAACGGAGTTTCCTGAAGTGTCCCGGTGGACACGACTATCTGGCTGATCTTTCCACCGGTGTAGCCCAGGTAAAGTCGCCCATGGGCTGGGGAATACGTCATCCACGTGGGTGGGTTCAGCAGGCCGATGCTGTCAACATAGGTTTGCGTTTCCGCCGACCAGATGTGAATGGCCAGTGTCTCCCGGTCGGCCAGATACAACAGGCCTTCCTGGCTGTCGAACTCGATGAAATCCGGGATGAAATCCGAAGTTTCCGGATTGGGGGGCTCGCCTGGCGATGGCGTGGCAAGACTGTCGAGGTCCAATACTTCAACACTGATCTGACTGCTGTTCTCGTAGAAAGCAAAGACAGCGTCACCGTAGCTGGCAATTTTCAGAGGTTGCTGGTTGAGGCCCATCTGAGCCACTTCCAGCATGGCGTTGTTGTATTGATGAACGGTATTGCCACGGAGCACCAGCAGGTCGCCCTGCCAGAAAGTCATATCGTCAAACGCGCCAGCAAGGCTGCCGGCGTAGGTCAGGTCGTTGGCGAAATAAAGGATGCCCTGATTGTCGAGTACGCGACTTTCATCCGGGAACAGGTAAAGTTGACTGGCACTGGGATAATCCCCGTGGGCGGGGCTGTCCATATCGCTCCCCATTGTGCCATCCGCATTGAGTGGGATTTTAACAATATCGGACGGTGAAGTTCCGTCTGACCGATAGTACAGCGCTGACTGTGCTGGTGATCCCACAGACCCGGTCCCCCTGTAGAAAACCGTTTTTTCTTCTATGAGTGTGTAATCTGACAGGTTCCGAGCCATGACCCGGTTGAAACCCTGTACCAGATAAAGGGCGTTTCCTACCGCATGGAGTGCCGTCATGTCTTCGCCGGTGTTGGCAATGAAAGTCGGTGTCTGCGAATCGAGATCTATTGCGTAGGCACTGCGCCGATAGGCCACATACAGATTGTTACCCTGAATTTCTGCGGCAGTTGTTACGTTATTGAGGGGAATATCCGACAACATGGATTGCGACACCATGTCGTAGCGGACGACTTTATTCGGGGCAGCGAAAGTGAAATAAATCACACCATCGTCCTGGTCGATATCAACCAGCGCAGCGTGAGAAACGGTCGAAAAAAAGCAAAAACACACCAGAAAGAACGCTTTCAGCGCCTTTGGAGAATGTCGCATACAACGTTCCCTGTTTAAGTGACTGGACAACGATACTGAACGCGGATCAGGCGTTCTTCACACACATCACGTGCGTCGTGCACGGTATGATGTTAATTGATTAAGGATAGTTAATCATCCGCGACATTAACTTGATAGGTGTCTCATTGGGGAAACCCCAGTTTGTTGATTCTCCACTGAAGGTTCTGTTCATTCATGCAAATACAGCTATCACATTTGTGGAATAGCTGTTCGTTTTTGAAAGGGCTAGTCTGAATTCACCGAAACACGAAGGAGAATTCAGACATGAAGGTACTGATTGTACTGGCCCACCCGGAAAGGCGGTCATTCAGTGGGGGTTTGGTGGATGTGGCTACGGAAACCCTGAATCTGGCGGGGCACGAGGTAGAAATAGACGATCTCTATGGGGAAGGTTTTGATCCGGTGGAGCGTTCGTCGTGGTATGGCAAGCGTCAGGATGAGTGCTATTTTGCTCCGCTGACGGAGCAGCGAGCTCACTATGATGCCAATGCATTACCTCAAGACGTGCAGCGTGAGATAGCCAGGCTGAATTGGGCCGATCTGGTGATTTTCCAGTTTCCGCTATGGTGGCATTCTCAACCCGCCATATTGAAGGGCTGGTTTGATCGTGTGTTGGTCTATGGCGGACTTTACTCGGGAAGCATGCGCTATGATCGTGGCTATTTTCGCGGTAAACAGGCGATGTGTTCCGTGACCACAGGTTCGCCGGAGCAGGCGTTCATGCCATTTGGCCGCGCCGGCAATATGGTGGAATGGCTGTGGCCGGTTCATTCTTCACTGTATTACGTGGGCTATGACGTGCTGGCACCGCACATAAGCTATGGGGTGCAGGGTGGCGGCATCCGCTATCAGGAGGAAGGCGCGTTCCGGGACCATCTGGAGGCACTGAAAGACCAGTGGGCGCACCGGTTGTCGGGGATTGAACAGGGCGCGCCAATTCCCTTTACTGGCTGGAATGACTGGGACGATGCCGGAGTGCTCAAACACTCGAATCCGACGCGTTGGCGGTTGTGAGCAACGTTGTGATTTGCCCTGAGAAGACTATGCTTGAGCTAAGGCCCGGCAGAGGAGAGCATCGCCTTGGCACAACAACGGGACGTCACGGTCTTTTACGATGAACGGGTATTGGCCCATCACCCCGATACCAACATGGATTTCCTGCCCGGCCGCCTGGACAAACGGGTACGTTCCATTCTTTCAGGCCTCAATGTGCAGTGGAAGTACCCCGAGCATCCAGGCCGTATTACCGCGATCATGGACTTGCTTGCCCGTGATCCCATTCCCGGTGTCCGGATCGAGCCTGGTAAGGCGGCAACGCCGGATCAGTTGAGCCGGGTTCATACGACTTCGTTCCTGGACGACATATTCTCATTGCGGGACGAAAGTGCGTGGCTGGATGTGGATACCACAGCCGTTTCACCGGGCAGTGTTGAAGCTGCCGAAGTGGCTGCAGGCACGGCCATCGCAGCCGTGGAAGCGGTGGTTGAGGGCCGAACAAACAGCGCCTTCGCAATGGTCAGGCCGCCTGGTCACCATGCTGAGCCAGTACGCGCAAGGGGGTTCTGCCTCTTCAATAATGTTGCCGTTGCGGCTGCACACGCACAGGCGGAGCTGGGCTGTGAACGGGTATTGATCGTCGACTGGGACGCCCACCATGGCAATGGTACCCAGGACATCTTCTGGGCGGATCCGGACACCATGTTTTTTGATATTCACCGGGCCGCACCGTTTTACCCAGGCAGTGGCGCGTTAACCGACGTAGGCGCCGGCCTGGGCGAGGGCACCACCATTAACGTGCCCATGCCCGGTGGCGCGGGCGATGTCGCTTACCTGAAAGCGCTGCGGGAGATACTGGTACCCGCCGCAGACTACTTCAAACCGGACCTGGTACTGGTTTCCGCCGGCTTTGATGCCCATTGGTACGACCTGGCGCTCAATGTGTCCTACGAAGGCTTCGCAGCCATGACGGGCATTGTGCAGGAAATTGCGGACAAGCACTGTAACGGCCGGCTGGTCATGGTGCTGGAGGGCGGTTACAATATCGAGTCATTGTCTCATGGCGTGCACGCAGTGCTTCGGGCACTGGCCGGTGGCACGTTGGCGGAACCAAGGGTCTGCGGCATGGAAGAAGTGGACACTGCCATCGATTTTCATAAGGGCGCCTTCGAGCCCGATAACACGGATTAGTCCTTCTCTGCAGCCTTCCCAAAAATAAAATAGCGGTTTCCTATCGAACGGCTAAAAACAATCAATTTGAATGTTTTTGATCAAATCAATACTTTAGCCAACTCAAGTTAGCCAATGCCTAAACTCAACCAACGGGAGATATCTACTATGGGTATGATTAACAGCGAAATTAAACCGTTCAACGCAACCGCCTTTAAAGGCGGCGAGTTCGTTGAAATTTCTGAAGCCGACGTAAAAGGTAAGTGGTCTGTCTTCTTCTTCTACCCGGCCGACTTCACTTTCGTATGCCCGACCGAGCTGGGCGACGTTGCCGACAAGTATGAAGAGCTGCAGAAGCTGGGTGTGGAAGTATTCTCCGTATCCACCGATACGCACTTTACCCACAAGGCGTGGCACAGCAGCTCCGAGACTATCGGCAAGATCAACTACTTCATGGTAGGCGACCAGACCGGCACCATCACCAACAACTTTGGTGTGATGCGTGAAGGCCAGGGCCTGGCAGACCGCGCTACTTTCCTGATCGACCCGGATGGTGTTATCCAAGCCATGGAAATCACTGCCGAAGGTATCGGCCGTGACGCTGACGACCTGCTGCGCAAGGTAAAAGCGGCTCAGTACGTTCGTAACAACCCCGGCGAAGTTTGCCCGGCCAAGTGGAAAGAAGGCGAAGCGACTCTGACTCCGTCACTGGACCTGGTTGGCAAGATCTAAGGTTTCGGTAACAGTGAAACCTGTAAAAGGCCCGCTCTGCGGGCCTTTTTTGTTGTGCGCCAGGCATGGCGCGTAGCGCCTTGACGGGCGCTGTTCCGGTACAGGTGGTGCTGGCCGGATGACTTGGGGGTGCAAGTCCCCTGTGGACCCGGCAAGGGGAACCACTAGCCGGACGGCAAGGGTGTCCATCGTGAGATGGAATCTGAAGGAAGCCGCAGGCAAAGCACT
>Ga0209348_1000071_pt1 | contig 60971 bp, 91 predicted proteins | sample ETNvirenome_2_30_FD_184065 | JGI IMG/M metagenome (GOLD analysis project Ga0209348, IMG submission 184065) | Marine viral communities from the Pacific Ocean - ETNP_2_30 (SPAdes) (version 2) | ecosystem: Environmental > Aquatic > Marine > Oceanic | place: Pacific Ocean | collected 2013-06-22 | reverse complement strand
AAGAGATTCATTAGGACAAGCCGATTCGTTTCGAAGAGGGGCAAGACTCCTGTCTCATTGGAAAGACGGAGAAGAAGACTTAGGTCCTGTGAAAGAATGGGGAGACGATACAGTCTTAGTGATTGACTCCCTTACATTAATGGGGGAGGCTGCCTTGCGAGCCGCTCTCGTTTTTAATAACAAGAAACCTACTGAACAAGCAAGTCAACCAGAATGGGGAGCAGCCGCTCGTGATGTGCAGAACATTATACAATACATTACTGGCGATGAAGTAAAGTGTAATGTTGTAGTGACTACACACATGCAGTACATGGAAGGTGATATGGGTGTATCCAAAGCATACCCCACATCTGTAGGTTCTAAGTTATCTACTAAGATTGGTAGATACTTTAACTGTGTTTGCAGAATCGATACTAGATCATCTAGCAAAGGAACAGAGCGCACGTTACGTACAATGTCAGATCATAGAATGGATCTGAAAGTTACAGCGCCATCTTTAATAGAACCTAACATCGAGTTGGATTTAAACAATCTGTTTAATTCAATTCAAAAAAATGCAAAGACAAAACTCAAAGAGAGCAATACGAAAGGAGATAAATAATGTCGAATGTTGCTGACTTTCTAAACATGACACCTCAAGACACACCCGAATCGGTTGTGCTACCAGAGGGTAGTTATGAGTTCTCTGTTACATCATACAGAGCAGATGAAGTGGGTGAGAATCAAACCCCACTCATCAGAGTAAACGTGAAGGCTGTTGGAGTTATTGATTCAGATTTAACTGATGATAAACTTACCAACGCTGAGCCTACACGTATGGAGTTCTGGGCAACTCCCAATGCCTTGAAGGTAAAGAATCCTGCGACAGGATTAAAGTCGTTCCTAACAACTGCACTTGATATGGGTCATGTAGATGACTTACCATATAGTGAATTGCTAGAGATGGCGATTGGTAAAACCTTCAAAGGTTTAATTAAACATGAGATGGTTGGTAAGAATAAAGATATCTTACAAGCATCTGTAAAAAGAATCCTCTAACATGAGTAGGCAAGCAGTACCCTCACATGTACCTAGTGGTCAACCCAAGATAGCCTTTGTGTTTGATTTTCCAAGCACAGATGAGCAACGTCTTGGGCAGATCATGGTTGGTAGTACAGGTAAAATGTTTCACAAGATGTGTGAGATATTAGACGTGGATGTGGAGAACTGTTTGCTCACTTATGCTCTCGCTCAGAAGCCAGCACAGGAGAACCCTGCACATTTCTTTCTTAATAAGAAGAGTTATCAGTCATCTATAAAAGAAAAGAAGTGGCGCTCGAAGTATCCTGTGAATGGCTTCGGCTTCTTGAAAGAAGAATACGAGAGTGAATTAAAACGATTAGAGAACGAGCTTAACGCGTGTAATCCTAATATCATTATTGCTATGGGGAGTCTTGCGTTATGGGCGCTGACAGGACTAGACAAGATAGGAACTTACAGGGGAACCATTCTTAGATCTAACCTCACAGGGGAAACCAAAGTCTTACCTACGTTTAGTCCTAGTGCCGTAGTTAGAAACTACGATTTCAGACCTGTTGTTCTTGCTGATATAAAGAAAGCATTACAGGAATCTGAAACACCAGATATTAAAATAAAAGAAAGAGAGTTATGGATTGAACCTACATTGGAAGACCTTAAAAAATTTGAGCAACAATATATACGAGAAAATAATACAGCTTGCCCACTTAGCTTTGACATTGAAACTGACGGAGATTTTATTACTTGCATTGGTTTTGCTCCATCTGATTCCGTTGCTATAGTAGTACCATTTAAAGATACAAGAAAAGAAAAACAAAATTATTGGACAGATACCAAGCATGAACAACAAGCATGGGCTTGGGTTAAAGATATTTTAGAGAATGAAAAGATTACTAAGGTTGCACAAAACCAAACGTATGATGTGTCATGGCTAGCATACAAACAAAATATAAATGTTAAAGGTAAGATACACGACACAATGCATGCTCAACATGCACTACAGCCCGAACAACAGAAAGGGTTAGGCTTTCTTGGTTCGATATATACAAACGAGGGTGCTTGGAAAACTATGGCTAAGTTTTCAAAGAGTACTAAAAGAGATGAATAAATGTCAAAACGTGCTCCATACTTTTCGGAGTTACACATACCAAATGATTTAGTAACTATCGAAAGTGAAGTACGATTGTGGAGATCGGTGATAGACCAAGCGATGTCAGACTTCTTGTCTACTAATAAGTCAAGAGAAAGCATAGCAAACAAAGAACGTGCCAAGATATGGCTACGAGGAAAGACAGAAGATTTTATAGTGGTATGCCACTACGCATTTTTACATGCACAGAATACAAGAGAAAGGATATTTGAAATAATAGGTGGACAAGATGAACTCTACAAATGACCCATACTCTACACAGGTAGGTGGTGATCACTACCAAGAGTATAAGATACAACCTTCAGTATTTATTAATGGTAATAAATTATTATTTGCAGAAGGTAATGCTATCAAATATATTTGTAGACATAAATTAAAAGGAGGTAAAGAAGATTTATTAAAAGCAAAACATTATATAGATATGATTATTGAGCGAGACTATGAGTAACACAGGAGACAAAAGCAATGGCAAAAATTATAAAGAATGTAGACATTCAAAACATAGACCTAGATTCTGAGCAAACTCTATGGACATATTGCGCGTTAGACTGTGCGGTAACCCATGAGATTTGGCAGAAAATCAAAACAGAATTAGACGATGAAACATTAGGCACATACAACTTCGAGTTGGATAGCCTCAAGCCTGCTATGGCTATGATGCTAAAAGGTTTACGTGTAGATTTAGAAGCAGTAAAAAATATGCGTGCCCCCTTGAAGACCGCGCGTTTGAAATTAGAACGCATGCTTAATTTGTTTTCCAATGCGGCAACAGGTAAAGATCTAAACCACGCATCTCCCAAACAATTACAAAACTTATTCTACTTACATTTAGGCATACCTAAAGTTATGTCCTATAAAAAAGGTAAGCAGAAAATATCAACAGATCGTGAGGCGCTAGAATACTTACGCGAAAATTACCCACGAGCAAAACCTTTTTGTAATGCTATTCTTGCATTGCGTGATATCGACAAACAACTTGCCGTGCTAGACACAGACAGAGATAACGATAATAGAATACGTTGTTCTTATAATGTGGCAGGCACAGAGACAGGTCGTTGGTCATCTTCAGAAGCGCCTTGGCGCACAGGAACTAATCTTCAAAACATAACAAAAGATTTGCGCGAAATATTTATACCCGATGAAGGTATGACTATGTTCTACGCAGACTTAGAACAAGCTGAATCACGTGTGGTTGCTTACCTAACAGGCGATGAAAACTATATCAATGCTTGTGAGAGTGGTGACTTGCATACCACTGTGGTTAAAATGGTTTGGAAGAACATGGGTTGGAGCGGTGATCCTGTGCAAGAAAGACAGCTAGCCGAGAATCCTTATTACTTACAGTTTAGTTTTAGAGATATGTGTAAACGTGCAGGACATGGTACTAACTATGGTTTGTCTGCTACATCATTGGCTAGACATCTAAAGATTAAAGTAGCGCATGCTACAAGGTTCCAACTACTATATTATGGTGGTGTGGTTGCATTAGAATCAGTTAACAGGTGGCATCAGAAAGATCCTCGAGCTGGTTTCGATGAGCTTCTAGCATATGGTAAAGTATATGGTGATAAGGTTAAATACCTAGAAGTTCCTGGCGCATTCCCTGGAATACGCAAGTGGCACGACACTATAGCAAATGAGTTGTTAAATACTGGAACTCTAACTACACCGCTGGGTAGAAGGAGACAGTTCTGGGGCAGATTAAACGATGCTACTACCTTGCGTGGTGCTATTGCTTATGTACCTCAATCCACTATTGGTGACCTATTAAACCTAGGTTTATATAGAGTATGGGATGAGTTAAAAGATGATAATGTACAGGTTTTAGGGCAGGTACACGATGCTATATTAGGACAAGTTCCTACTGAAAAGGTAGATGAACTAATGCCTAAGATTATAAACTGCATGACTAATCCAATGGTTGTGCATGACAGACAATTAGTTATTCCTTCTTCGGTTGAAGTTGGAAACTCATGGAAAAATTTAAAGACATGGAAAGGGGGGCACAGTGACGCGAATATATAAAGACTATATAGAGGCATGTGTAGAGGCTACTAATAAAAGTCCTATACCAAAACTATTCAGACGATGGGCAGCTTTGTCCTCCGTATCTGGTGCGTTAGGCAGAAGAGTGTGGATGCCAATGGCAAACTACGATATACGTTCTAATATATTCGTTGTGCTAGTGGCAGGACCAGGAAGAAATAAATCAGTTAGTTTGATTTTACCATTTAGTAAAATATTTCGTAAGCTAACTACACCTGTAGGTACAACACCAGATCACGATCATTTTAATTCTGGATTAATAGAGTACGGTTTAAAAGAGTTTCCTTTATATCTTATTCAAGATAGAATAACTCCAGAAAAATTAGCAGTGGATATGTCGAAGGCTTCAAGGTTTGACATGCGTTTGTCTACAATCGGTGATGAGTTTTATGATGGGTCACTTACGTTAGTAACATCTGAACTTGGTACTTTCTTATCAAGGCACGAAAGATATTTACAAATGTTCTTGACCGATATGTGGGATAGTAAAGAAGAATACTCACATAAAACCAAGACTGCTGGTGAGCACATTATTAAAGGTCCTTGTTTAAATTGGATCGCATGTGCTACACCAGAGCAGTTCGTAGATAATTTACCAGAGGATGCTAGATCACAAGGCTTGTTATCTAGAATCATTCCTGTATTTTATGATGGGGAAAAGATACCACAGTCTTTATTACAAGACAGGGTAGAAGATTCTACCATACATAATTTAAGAAATGATTTATCAGAGATCGCAAAGATGTATGGACCAATGCGGTTTGATGATAGAGCATTTGATAAAATAAATCAAGACATAGAATCTGGATTGAAACCAATACCAACTGATGCAAACTTATCAGAGTATACACAACGTAGAGTATCTCACTTTATTAAAGTTGCCTTGGCTGTATCTGCAAGTAGTTCTAAAGATAAAGTTATTACTTGGGATCAATGGCAGAGAACTAAAGATCTTATGTTTGAAGTAGAAGAAAGCATGCCGAAAGCATTAGCAGGCTTTGGTATGGCTAGAGCGGGTAAACTAGCACAGGATATGGCTGTCTGGACTAAAGAAACCATGTCAAATACAGAGAGGAACTTCGTTAGTCTTCGACATTTCAAGCGCGAATTACTTCGAAGAACTCTCGCACCAGGTGAATCTGAGCAGACAGTTAAAGCAATGGAGGAGGCTGGGTACATTCAAGTCAAAGATGGTCTTGTGTTCCCAATCAAGTTATGATAGAATCAAAAACTCGCGCTTCTTACAGGTCAATATGAAAGGATACAAATGAAAATAGATATAGAATACTCACGTGATGAATACTTAACCGAGTCGGGAAAGACAATACTTAAAGATAGATACTTACTACCAACTGAGGCTAGCCCTCAAGATGCTTTTGCAAGAGCCGCGAAGACATTTGCAGATGATCAAGCACATGCGCAAAGATTATATGATTATGCTAGTAAGTTATGGTTTATGTTTTCTACTCCTGTATTATCTAATGGTGGTACTACACGTGGCTTACCTATATCTTGTTTCTTAAATTACGTAGATGATTCTCGTGAAGGATTAGCTGATCACTATACAGAAAATATATGGTTGTCTAGTATGGGTGGTGGTATCGGAGGATACTGGGGTGATGTAAGATCACAAGGCATGGCTACTAGCATTGGAAATAAAACTACAGGAGTTATTCCTTTCATGCACGTAGTTGATTCACAGATGACTGCCTTTCATCAAGGTGCGACAAGAAGAGGAAGCTATGCTTCTTACATGGATGTATCTCACCCAGAGATAGTAGAGTTTATAGAGATGAGAAAACCTACAGGCGGAGATATACATAGAAAAAATTTAAACTTACATCATGGTATAAATGTTTCTGATAAATTTATGCAAGCTGTTGTTGATGGCACACCTTGGGATTTGATTGATCCTCATACCAAACAAACTATCAATACAATAGATGCTAGAACTTTATGGATTAAAATATTAGAAACGCGAATTGCTACAGGCGAACCTTATATTAGTTTCATTGACACAGTTAATGAATCTTTACCAGAGTCGCAGAAGAAACTAGGATTAAAATTTAATCATTCTAATTTATGTTCAGAGATTACATTACCTACTGCAAAAGATAGAACAGCAGTGTGTTGTTTATCTTCTGCAAACTTAGAATACTTTGATGAGTGGAAAGACAATCCACAATTCATAGAAGATTTAGTGCGTATGTTAGACAATGTGTTAGACCATTTTATTGAGAAAGCTCCAGACTATATGTGGCGAGCTGTCAATTCTGCACGTTGTGAAAGAGCAATTGGTTTAGGTACAATGGGGTTACATAGCTACTTTCAAAAGAGAGCTATATCTATGGATAGTCCTATGTCTAAATCTATAAATGAATATATCTTTAAACATATACACAACGAGGCTCAAGCTGCTAATCAAAAGCTCGGGGCAGAGAGGGGTTCACCCGCAGATATGGAAGGCACAGGACTACGACATTCTCATGTCATCGCCATTGCTCCTAATGCATCTTCATCAGTTATCTGTGGGGGAACTTCTCCATCTATAGAACCATTGAGAGCAAATGCTTTCTCTCAAAAGACTTTGAGTGGCACATTCTTAATGAAGAATAAGTTCTTAGAAAGAACACTCATAAGATATGATAGGAATAATAAAGAAGTATGGAAGTCTATCGTCACCAATGGTGGTAGTGTACAGCATTTATCTTTCTTATCTGATGCTGATAAAGAAGTATTTAAAACAGCTATTGAGATGAATCAAAAATGGTTAGTAGATTTAGCAGCAGATAGACAGAAGTATATCTGTCAATCACAAAGTTTAAATTTATTTTTACCACCAGATGTAGATACTAAAACATTACATGGTTTACATTTGAGAGCATGGAAAAGTAAAGTTAAAACTCTATACTACATGAGAAGCCAAGCCTTAAAAAAGGTAGAGAACTTATCTAGTAAGATAGAGAGAACAATAAGACAAGACTTTAACACAGACGAAACTGCTTGCGCAGCTTGCGAGGCATAAGAAAGGGGAGACATGTCAGTATTTAAAGGAAGAGAATATTATAAACCATTTGAATATCCGTGGGCATTTGAAGCCTACGATCAACAACAGAAGATGCACTGGTTACCCAGTGAAGTTCCATTACACGAAGATGTAAATGATTGGAACATGAAAATGAATGACGCAGAAAAGAATCTAGTAAAACAGATTCTAACATTCTTTACGCAAGGTGATGTAGATATTGCACAAGCCTATATGGATGTGTATATACCCATGTTCAAAAAACCAGAAGTGCGCATGATGTTATCCGCTATTGCTACATCGGAGGCTAACCATGCTCACAGTTATTCTTTATTAAATGATACTATAGGTATGGATGATAGAGAATACAAAGCATTCCAAGAGTATGCCGAGATGGCAGACAAACATAACTATCTCTGGGAAAGCAAAGGGGGCACGGAAGAACAAAGGATCATAAGAGATATGGCTGTGTTCTCTGCATTTGGTGAAGGCTTGCAGTTGTTTGGTTCATTCATTATGTTATTAAACTTTCAAAGGTTTGGTAAGATGAAAGGCATGGGGCAGATAGTTGCATGGTCAATACGTGATGAGAATCACCACGTTGAAAACATGATTAAACTTTTACACACCGTGCTAGATGAGAAGCCACATATCTGGAATGATAAATTTAAGAAGTCACTCTACGATATATGTAGGGATATGGTAACTCTTGAAGAAAAGTTTATTGACCTGGCATTTGAACAAGGACCAGTTCAAGGACTAACACCACAAGAAGTTAAGAACTATATACACTACATGGCAGACAGAAGATTACTTCAGCTAGGTTTAAAACCTAATTACGGAGTTAAAGAGAATCCACTTGAGTGGGTGGACTATATTGTTAATGGGCAGGCACACGAAAACTTCTTTGAAACAAGAGCGACTGAGTATGCAAAGGGAGCAGTTCAAGGAGATTGGAGTGAGGCATTTACCTCTTGACAAATCTTATATCATTTGATATAATAACACTAACAACGGAGACAGGGGGGCACAAAGAACCTTACTTCTTCTAGATGCAATATTTAGAAACAGTTTGGGGAACCACTTCCACAACCGTACAAAGGGCTGATCTTAGGGTTAGCCCTTTTCTTTTGGAGACACATGAAAAACAAACACAACTATCCACATTCAACAAAGTATGATAGGTTTGCAAAAAAGTTATATCTGTTGTTCAGCAATAAATCATTGACTTCTAGGTATAAGTTTGATAGACTCCCAATCAAAGACAAGGACTACTGGAGAGCCTTGGCTGAGATATCAACAAAGGAGAAACTATGGCATACCCAAGAACTTTCTCCGTAACTAACTCATTTGTTAATAAGTGTCTAAACTTTTTTAACAAAGAAGAAACAGACGGAGACTCATTAGAAGATTACTGCAGAGCCGAGTACAAAGAAGACTGGCAATGGGCATTAAGCTTCTACAATAGAAACAAATCATTTCCAAACGTTCACAGAATCGTACAGAAATAATTGTTAAGAGGAATGGGCTAGGCTTACTGCCTAGCTTTGTTCTTCTAATCCATAGAAGAAATCAGTATCATCACCCGCAGTCCACTTACTTTCAGTCTCTACATTGTATTCAACAGTAGATACTTTAAAGTCTGGTATCTTTAATTTAGAAGGGGTTAATGATTTATCGTAGAATAAGCAACGATTGTTTGGTTGTGCGGCAAAGTGTTTATTATCTAAGCCTAATATATTAAATGACTTGTGTTCTTCGGGTATCTCTGAATACCCGCTATTCAATGTGTTCACATCTGAGTGACAATTATCTATAGTAAATAAATATTCACCACCATGCCATTGCTTAGAAGGTGCTAAGTATTTAGCTTTACAGCCTGCTATACTAGCTTTAGTAATGACAGTCATATGGTAGCTAAACGCATCCCATAATTCTAATTCTTCTAATGGTAAATCTAAATCTGTGGGTTCAGAAACGAACGCGGATATAGGTAGCTTATCATACAAGGCACCATATTCTGGTAAGTATGTTTCAAAGTATAACGCACGACCCTCAATGGACTTACAGGTAACCCATAAGCCCTCAACAAATTCTCCGTGCCCCCTCTCGAGGTCATAGAGATACTGCTTTTTTACATATACTTTTGTGGGTGGTACGTTTGCTACCAGAAAAGACATTCTAGTGGGCGAGCCCTCTTATTATATAAGAAAGTTTTTCTGCACGCATCGGGGTCTGTTTTGCCCAACGCGAATCTAGCATTTCATCTGCTGCTAGGTGATAGGTTTTAGTGGATAAGTTTGCTAAGAATTTTTTAAACTTACTTACACCTCCAACACCTAGCTGAAAAACCATTTCTATAAGAACTTCTTTAACACATTCTGGATGCTCGTCAAGATTGATATCAGAATTGTCAGCGACCAACTCAGCAGAGCGACAGGCGCTTTCAAAATCATCTTCAAAGACGGCTTCCAATTGTTCTTTACTATATTCAATACCTTCTTCATAGTTATCCTCCGTTGTAACGAGGTGACCATAGCCTATCGTGGCGAATCCTAATGAATCCTTATACACAATACCTCTATATCCCTCGTGTTCTTTTATTCTCTCCTTAAGTTCTTCAAACATTATTTTCCTCCTATACCCCAGTGAACTTCATGTTCATCTTTAGGTTTTTCTTTTTCAAATAGTTTACATATCCTATCAATAATCTTATACACGAATATTTCTACTTGATACATTATTTCTTTTTAGTTATTAATCCCATAGCACCTTTAGCACCTTTGATACCAAAGCTTGCAGAACAAGCAATATATAATAGATGTTTATAATAATCTGGTAAACTATGTAGTGCTTCAAATCCTGCCTTGATGTGTGGTGTCCACCCAGGAATAAATACTAGTACCGCAGGAACCAACAGGGCTAGTAAAATTACCTCGTCTTTCCAGCTCCCTTTCATCTGATCTACAGCAGAAGCTTCCCACGAAATTTTCCCTGCGATCTGTTGTTCCTTTAAACTTTTCTGTGCTTTTATTTCTGTCAAAGCTAAGTCCGCTTTCGCTTTCTTAGTCTCGACAAACCCTTTGACTGTATCTCCTAATAAAGATGTCAGAGGTCCTACTAATAAGTTAAACATTATGATACCTTCCTAAATCTTTTTGTTTTCTTTTTTATATTCTTTGGCTGAGCAGCATGTTGTTTGCCTTGTGCTCTAGCCTTTCTTTTTGCCGCAGTGGTTGCAGCATATTCGCCAGATGACAAAGATTTTATAGCGGCGCTAGGTAGATACCTTTCGCCTGTAGCTTTAGGTCCTTGTGTCGAGGGCTTGCCAGATTTGGTTCTCCATTTCTGCTTAGTCCAAGACGTTAGACTTCTTTGCCTCTTTGTCTTAGGCATTAGCCTCTCTTTTTAGCAGCCTTTATCTTTTTCTTTAAAAACTCTGGAAGAGTTTTTTGAGCAGCAGTTAACTTACCTTTAGTACCGTTGCCATTTTTGACAGGAGTCATAGGTTTATTATTGCCAGTTCTAGGAGTGCTAGGTTGTCTAGGTTTTACTTTTTTACCTGTCTCTGGTGTTTTCTTTTTCTTAGGTGGTTTAACTGGAGCTAAATTACCGAATCCTCTTCTATTTTCTGGTGGTCTTCCTTTTCTACTTCCGTATGTTCCTTTACCTGCGGGCATTACATTCTCCTTTGCTTTTTAGTTTTAGGTTTTTTACATTCGCATTGTTTTATATGAAACAATTTGCAAATAATTTTTTTAATTATCTTCATCCTTTATAACCTCCGCCTTTAGCTTTATATTGTTTAGCTAGCATCTGAGCTTTACGTGCTGACCATTGACCAGGAGCTCCACCTTTTCCACCAGCTTTAATCCTATTAAATAAAGCTTTACGCATTCCAGGTTTTGTATAATTACCTGCTTTATTTACAGTGGATTTACTTTTTGGTTTTGAACTTTTCATATAACGCTTTTACAAATCCTCGCATTACTACCTTCTGCTTAGGACCGCCTTCGCCTCGCATCTGTGATAGTATAGCTTTCTTTTTTCTATCCGCTTTAGCTCTAGCTCTAGAACCTGGAGTAGAAAACTTTTTTTTCTGGGGCTTCTTTCTAGTACCAGACTTTATTTGTTGGTACATTTGAGCCCTAGTTACTGGCATTACTTTTTCTTTTTATTATTTAAATATTCTTTTAAAGTATCAAAGCCAGCAGATTTTACATCATCCATAGTTACTGTACTATAGGATTTACCTTTGTAAGTAAAAGTAGAATCTTTACCTTTTTCTTTTCTAGCTTTCTTAAATGCTTCATTAAAAGATTTAGGTTCTTTATTTTCTTTTACTTTCTTTGGTCCTTCTAAAAATGGAGGAGCTTTTGGTTTAGAAACATTCTTACCTTGCTGAGTAGATTTATTTTTTTCTTGATTCTTCTTAGCAATATCTGCTTTACTTCCGCCCTTAGCTTTACTTGGGTTGGTGTTTTTAGATTTGTTTTTACTTTGATTACTCTTAGCTATATTAGCTTTACTAGGTCCACCTCTACCGCCTTTTGCTTTAACAGCTTTCTTCTTTTTTGGAGCACTTGGTTTAGTTCCACTTGGTGCGCCTATTCTTGGATTATAATATTTGGACATTTATACCTTCCTTTATTTCTTGGAAGATTCTTCAGACTCAGAGGACTCTTCCACTTTAACCGCATCGCCACCTATTTTAACAACAGGGGCTGTCATTACTATTGCATCTGTGTTGATCATTTGATTATTATATCACAACACAATTTGCTTGACAATAGGTAAAATTAATGGTAATATACCACAATTACAGGAGAATATCATGGGTAAAACAACAGCAAAAATAATATTAATTGATGCATTAAATGCAGTAATTAATAATAAAGGTAACAAAGCCGCAGCTTCTAGAGAGCTAGGCATACCACGAACTACACTACTAGAAAGAATAGAACAAGCACAACTACAAGGTATCAAACCTACAGTGGTGCCCCCCGATGCTGAAGCAGCATTAATAGAACAACAATACGAACACGATTCAGAGATTAGAGAATTAAAAAAGAAAGTAGAAGTTTTAGCCAAAGAGAATTTGGCGCATCAAAGATTAAAAGATAGTCTTATAAAGGCTGAGACACATGTAGCCAAGCCGCCAAAATGGTTAACTAAAAATACACCAGCGAAAGGTGCACCAGGTGTACCTACTATATTCTTATCTGACTTTCACTGGGGTGAAGTTGTAGATGAGCAAGCGGTTAATGGTATTAATAAATATGATAGAGAGATAGCATTAAAAAGATTTAAGAATGTAGTAGATACTACTATTGACTTATGTACGAATCACATGGTCAATCCTAAATATCCAGGATTGGTCTGTGCTTTGGGTGGCGATATGATATCTGGCGATATCCATGACGAGCTAGCAGAGAATAATGATGGCACTAATATAGAGCATGTCCTAGATCTGTTAGATAATATGACATGGGCATTGGAAAGATTTGCTAAAGTTTTCGGTAAAGTATTTGTACCTTGTACCTATGGTAATCACTCCAGAACTTATAAGCAATATCGCCACAAACAAGCCGCGAAAACTAACTACGACTGGATGCTATATAACCTATTGGCTAGACATTTTAAAAATGACAAGCGCATACAGTTCCAAATACCTACAGGCTTTGATACAGTATACAAAGTCTATGGTGTTAATTACTTACTGACACATGGAGATCGTCTCGGTGTGGCAGGGGGCACGGGAATTGTGGGTATGCTTGGACCGATAGCCCGTGGTGTGCAGAAGATTAAACAAGAATACCACAATAGAAACAAGACTATTGACTACGTATTACTAGGGCACTACCACCAGTATATATCTTTAAAAGGTACTATTGTTAATGGATCTACTAAAGGATATGACGAGTATGCTTACTCAAATAGATTTACATCAGAGAGACCACAACAAGCGCTATGGTTTACACACCCAGAATATGGGGTGACATTCCAAGTTCCTGTAGTAGTTGATGAGCCGAAAGGTTCTAAGTCTAAAGAGTGGGTTAGTTGGCTGTGTTAAAGTAAGGAATATTTAAGTTTGCAGCAGCTTCTACATTATTAACTATTGCTTTTTTAGGAGATGTCAGTAGTCTATAATCTTTTATTAAATCTTTTAAAGCCTCTTGGGATAGTCTATTAGTGTCAATAATTATTTGACCATTTATATCTTGAGAGGCATTGTGTTTAAATAAATCTTGTAAAATTTTATATAATTTTATTTGCCCTTCTCTTTGTTCTGCAAAACTTTTATTAACCATACCACTGTATATTGTTTTATACGCATCAGTAACCCTAGCATTGAATCTACTTTGTAATAAAGAATTACTTCCAGCATTTAATTTTTCTAATCTTATTAGTTCTCTTTCTTTGGAAACTTTAGTAGGAGTAAAACCTAGTGCTTGTAAGAAGGCATCATATACAGTAGCATCATCTGTTAAAACTGTACCATATCTACTTTCAACTTTACCATCTGCAGCTACGTCAAGAGCTTTCATGTAGTTAGTTATGAATGTAGGGGTCACAGCATAAGCAAACTCTTGTAAAGGAAACTCCCCTGTTCTATTATAAGCACTAAAAAAGTTTCTAGAGTTTTGGAATAGTATAGCACCTGGTGCTCCTAAAAATTCCTCAGCTCTTGCACCTGTAGGAAATCCCATCATTCCTAGGAGAGCGCGCATTTGTGCAGATCCAGGAATATTACCAAAGGATAATCTTCTTTGTACGTCTATGTTAGCCATTGCATTGAATATACCATTCTCAAAAAATTCAGCAAGTCTAGGTCCGCTTACTTCGTTTAACATTTTTCTAAACTCAGCTCTTGAATCACCGTCTATTCCCGAAACAGTCTTACGCATAAGATCTCTTAACCAAGCTACTTCATCCATACCAGGCAATCCTAATAATCCACCAGTTATAGCTATCATTATTAATATCTTAGCTAGAGCAACCTTACCTGCTCTACCATTTCGTGTAGCTAATCTAGCCATTAAACTAAACATCTGACTTATATAAGTTTGAAATAAGAAGAATACAGAACCCCAACCTCTCATGTATTTAGGTCTATTTATTTTACCATAAACACCAAAATTTTCTTCAATCATTTGTTGAGCCATCATTCTAGGTGTAGGCACACCACCATTTCTTGCTACTGCACTTTGGAAATCTGCGTCTCCTTTAAAAAAGTTTACAGCATTTTCCATGGCATCTGTTTGTTGCATCATTCTATGTGTAGCAATGTAAGCAGTCAATCTTGCTACTGTTTCCATTGTATTAAAAATACCACCAATAACAGTGTTTTCAAAAGTTCTAATATTTCTTTGTAGTACTTGATTTCTACTAACAGCACCACGACCTTGAGGCATACCAGCTTCGTGCATTGCCATACCTTGTTTTATTACACCTGAAAATACATCAGCCATGGCATCATCTTTTACGTCATCTGGTAATTTATCAAAATCTAGAAATACATCTTCATATCTTCTACCATTATAATTTAACATTTTCATAACATCTTTAAATGCTCTAGTTAATTCAAATGCAGCGGATTGCCTCTTACCAGATATGGTACTTAATATAGGACCAGTAAATTGTACAACACTCATTAGCTGTAGTAAAGCTGAAGATACGTTACCTCCTAGGTAATACCAGAAACCTAATCTTCTTAAACCTGCTAGCTCATGCTTAGGATCTTGCACATATTCCCACCATTCTTTCGAAGCTTTCTGTAAAGTAGTATCTGGATTTTTTGTAGGATCTTGAGTATCTCTATATGCTTTAGAAATGCTTGGATTAAATCTGTTGTTGGCTGCAAAAGTACTGGCAGCTAAACCATATTGAGTTAATGATCTTGTGAAATCTGTACTAAATCCTGGAACACCACCTTGCTGTTTACGAGGTGTTACAAAAACACTAAAGCCACCTACAGTACCATTAGTCATATTTGTACCTTTGTTTAGAATAGTTTCTATTTCTTTTCTTATTTCGTTATAAGCTTCTTTGTTAGTATCAGATAGCATGCCAGCAGCTGCATCTATGCTAGCTAAATCTGCTTGCACAGCAGAACGTAATTCATTTATATTTACTGGTCTGGTTTCAGATATTGTCACATCTGGGTTGTTACGATACTTAGCTTCCAACGAAGCTCTTACATCTTTTTCTTCATCTAAAGTAGTTATAGAATACTTTCGTTTTTCAAACATTCTATATTCAATAACTTTACCTTCTTTATCTTTAACAACAATAAAGTGACTACCGTGTCTTTGCAAAGGAACATAATCTGTTTTCTTAAAGTCATCATACTTCTTAAGCTCAGCAGTTAAAGCAAGCATACCTGTTCCAGGTGCCCCCTCCTCATCTAATCTGCCTAGTATCCTAGCAATTGTAGAATTTAACACGGTAGCTTGTTCAGTAGTGATACCTTGATTAGCTAAAAATTCTGGGTTGTCAGCAATAACTTCTTGTAAATTTTGTATAGCTGTAGTTAGACGAGTTATATCTTCATAAGTTAAATTTTCATAATCTTTATCAGTTAGTTCTGTAATGCTCTTGGTGTTATTTATAAATACTTTTTCATTTAAACTAATACCCATGTTAATAGCATTTAATTGATTTGATATTATAAAATTTATAGAATCTCTAAGTAATTCTTTTGATACTTCGTTTCCTAACAATCCTCTGACAATTTCTGAATGCATAAGTTGCACTGCTTCCATTGCACTTTCATAAGCATCAGCCACTTCCCCATCTAATACTATGACATCACCAGCTTTTACCGTACTATCTGCACCATCACCATCACGCTCAGCAACAAAAACAATTTGACCATTTTCATTTTTTCTATATCGACCTGGAACTTGTTGCGATATTTCCATAGCTTTAGTTAATAAACCTGCTGCAGTTGGATTACGCATAACTTTTAAATATGTTTGTAATTTACTTAAAAATTCACTTTGCAATTGTCTAGTCTTTTGATCTCTTAAATGAACTGCAGTATATAGTCTTTCGAATATTGGGTATTTCTTTGCCCATATTCTTGCATGAGAAAATATTCTACCAAGAGTACCTAAACCTTTTTCACTAGTTACACCACGCTTCTCTTCGTTAGCTTCTGACTTGATATCATTTTGCATTTCCCTAAATTCTTTTCTCAGGGTTTGTCTATTTCCTGGTATATACTCATCTATATCTGGAGACGAAGGTTCTTCAATATATTCTAAACTGTTTTTATAATTGGATTGACTTATAGGAGCATCAGATAAACTACCGAAAGCTAATGTAGCTTGTGTTTCCATTTTTGCTTTACCATATTGTTTAGCTAATATACTATTATTTAAACGTATATTATTTTGTTGCAACCTTTTATATTCTGCAACTCTATCTGCATACATACCTTGGTCTATTTGATTGAATATCTCATTGCCTGTAGTAAATCCTAATCCTCTCATAGCATTACCAAATGCCATCAAGTAAGCTTTCATTCTTTCAAAGACCTGAGCCAGTAAACCTTTAGCTGCGTATTTGTTTGCCATGTAATCTGCAAAAGCAAATGTTATACCTTCTTCTATATATAACTCTTCTGAAGCATTTGGTTGACCAGCATAAGTTTCTTTGATATTATATTTTTTTACCCAAACTTTTTTAGAATAATCTTTTAACATCTTCATTTCTTTGTCTGTAAAGAAACCACTTTGGAACATAGCATGCATAGCTTCATGTCTTAAAGTAGCCATCTGTGAGTTCATAGTAGTTTTTAATCCACCGTATTCACCTTTAGGACTATTTAATACTGATATTATTTGAGGCTTCGTCATGTTTATAGCTTCTGTTATAACATCGCGATGTACTGTAAACTTACCTTTAGCTCTAGAATTATCTAACCATCTATTAACAATACTTAAATTTACATATGATAAACCTAATCTGTCTAACTCATTACGTAAAGCCATATAAATTCGTGGTAAGCCTTTTGTAAATTCTTTTGTGTAACCAGGATTAACCATACTCATCACAGCTACGTCTATACTAAATGGATTATATTTATAATCATCTCTAAATATAGGACCAAATTTTGCGTCTGTGTCATGGATAAATCCTACAACACCGATCTCCCCTTTATCAAATACTCTAGGATTATAAGAATTTATTTGATCTTCTGGAAGATCGTCTAGCTTTCTCATAGCTTCATTTTCATATACTGTATTAGGATTTCTAAGTACTGCATCTCTTATTTCTTGGAAGCTATCACCATTTGCAATTTTTCTGTTTTTATACATCTTACCTTTTTCTGTTACTTTAATCAGAACAGGAATAGGTTTCTGAGGATTTAAAGAGCCAGCCCAATTAGCCCTGCCTCTGCCTTCATGGTTTAACACACTAACTAAAGGGCGTTTGCCATCTTGTCTGTCTACTAGTAATTCTAGGTAAGGAGGAGTTATACCATTATCACCTTCTCTAGCATAAGCAATTTGTCTTTGCAATTGTCTTGCCATTGTTAAATCGGGTTCTTGTAAAGCTAATTTATTAAATGTTCCAGGCATTACATACATAACAGCTAAGTCTGAATCATTACCTGGTGGCTTATTACCAGGAAAACCTCCATCCATATTCCAGAAAGTGTTGCTTATACTACCTAAGAAAGTTTGATTTACTCTGGCGTTAAGCATGTTAGCATTTATAAGTCTTTGCTTTTCACTAATTTGTTTTGTCTTAGCATCAGGATCAGCTTCCCATACTTCTACCACTTTAGTCAAAGCAGTTTCTGGTGTACCTTGATACATAGCAGCAATGCCTTTTCTATTAGGAAATGACTGATGTTTTATTCTATTTAATTGATCACGTGTTAATGGCTTGTAACCAAAAGAACTATATAAAACATTAAAGTCACGCAATTCTTTTTGAGCAACAGATATTTTATCTCGCAAAGATCTTATTTGCTGCGCACGATCTTCTTCTGTAATACCTCTTCTATTTATTAAACCTTGTATAGCTTTTTCGTATCCTGTGATTGCGGCTGGCGTGCCCCCTGCACCTATACTACTAGCTAATCTTTCCATTCTATATCTTCTGTTAATAGCAGGTTCATACATGACATTACTAGAAGCTTCGTTTAATATATCTCTAGCCTCTACAATATCTTGACGTTGTTTGTCTGATAGTTTTTTAGTTCTTAAATCATCACCTATTTTAGATAATTGACCAGCTATTTTTTCATCTGAATTATTTACAATATCTTCTTGACTGAGAGGGGGCACCGCGGGTTGAACACCGACTTGTTCTTTACCAACTTTAGTAGTTTTATTTTCTATATTGTTTTCTAATATATCATCTAGTAAAGCTCTGCCAACTGTCTTACCTGTGCCTCTTTCTGTAGCAGTATTGTTTAATACTTCATTTATTTTTTGTGCGGTGTATATAGATTTTCTACCACCTCTAGGAACTTCTGGAGTAAAAGTACCATCTGTTGTTTCTTGTAAATAACCTAACTCACCTAGTCTTACTGTTTCTTCTGGTGATATATAGTTTTGGGAATCTTGACTTTCTGCTTCTATTAACAATGCTCTAGGTCCTGTGCTTTCTAGCATATCAATAGCATTATCTGTATAGCCTCTGCTTTTTAAAACTTTAATAGCTTTTTGTCTTTGCTTTTGTGTTATAGGTTTTACATTTATTTGTTCGAAACCAAGCTTATCAGATATAGGAGTGTCATCAATAACTGCCCCTGTTTCAGGATTTAAATTTTTTTCTTTTTTAGTTTTAACAGATTTTTTTATAGGGTTTAATTGACCAATGTTATTAAAGTCTACTTCTTCAAAAGTATTACCTGCACCTGGTACAGTATTTCTTAACATTAACTTTTTCTTACCACCTACATTGTATACACCAGCAATTTCATATACAGGTGGTATAGGATTACCATCTTTATCTAATACAGGTTTTCCCTTTCTATCTAAAGTTTCTCCATAACCAGTTCTTGTAAAAGTAAAATCTTTATAATCATCACCAAACTTTGCTTTTACTTCATTATCATCTACAACATTTTTTTGCTCTCCTGATGCTCCTAAATCTACATTTTTAATATCTTTTATCTGAGATCTTGTAGCTACACCGCCTACAATACCAAAAGGTCCACCACCTGCAGCACCTGCTGCAGCAGATTCACCTACTTGTTTCCAAAAGTTTTTATCTGTATATAGGTCAGCTAAAGAAGCTTTAATACTTTGATCTTTATACATAGCGCCTTCAATAGCACCAGCACTTGATGTAATTATTTCTTGCGAACCTTCAGCCGCAGCCTCGCCTAATGATGTTTTACCAACGGACTTAGCAATGATAGAAGATGTAGATTGGTTTATGGCTTTGTTAACAGCATCTACTCCGCCTTTTCCACCCATATCTTTTAACAATTTTCCAACGTTATAACCTGCACCAAAAGCTCTTTCAGCCGCTGCGTATGGTATACCTGCAGCTAAAGATAGACCAGCATGCGCTTCAGTAAAACCAGTAGCCTCTAGTTGTGCTATTCTAGAATCACCAACACCCATACCATAAGCCATACCTACACCAAGAGTTGGATTAATAACACTAGCTGCAAATATTGGAATTGTAGTGACAAGACCTTGTCCTACGTTATAAGTTAGCCACTTATAGAAATCTTTAAATCTAGTTTCAGAACCCATTATCTCTTCAATGGATGTACTGAATGGTATTATTTCACCATCATCTGTTTCGATGTATTGCTTAGCTTGACCTTCTAATTGATACCTTTGTATGGCATCATTGGTAGCATCTTCTAAACCTTCTAACCCAACTAAATCAAATATCGTTCCGAGTGCCCCCGCTCCTATAGTCTTAAGACCATGCCAACCTCCTTTGAGACCTTTCATAAAAGAAGTATCGTTTAAGTCTTCTGGATCGTTATATCGTTTTGCACCAACACCATATCTATAGATAAAGCCTTGATCATAAAAACGTTTTTCTAGTTCTGGACTTTTTAAATAGCTGCGTATCTCGTCATCAGTAAAATCAAAAGGAACTGCTACTTGGACAGGACTACCATTGTCCTCGTCTATTTTAACATATTTTACTTTTTGAGATTGGGGTCTAGTTGCTTGAACTGAAGCGGCTGCTTCTTTTGAAGGAACACCTAACCGTTCTGTAACAGTTTGAGGTGAAAATTCTTCGACAGATTTAGATATAAAAGATTGTACTTCTGCATTAGTAGGTGCTTTATATTCTATTTTATCTTCTGCCATAATTTTTTGTTACACTTGCGTGTATTCAAGAGTTAAACTCTTTACTTAGTATTGTACAAAGGAGCACCTTGAGTGCCATCCACATATTCAATAGTACCACCGCTTTGTGCGCCACCACCTTGCAGTAGTTGATTAGCTGCTCCAGTATTTAGAGGATCTCCCAAACCTCCAAGACCTAATGTATTCAAAATATACCCTTCTTGTAAACCAGGTATAGTTAAATAGTTGTCATCTTTTTTATTCTCTAGAATCATAGTCATTTTAGCATCTAAGATTTGATAATATCTAGCCAACTTTTCTTCACTTATGTTTTTATCATTGATGTCAATTCCTTCACTAGCTGCTTCAAAATTTGCTGCAGCTACAGCGTTCTTATTTTCATCTGTAGTCATTTGACTTTGCTTGTACGCAATGTCTTGCATCTTTACCATACGATCTAAATCATCTAATTTTTTCTGTCTATCTCTATCGTATTCTTTATCTTGCTTCGCTACTTCTAATGCTTGGTTAGCTGCCAGTTCATCACTGTATGCTTCGATAGCACCACCAATACCTTCGCCTTTTTCTATAGCTCTACCTGCTTTAATTAAAGCATCACCATCTAATTCAACACCATCAAGAAAACTAAACAAACCTTTTGGTCTGCCTTCTTCATCTTCTTCTTCATCCATGTATGCAGAACTTGGGATAGTCATACCTGTAGCTGGCATTGTTGGTCTATCATCAGCAGTAGATGTAGAAGTTAATTTACTAAAATCCCCACCTTGCCCTGTTGGTGCTACTGGAACTTTTTTTTCTGTCTCTACTGTTTTTACAGGAATTGTTAGATCTAAACCTGTACCCATACCACCTGGCTCCATAACACCTAATGGGTCAAAAGGAGTTGATCCTTTGTAAGTAATCTTAGGACCATACTTACCACCTTTTTCAAAGTCACTTTTTAATAAATCAGATATACCTCCCATAGGACTATTTACATATAAGTGTGGATACTTTTTTTGATGATATGTTAATTCTGCCATATTAACTCCTATGCAAACGGTTGGAAACCTAAGTTTGCCGCTACTCCTAATCCTTGAATACCAAGACCCATTGCTTGTGAGAATAAGCTTGGTTGTTGTACTGCTGGACCTGTGTATTGTCTGGTCTCACCTGTTGGAACTCCTCTTAAAATATCTGAGTAGAATCCTAATTGTTGTTTTGGATAATCTCTTTCTTGCATAAATGTAGAGTATCCTAAGTCGAGAGCTTGTTGATCCATTCCTCTCTGTAATCCACCTAATCCCATTTGCTGTTGGATATCTGCTTGACCCGATTGTTGTTGAGCAGCAGCTGTTGTAGACATACCTAAAGCTGATTGTAATTGAGATTGTCTATCTTGTTGTGCTGCTGATAAAGCAGTATTATATGCATCAGCTTGTGCTTTTGCATATAGGTCACCTAAACCTTGTTGTAAATTTCTTTGGCTTTCTGCCTCTAATATAGCTTGACGTGAACCACCAAATGCTCCAGCACTTGCGGCTTGAGCTGCTATGCCTTGATCACTTATTTGATTTTGTCTTCTTAGTTCTCTAGCTGCAATGTCTGCTACGTTTTTGTTGTAGTCAGTCATGTAGCTACCTACACTTGACAATGCGGGTGCCCCCGCTGCGGTTGCTGCTGTGTATGCTTGACCTTGTTGCGTTTGTCCAATGCCTCTTTGTGCTTGCGCTTGTTTGATTGCTTGCTCTTCCATACTACTTAAGCCAGCAAGCCTAGGTCCTGTGTATGGTATAAAATCTTCTTTTGCTACATCACCTGCAGTTGCTACTAAAGACTCAGCAGCTTTTTCCATGTACTCTGGAAGTTTTATTTGAGTAGTAGAATCTTGTCCTGCTTGTTTAGTTCCGAATAAAAAATCTAACATTATGCTTATCCAAATAATCCTATATTTTGCATTTCTTCTTCCCTAGCTTCTTCTAAAGCTTCTTGAAAATTCTGTAATAACGGTCCATCTGATCCTTTGTATGCTCTCGCTATTATACTATCGTAATCCATTGGTTGTTCTATTTTTCTACGATAAGAAAAATATGGTAAATCTTTTTCTGGTTTAGGTTTTAAATCTCCTCCGTCTGGCATTGGCATACCTATATCACCCCCGCCTCCACCTTTTTTAGGATTCATAACACGATCAATAGCTCCAGCAACTTGCGGAGTTAAAGCCGCTTTTCCAATTGTAGCGCCTTTGCCAAATTCACCTGTGTTTAAATTAAATCCTATACCCTGTGTAGCTGGATCAAAAAATGATTGATTAAGTCCTGCGTAATTATTATCTATTCCATCAAGTCTTACTTTTCTTCCAATAAGTTTGCCTGTAGCAGTGTCATATACACCAGGGTCAACAACAGTAGTTCTAGCTTTCATTGGACCATACATTGCTTGTGAAGCGCCTGGACTCATACCTAAACCATCAGCACTACCTGATCCAGATAATATTGCATTGACTCTGTCTTGAAATTCTGATTCACTTTCAGAAGGTTGTTTTTCTAATTCTTCACCACCACCTAATGATTTAATAATTTTCATAAAAGGTAAATTTTCTAGCATACTTCCTGCACCTCTAGCTACGTCACCCACAAATTCTTTTCCTGTTGGAGGAGCAGTTCTTAAAACTTTATTAACAGGATCAAATACTACACCACGACCATACTTTTCAATAAGACCCAAAGCTTCATCATAATTTTCTTGTGAGATAACTCCTGCATTTAATAATTGTTTAGCATCATTACCACCTAGTCTAATACTTCCTAATCTTTTTTGATCAACACCAGACATTATCATTTTGGATAACTCACCCATACTATAACCTGTTTGTCTACCTTCAGGACTCTTAGCAAATTTAAGTTGTTTTATTAATTCATTTTTTTGGAAATTACTTAAGTTAGGATCGTTTTTTACTTCTTCAATTTTTGCATCTACCGTAGCTTGAATTGCTTTAACTTCATCATTACCACCAAATAACTTTTCTAAAAAGCTTTTTTCTTTTTTATTATCTTTATCTTGTTTTGGCGTAGATGGTTCTGTGATTCGTGGAGCCATCTTGACACCAGTCTCTTTTTCTTTAGCAGCCATAGCATCTTCTAAATCTTTGAGTACACTTGTATTTACTTTATTCTTATTACCACCGCCTCCACCGCCACCGCTAGGTTTTGGTCGACTGTATGATCCTGTAAACCCAGGATTTCTATCAGAAGCTCCCCCTCTACCAGGAGGTCTGAAAGAAGGGATACCTGTTACGGGTTGTGGCTCTCCTGAACCACCTAGTAGTTTAAGTATACCTGCTTCTTGTGGGTTAATATAAGCTAATGATTCACCTTCTGGTGCCATAGCATTAACTGTTTGTGCCGCACCTCTTAATTGGTTTTGTACATTGTCTAGTGCCATATTATAAAAATCTTTTTGTGGTTCTTGTGTAGGTGGTAGTTGAAATATGCCTCGTTGTTTTCTAGATTCTTTTGCCAAAAGGGCTGTGATTCCTGGCGAAGCTTCATTTGATCTAACAACTGTATCACCTGATTGAACTGGTCCTGCAACTTGCATTTAAATATTATACCTTTTTTGTGCCCTTCTGACAAGGGGGGCACGCGCAAAATTATAGTGGATTATTTGTATCACTCGTCACCTCCATTAAACTTACTATTACATGTAGTCTGCCTGCTGTAACAGCTTGAGCTTTTAGTACTTCAGCAGCTTCCATAATTAAAGGATTAGTTAAAACTTCATCTGTTGCATCACCGCCTACAGCTTCTTTCTTTAATCTAAATACAGCAGAGCTAGCATCTGTGATTGTTAAAGTTGCTGTGTCACCTGAGCCAGAGTCATCAGATATTAATATTGATTTAATAATAGCCTTAGTAACTGCAGGGCACGTGTATATAGTAGTATTATTTGTTGTAGTTAAATCTACTTTTTTACTTTTATATTCTATAGCCATTAACTTAAAAACCAATTCATAGAAGTTTGCTCCGTTTGATCTGCAATCTTAACAGGAGGACTTTCTTCTGCATAATCTTTTAATTTTAAAACTTGTATCAATGTGTCAAATGTTCTCACATCTATCTTACCTTCTGCTCTTTCTTTATAAGAAGGTTCTGGGTATGCTGGGTTACTGTATAGTGACATTATCTAGCTCCGTCTGCTCTGCCTTCTGCTCTCCATGTACCTAGTCGCCATGATACACCTGTAGTATCTGATTCATACCTAGCTTGAAAAGATCTTCCTCTTGCTCTTAAATCTAACTTGTTTGCTGTATTGCTTACAGTAAAAGGTCCTTTAGTTATTTCAGAATCTTGTGGGTATATTTTTGTTTTTAAAGTAAATTTCACACTGTTACCTGCGCTGTATGTTACATCGGGTATAACTCTATTCATAAAGTAAACACTGTCACCATTTGCATCACCATTAAAGAAACCTGTTTCTACAAAAGCTGTGATTGCAGAACCTGCTGCATCTGTTCCAGACTCTTGATTATATTGTAAACCAGTTTTATCTACGGTTAAAGGGTTAGCAAAGATATTAGAATCCACCCACGCTGTTCTATCTAATGTACCTATTGACCAGTTGTTATCTATGTAATTATATATTACGTACTTATCAATATCATCTGAACCGCCTGATGGATAGAACCACCATATTTCATTAAACTTAATATTCTGTCCAGCAAATACTTTTTCTCTTTGTACTTGATTAAAGTCATCAAACACATGTTGTAATACTGGACACGGTAAAGTTCTTACCGCACCATCATACATGTAAAAGTTATCCACGCCCATCCAGAATGACGCACCTTCTATTGTAGTAGCTGCGTTCTTAGATATAGTACCTGATATTTCTCCAAGCACAGAAAATGAAAATGTAAAAGGTGGACCGATAAATTGCATAGAATAAACATCTACATCTGTCCATACAAATATTTGACCACGCCCTTTTTCTGCTGCTTCTATATTAGTTCCTGTACCTAACCTTTGTTCACCAGCTGTGTTTGTTATCTGCGCATTCCATGTACTTAAACTTTCTTGATCTGAAAATCTTATAGTCATTCTATCATATGTGGAAGAGCCTTGAGGATTAGCACCGAATACAATTAAGTGTCTATCTGGTGTAGATACTAACACTTGTCCAACTTTAGTTGGTATCTGTGAAGCATCTCCACTTAAAGTATTTGTTACATAGTAAGCTAGTGTAGTTCCTCTGTATGTACTGGGTGCTGCCACAAAAGCACTAACATCAAAATAATATATTGTATCTTCACCACCACCTACAGAAGCTACGATGTCTTCACCGAATGCATCCATAGACCAAACTCTAGGAGATAAAACAACACCTGATGCAGAACGAGCTGTACCCCATGAAGAAGTTCCCCACAAACCAGCACCAAAACCATAACCCGTTAAACCGTCATCTGGTCCATTGTTAGTTAAGTATCTGACTGTTATAGAACCTCCACCAGTTTGACTTCCTGAGCTAGCTGTACCTGAAGAAGCTACAATAGTGTATTGATTAGTATTAACATATGTTGCTACATATTCCTGTGCTGCAATAGTAACTCCATCAAGTGTAACTGCTGATTGAATAACAACACGAGAACCTGGACTAGTATTAGCTAAACCATGATTGGCATGTGTTACTGTTACTACATTAGAACCTGCAGAACCTGTAGTATATGGATTAGTTAAAGCTATTGGGTCTGTTCTAAATGGAGTGATGTCATATACTTGACCACCATACTCAACAAAGAAGTGAGTTGATGTTCCCATAAATATAAACTTACTACCATCTGTATCTCTGTGTGGAAATATTTTACGGCATTGCCCTTGTAGTTGTGCTGAACTAAATCTTTTAGCCCAACCACCTATCTTCTCTGCATAGCCTTGGAAGAAGCGCACCTTGTCTGCGTTAGTATAACGCATCTGCGCTTGGTAATCTGTTATGTCTGTGATAACTCCTGGAGGCGCTGTTAATTGTACTAATGGCATTTGCCGTGCCCCCTTTCCTACCTGCTAGGTATATTTATTAAGTAACTCTCCATCCACATTATCTTCTCTTTGATAATGGCAATGTCCTGTTGCATTTGAGTAATATTATCTACTTTAGTTTCAACAGCATCTAGTCTTTCAGACCACATTCCCCATGTCACGGCTATACCAAAAGCCATTACCACATAGGGTGCTATTAATTTAAGATCTATCTTCATGGTTTAGTTGGAAAAACAACCTTGTTTACTTTATCTACAGTGTCTAAGCCTGCTGTTAAATCTCTTAAATCTTGTCTATATTTTTTCTGTGCGTCTGTCATAGTATTATCAGATGTACCCCACCAATCTGTTTCTGCTAATAAATTGTTTCTATCTTTTCTTAATTCTAATAATGCCCTATCGAGAGCGCCATCAGCCCACGCTTTTTCTTCTGCGTCTCTTGCTGTTTCTTCTTCGGCAGTGAAAAAAACTTTTTCACCATTTACTATTCTAAATCTAGCCATTAAGTAACTCCATATAATGTTGCTCTGATACTTGTAAAATTACCCGAACTTGGATAAAGTCTTAGACCTGATATTGCACTCGTAATAGCTGTGTTGTGTCCAGCATAATAAATAGCATTTTTGTTTCCGTTATGTGCTTGTTGAAACCCATGTCCAAAAAAACCTGGATGTCTTGATGCTTCTGTTTGTGTTACATAAATAACACCCATAGATCCATTACCTTCACCACTAGCATTATCATCAATGGCATTCATTATATCCCATGAATCATTTCCATCACCATTTTGATCTGAATCATTACCAGCACTACTTCTCATTTTTCCAGCAAATCTATAAGAAGTTGCAGTTTGAATTGTGCCACCAACAAAAACTCTCATTCTAAAACTTACATCACTAGCTGTAACTAAATCTTTAAAAACTATCATGTTATAATTATAAGAACCTAAATTACCGCTAAAATCTATTTCACTTGCACCAGCTCCATTAACTGTAGTAATTTTAGTTATACCTTGTGGTGTTCCAGTGACAGTGCCAGTAAAAGCAAATGTATTTGCTAAATTAATTTTATCAGCTGTGATTGCATCATCTGCAAAAGCTCCTGCGGGTAATGTATTAAGTGCCATTATGGTAGTACCTCCATAACTGTTATTGTTGATGCTCCTGAAAATTCATCGCTTGTGCCAGTTCTATTTACATAAAAAGTATCTCCCTGAACATCTATCTGTACTTTGTATGTGAGCGAACTTGTTGATGAAGGGGAATCTAAAAAATTAAAATTTACACTTTTACTTTCATCGGAACCAGAGTTTCTTCTTAAAGCATTAAATCCTATATATGTAGCACTACTATTTGTTCCTATACCTATTGCTGTGCTATCTCTTACAATTCTCATAACACCACTATAGGTAGCATTAACACTTGATGCGTTTGTATTTACAAGAATTAGAATTTTAGAACTTGTAGATGTTGGAGTTATTGATACAGACAATCCAGTAACATCTGTAAAAGATGTAGATGTCGAACTAAACCCATCTGTTTTTGTTGTTGAAACTATTTGACCAATCTTAAACTTTGAAGAAGTAATGACGCCTGAACCATTAGATGTGATAAGATTATTATCACCACTGTCATTGATTAAATTTACTTTTAGTTTACTAGTCATTAAGCTATTCTTTCTCCTTTAACATAGGTAATATTTTGACCAGTTAATATTCTTCTATCATCACTGCTATCTTTTTCTATATACCCTTGAAATGCAACATATTGACCAGCAGTTAGATACATAACCGCATTAACATGAACAGTTTGTAAATCTTGTTTACCATCAGCACCATCTTCTCGCCTTGATTGTTTTATGTCAGCAGCATTGGTTGATAATTGTCTTGTAATTCTAACCATAAAATTTCTAGCTGTTGGATTGTATAACGCCATAGAAACATTAAAGTTATAATAACCAGTTGAGGGTGCTGTATATAACCCTGTGGCTGTATTCCAATTAGAACCAAAATTGTAATCCGTGCTTTCAAAGGTACAAGTAGTAAAAGTATTGTTAGCTATTGTTTGATCTCCACCACTCTTATACGCTTGAAATCCTGTGCTATTAAAAAAATCAGTTGCTAAAGTTCCAGAAGGAACAGTAATGGTATCTCCTGCTTCACCAATTGTAATTGATGAGCCTGACTGCTTTATAATCTCATTTACCTTTAACTGTGATACCACTACTTACTCCTTATGATTTTGGGTTTGCGTCTTTGATAGCTTTAATTCTAACTTTCCATGCGTCAATATCTTTATAGATCTCGTCTAGTTGATCTCCGATATCTCCGTACGCTGCTCTACGTGTAGCTCTGACTTTGCTGTTTGTTTCTTCAGTATCACCTGCTGCTTCTTGTGCAGCGAGTTGTGAATCTGTTGGCTTGTCCAAACCAGAAATATTCCATTCTTTTATGTATGGACCTTTACCATCAGAATCATCCTGAAGTAAAACATCTTTTGTAAAGTCTACAGTCTTTGAGTTAGCTGCGCAGTAAAGTTTTATCTTTGTGCTTAATGATGCCATTGTTTACTCCTAACCGCTAAAGTTTGCGTATTCCACAACCTTAGCTCTTTCTTCAGCTCTTTTTGTTTTTACATCAGAAGGCATAGCTTTTCCGCCCTCTGCTTCTCTGACTGACATCCAGTCAGTTGATGCAAGATAAGCTCTTGCTGTTTCGTTGATTACTTTTTGATCAGCGAACTTGTCTTGTTTGTCCATGTCGGCTTTGACTTTTGCCCAAGTAACAGCATCTGGCTTAGAGCCAAAAATAGCTGTGTCGTTAGAGTCTTTACCAGTAACCCACTTAACTTGCGAATTAAATTCCGCTTCGGTAGAGGGGGCACCTGTTATGACAAACTCATATGAACCAATCGATTGTATTGCTTGTGCACAATCTGCCATTGTTTACTCCTTATAATATGACCAGTGTTCCACCACTGGCTACGTTTATTGTCTGTCCTGAGGACACTGTTATAGGACCCACTATACTAGCATTTTCTGATGCTGCTATAGATAAGCCGCCTGTCAAAGTTTGTACATTTCTGTATGCACCTTGAATACTTGTTAGTTTCGCAGCAGTAACTGTTGCGTCACTTGGAGTACCTATGTCTAAAGTATCTCCGAATATTTGACCTGAAAACGTTGCACCGTTTGCAGGTGGTCCTGTAAATGCTATTGTACCAGATGTTGAGCCCGCTGTAAAGGCTGTTCCTGGTACTTGATACACACCATTTATGTGAATCATTAGCGATGCTAGGGAACCTATTGTTTGTGTGGTGCCCCCTACAGCTATAGTAAACTGTGTGTTGGAACCATTAAAGCTGCCACTGATATCATCAATGACTGAAAAGTTACCTTGTACTATTGGATTTCCGATGTATGCCATTATCCACTAAACTCCATAATTTGAAACATACCACCATGCACTCCCATACTCGTGCCATTTGTACCAGCCCACTGATTTTTAGAAAATTGAGGGGTATAAGTAATAGCTGATGCTGTTGATGGGCTATCAAGAAATGAAACAGCCATAGTGCAATTCAGGTAATTAATACCTAATGTATTGGATCTGTTATCATACTGAAATCTTCTACCAACATCTTCTGCAATAGTAGTTTGTATAAGTTTTCCTGTGGTTGTACCACCAGATATTGCTCTTTTAAAATCTAAATCAACATTAAGTGCTTGTGATGCTCCAGCAATATTACTACCAAAGGTATTCCATGTAAGCCAAAACTTTGATGATGAACTAGCGGGTGTTAAAGTTATAGCAACATCTGTAACATCAGTAAATGTTGTAGAACTATCTGTGGTTGTTGCATATTGAGTAGCGCTGCCATCTTGATAAATATTAATAATTTTGCCAAGACCAGAAGTTTTAGCAGCAGTGACTGCACTGTCCGCTATTCCCGCTGTTGGTATTGTTGTTACACTCATATTATGCTCCTATTACCTTGTATGCTCCAAAGAATGTTCCAGAATTTGCTGTGCCTTGAATGACCTCACCACCACCACTGTTACCATCTATTGAAGCATAGATTTCTACATAGTCATCAGAATCTAAAGTTAAAATAGATGAACAGTTTAAAGTGTGTGTTTTTCCAAAATTATTAGAAGGCTCTACAAATGAAAATCTTACTACTGAACCATTTTTTCTAATTTGTAAAGTGATAGTTACAAGATCAGAATCACCACCAGCATATCCATTTATTTGTGAATAAACAAAATATTTACCTGATATAGTTGGTGTAAATTTATAATCACTTGTACTATATTTACTATCTGTGTCTAATTCTGCTGTGTCAAAATTAATTTTTGTTAGAGTGTTATCAGATATAGATTGATCACTTGTAAGCTTTGCTTCAAATGCTGGAACCATAGAACCTGCACCTGTCACAGTGTCTGTTCCATTTGTGCCGAGCGTAATAGTATTTGTAGCGTCAGTGCCAAGAGGCGAGATTGTTGATACTTTTAATGTGCTCATGTTCCTATTCTATAGCCTCCAAAACTTGAATTTGATTGTGATGCATAAACTGTACTTGCATTTCCAGAGGCAGTATTTTGATAACAATAAGCCTCTACATAATCGCTTGAGCCATTCATATCCACAGTAACTCCCACATGATTACCCATAGCATTACCACCACTTGCGTTCCAGTTATTAGTGATAGCACAGATGTTAGAACCATTTTTTCTTATTGACACTGAGCCATTGTGAAAATCATTACTTGTACTTGTATCCCAATACAAATTACAATATATAAAATATTTACCTGCCACTGTAGGGGTGAATCTATTACTAGCAAACATACCGTCAGAGTCATATCCTTCAGTATTAAAAACAGTTACCTTTGTAGCTGTGGCATCAGATATTGATTGATCAGAGCCACTACCATATGCATAAAACGCAGGTTGTAAAAAATTACTCTGTACGTCTCCACTACCCAAGGCAATCGTACCTGCGTTACTCGAACCAAGTGTTAAGGTAGAAGTTCCACTTCTTGTATCGATTGTATCTACTAATATCTTTGACATCTATACTCCTATTAACCTATATCCATAAAATCTAGCATAAGCTGATTGTAAAGTTGTAGTACCACCGCTTTGTTGTAAAACTTGAACATGAACAGTATCTCCTGCAGATAAATTTTGTTGTGATGAAAAACTTACAGAAGGGTCAGCACCACCATCAGTACAAGCAGCATTGTCTCCAGCAAAATCAACAAAACTGTCATTTACTTTAAAATAAATTTGATTTCTTTCTCCTACTGAAAATCCTGGATTACTATAAGTTGTGTGTGCAAAGAAAACATATTTACCTGCTTTGCCTGTAGGAACTGTAAATTTATAAGTGCTTGTATTAAAAGCTGAATCTGTGTCATAAACTTCTGTATCAAATGCTACTGTTGTATATGTGTCATTTGAAACTGACTGATTGCTTCCTACTTTTACAAAAAAAGCTGGAGTGTTAGTAATTGTTCCACCTGAACCTAAACTGACTGTATCACCACCCGCTCCTAACGTTAAGCTAGTGCCTGATTGTGGTTCTAAGTTATCTACGAATATTGTTCCCATTATGCCCCTATTATTCTATATCCATAAAAAAATGATTCTAAGTTTGATGAACTTCTTATTGTTGGAGAGCTATCACTAGAATCTAAATAAATTTCTACATAATCATTGTTATCCATAGCAATAATACCATGTAAGTCTAATCCTGCATCTCCACCATTAGAATCTGGTCTAGTAATTTTAGCTAATCTTTCAGTTCCATTTTTTCTTATCATAAGAAATAATGAAGATGCTGAACTCACTGAGACGCATCTTAAAGAACATCCAATCATATACTTGCCTGCCACTGTGGGTGTAAATCTGTTGGAAGCATACTTACCGCCACTATCAAAAGTTTCTGTGTTGAATGTAATAAGAGTAGCAGTGTCCGCTGATATGCTTTGATTACCATCCGTTTTATGTGCTAAAAAGGCGGGAGTGTTTTTCATATCAGTAGCTAAAGATAAGGTAGGAGTGTTGGTATTAAAATCTACTGTTGTACCACTAGCAAATTTAATGTTCTTTGATGAACCACCAAGAGTGACATCAGAACTTCCGCTTACTGGTGCAATCGTATTTACCTCAAGTGTGCTCATACTACTGTAAGATTACCCTCCACTGTAACAGTTCCTGTAAATGTTACAGGACCCGCTAAGAATGCGTTATCACTTGCAGCTACTGCTACAGTTGATGTTATGGTTGCTAAGTTTTCATATACTCCATTAAATGATGTCATCATAGGAGCTGTTATTGAATCGTTGCCAGGTACATTTGTACCAACAACGCTATTTAAAAATATAACAAAACAAGTATCACTACCTGCCAAAGCTGTTGTAAAAGTTATTTGACTACCTGCTACTGTATAGTCAGTTGTAGGTTTTTGACGCACACCATTACGAAGAACCGCAATATCTTCTGGTACTGCTACGGTTGTTGATAATGCGTATGCTGTAGCACCACTGCCAGATATTGTTTGTACAGATGTACTGCTTGTAAAATCTTTTGTTACTGGATTACCTAAATATCCCATGTTACTCCTATGTGCTTATGCTATCTATAAAAGATACCCACACGTTTAAACTGTCTGCTGTGTCTGACTTAGCTTTTAAAACATCACCACTTTGAAGGACCACTTTCGCGCCCCCATCAATTAACTCTAATGAACCACCTGCTGGTACAGGGGCGTTCTTTACAATATAAGAATCAGCAGAACCACCACTAGCAGAAGATGTTATATAAACATCAGCTTTGATAGTAGCGTTTGTAATATTAGATAATCTAATTCCTATGATTGCATCGTCAGAGTTTGAGGTGATAATACTTCTAGCAGTTGTGCCTATATTAACATCACCACTAGAGTCAAATGCTACAGCTCTCTCGAAATCTTGTGCCATCTATTCCTCCTTATAATGCCACAGCTAAAGCTATAGCGAATCCTTTCGTTGCTGCATTTGCAACATCTACACCGTTAACCGTACTTACTTGTAGATTGTCTAACGCATTTAAAACATTAGTACCATCTGAATAAATTATTGCATCTCTGCCTGCTGGTAAAGTAAACGTAGTACCACTGCCAGTAGTAAATATTATAGAGTTACTATTTGCAGTGTTATTTAATACTATGTAAGTAGTTTCTTTTGCAGGTATAGTTACTGTGTTAGTACCACTTGGTGAGCCACCGAAGTCGAGAACAAGATTTCTTCCATCTTCGTCAGCGTAAGATGTGGGGTTTGCAGTAAATGTTAATGTATGTGTTGTACCTGATAGAGTAACAGCTGCTCGCCCTGTTATTTTATTTTCAAGACGTTTTAAATTATCATTAGTTTGATCACCCCAGGTTCCATCATTTTCACCTGTGGTCATTAATCTTAAATTTAAACCACCACTACTCCAAGTAGATGCCATTAACTAATCCTTATAATTGCGTTACTAGCGTTAGCTGTTGGAAATTCAACGGTAAATGTACCGTTAGAAACCGAATAATCTGCACCAAAATCTAATACCATTACGGCTTTATTAGATGCTGATGTATTGTAAATTATGCAACCTCTTGTAGTAAATGTAGCACTTGACCAAGATGTGTTTGCAAAATCACAAACAGCTGTTGATCCATCTAATGCTGGAGTAACACTTGTTAAAGTATTTCCGCCTGTAGAATAACCACTGCCGCTCGCGAGTTCGTCACTATTTCCTGTAACTACTGAGTAGTTTGTTGTGCCAGCATTGTATGTACCAGATTGCGATGCGTTCGCTTTAATAAGAGCTATCTTAAAAGTGTGTCCAGAACTTGCTGTGAAGTTGTGAGTGCCTACTAAGATTTCCTGTTTAAAGCTATTAGCAATTGCTGATGTAATAGCCATGCTTATTGTCCTCTCGTCATTGTTTTTAGTTCACCATTGCGAAACTCATCATTTCGCATTCTTACTTGTTCCTCATTTGCTAATGATAGAATAGCTTTTGTATAATAGCTAGTCCACAATTCTATCTGTTGTGGTACCTCTTTCATAAAAGCTACTGCCTCTATTAGCGATCCGTACAGAATAGCATCTGGGGCTCTATCACCAAGATAAGTATTTTGATTACTTGATGATAATCCTGGAACTCTCATAGTATACCCTATTTCTATCGTTGTTGCAAGGGATGGAGTTGGTCCAAATAAGAAATTTGTTTGCCTGTTACTACTAGTGTAACTAGTACCTGTTTGATTAAGAGCATAATATCTGACTGTTCCTGTGGTTGCAGGATTTCTATTAAACTCTTTAATGAATGTTTCATCTTTTTGTAATAAGAAAGCACCATTTTGAATACGTAAATATCTGGGAACTACCATGTCTTCAGGCACCGCTTTTGTAGACACGTTCTGCGTAAGACCAAAAGTATTTATTTTTCTAAATGCTGTAAGATCTACTTCTTTAGCTATCCTAAGTTCTGCTAGTTCAATACATACTTCTATAGGAGCTTTGCCAGATCCTGTAGCAGCAGTAAAAGAAGCCGCAGAATTTTCTGTAAAATCTTGTATAGCCTGTTTTAATTGATTAAATGTTAAACCCATAATTATGTACCCCAAGCATTCTGACCCCAGGTCTGGATACCCCAGCCTGAACTATCAATGCTAATTGATATTGTACCATGTGCAGAGGTTAAAGACAACCCTCCCACATCTTCTGTAGGACTGATTCCTACACTACCTATGGCAGTTGAAGCTCCTGGACTTGTGATTGCTAACTGTGAACTAGCTTGGAATGTTAATGATCCAATGCCTGTTGTTAAAGCATGACCAGCTGGAACTTCTGTTAAATTAAAGTTTAGTCCTGTGCCCCCATGTGCTGTAGCAGCAGATTGTCCTGTTAAAGTTAAATTAGAACTTGCACTAAACGCTGGGCTTGTAAATGCTGAAGCTAATGCTAAACCATCTGCTTCTTCAAGAACACTAATGTTCGGTAATGTAAATGCAGTTTGTAGTAATTGTGAATCTGCTTGTTCTGTTGTATCTACTCCTACAGTACCTCTAGCAGAACTTAATCCTAAACCACCTGCTGTTACACCTGTAGCAATTATTGGAAGACTAAATCCAGTGTTTAATAAAGTAGAGTCTACAACTTCAGCTACGTTTATATTAACAGCACCAACTGATGCAACTGTGTTAGGTGTACCTCTACCAAATAAAGAACCAAGCTTTACTGTAGTAGGAACATTGTCTGCATCTGGTCTTGGATTATATAATGAAGTTGCTTCTGGTCCTAACTTGGGTGGAGTTAGTTGTGGGTGTTTGGGCTCCCAATCTTTTTTGTGAACTCGAAGCCCATTCCACTCCGTTCGCGCATCTTTGTATCGTATCTTCCTGCCAGAACGATCATCTATCAGATATGCATATTTACCTGAAGCTCTTTTAGCCATCGTTCTTAGTACCCGCGAATCTTAGGTTGTATATAAAAACTTGCTCTTTCTCTATCCTCTTCTTTTGCGAAATCCCATTCCTCATTGTATATACCTTTTAATTCCGCACGTCTTGTTGCATCAACTTTATCTGGATGTTTGTTAGCTAATTCAAAAGCTAACCCACTAATTAATGCAGGTAAATATCTTCTAGGTATGTCTGGATTTTGTGTATAAGTTTCAGATATATCTTGTGGATATCTGATTGTCCAACAATGCAATCTATAATAAGTTTGATCTGGAACTGGGAATAAGTAAACCTTATGATTAGCTACGCCTGAACTATCGTACTGACTGTTTCTTTCAACAGCAAATTGTACAGGTTTACCACTAGTTGTTTTGTCTGGATAGTTAAGATATTCTGATAAACTAATTCTTTCACACGCTGTATCAGTTACAGGTGATGAATTAGTATCTCTAGTAGAGGCATCAAGAATATCTAAATATTGATTAGCTGCTAAATTTACAGTAGCTGAATCTTTAGTTAGAGTTAAAGTAGTTAAGTCTAATGTAAATAGGTTAACGCCTTCATTAACCCATTTAGTTAATAATAAATTTAATGAACGTCTTGCGGTTACAAGATCATAACCTGACTTTACTTCAATGCCTACACGCTCGTAAGCTTCTTGAATTATGTCAGATACATCAAGATTAAATGTGTATGTACCAGAGGTAGCCATATGTCACCCCCTAGTAATGTTTAATCCATTCGCAAATTAAAGTATAAGTTTCACCAGAACTTGCTGCAGCTGGTACGATTACCTCAATATCACCATTATAGTTAGTTTCTTTAGGATTGGTAATACCACCTATATCACTAAAATCATAGTTATCAGTTTCGTTTAAAGCTAGTAAAGGTGTTTGAGTTCCTGATGTTAGCTTCCATTGTAGTTGAACTGGTGCTGTTGTAGCTGCAGAAACATTAAACCAAATTCTATTTAATGATACATTATCAACAGCTTGATTTTTACTATTAGGTGTTAAATTACTAGCATCTACTAGTAGGGTCGTACTCCCTGATCCATCAGAGATATTTACATAACTTGTTATAAGTTTTCTTTCTCCTTGGAATAGAGTTCTTGTTGTTACTACGTCTGCCATTTTATTTCCTCCTTATCAAGGGTGGGGTCATTACACCCCACCACCGAGTTAATATTTAATTATTATGCAGCGCTTCCATCGCCACCAACCAAGTCATCAAAGACATGGTAGTGAACTCTAAAAGTTATAGATCCGCCTGTTGGAGCTGAGTCACCTACACCACCTGTAATTTTTACTGGTTGTGATGTGCTCATTTCAAAACCGAAGTCGTCTCCAGTTGTACCATCACCAAAGCTTAAGTTTACTTTGGCTCCGTCTGCGTCACCATCTGCGACTAAACCATCTACATCAAATGCTGTAGCGTCATTAACACCAATCCAACCTAAATCGTATGTTGGGTTAGTACCACCTGTTGCACCACCTTGAACTTCTAACTTTGTGATAATAGCTCTTGCTGGTAGTATCAGTGGTAATGTACCGTTGCCTGATGCGTCTGAGTTTCTTGTTACTGCTGTTGTACTAGCAGCTGTAGGATCTGCGATGTGACCTGTTGCCACTAAAGATACTGCGCCTGCAACTTGTGCGTTCTCAGTTTTCTGTGCTTGTCCTACTCTTAATGGACCTGAAAATGTTGTTCTTCCCATTGTTTATCCTTTCATAATCTAGCTTTCGCTAGTCAATGTTAATAAGTGGAAGGGGGCACTAAGCCCCCAACCTTTAAGTTTATTAGGCTCCTTGGTTACCGTAGACAGCTCTCCAGTCAGAGAATCCAAATGAATATCTCTCTCTGGCTTTGTATCTTACGTTACCTGTTTCAAAGTCACCTTCCATTTTAGTTGTTAATGCAGCTCTATTGAACATCTTTGTTCCGTTAGGACAGTCAGTTCTAATAAAGAAAGCATCGGTATCATTAAATCTGTGGTTTACAAAGTAACCGCCAGGTAACATACCCATGTTGTTGATTGCATTAATATCATTGTCAGCAGTACCTGGTCTACCTGCAGACTTCATAAGTCTTTCAGCGACAAATACTAACTGTCTTGGAATGTGCAATGTTTTACCAGTAATTGCAGCTGGCACGCCTTTGTCATCTGTAAATCCAGCAATGTCAATCAATGCTGTTTCTAAAGATGTCTCAGACAAGTCAGCGTAAGTTGCTGGTCTGTTGGACCCAGTGCTACCGTTTTGTAATGGGTGTGCATTAGATACTAATGCTTGTCCATCACCACCTGTGAAGTTTCCGTCAAAGGCATTGTTATAAACGTTAGCCGCTGTTAATTGCTTTGCAGAAGCCATTGCTCTTGCTAAAGCTTTGGTTAGTCTGGTTGATAACTTATCATATAAGTTATCTTCCATAGCTTCCTCAGTTAATGAGAATGCTAATGCAACTGTTTTGTGAGTGTATCGTGATACATATCCTTCACCTGTTTCAGCGTAAGATACTGGTGCACCTTCGAACTTCTCACCTGCATTACCAAAGCCTGGGAAGAGTACTTCTTCTTCAAATGCTCTGTTTGATGTTTCCTCATCGAACAAGACGGCATGCTCATTTTCGTATCTGTTATATTCAGTACCAAAAATCGCATTAAGACCTGGCTCAAGTTCTTTAAGGATTTGTGCTCTTGATATAGCCATAATTTATCCTCCTATATACCTGCTACGCCAGTTCCACCTAGTCCGAACTGGTGAGTATTAATCTTCACCAAAACATCCATAGTGGTTCCTGCAGCTGTGTAACTGTCATCAGATTCAGCACTACCTAATATTGTTAGTGGGAAACCTGCGTTTCCTGTAGCGGCTGTTGATGAGTCAGCAACAAGACCTGATTTATGTGTGATTGCACTACCTGTTGGTGATGCAACGATCTGTACAACTGATCCTACTTTAGCTGCTGTAATTGGTGTTGCAGCTTGATCCGCTTGAATCTTAAAGACTATATCGGGATCATCATATACATAACATTTGTACTTCTCTTTGGCTACAGTGCCGTTAGGAATACTTCTGACAAACTTAACTTCACCAGTTGAGTTGTCTTGGTATTCTGCACCCCAGAAAACACCTACGACTGCGCCTGGACTTGCAGCTCCCATATCTGTTACGATATTACCTGAGCTTAGAGTCACGAGATCACCTTCGAAGAATGCAGTTGGGGCAGTAGCAGCGATTCTGTAACCGTTTTGACCGACAAAATTGTTAGTTCTAACAATTCCACCTTTCGCATGTTTAACTGGACTTAATCCAAAACCTGCCATGTTTACCTCCGTTATTAATTAGCAAAGTGGAGGTACATATTAGTCCTCAAACTTTGCCTGTTTTCCTCCGCCTACTGAGACTGAGGATTGTTCGTCTTGGCTTATAGGTGCAACAGCGCTATTGTTTTTCTGCAACTCAGAGTTGACGGCTCCCTCTGCAGCTTTGGTCTTGTTAGCAAAGTATTCATTTCGTTGGTCTGCAATTTCTTGGTCAACCTTCATCAAAATTAAATCACCTGATCTAACAGTGCCCGCATGTTTACCTGTGTCTAAAACATCCGCTTGCCAGTCACTGCCAAGCTCTTCTGGTTTGACTGGTTCGTATCCTTGACGGTGTCTTTCGTGAACATTACCTGCATGGCTTTCACCTAGCAGTTCATTTCTGACCCATCTATAATGTACACCATCAGGAGCTTTTGGAGTTTCCAATCGACTTGGTGGTGCCCATGTTTTCTTGCGAGTACCCGATGCTCGCGTCTTTCGAGTTGTCTTAGTAGCCTGTGTCATTCATCTACTCCTTATCCCGCAGTTTGATCTCTGCGCATTTTTTGTTTCGCGTATTCTTGTAAAGATACTCCTAACTTGTTAGCAGTCTCTACTTCCGATTTGGTCAATGTGACTTTCTGTTTGCCACTGGGGGAAGTACGCGTTCCTCCCGCAACTACCTGTACTCTTTTCTCTGATTTAACATTTTTAAATTTGTCAGGAAACTCAGTTCTGATTCTGGCATCAAGTTCGCTGTAGTATTCATCAGGATCTGCATCAGGGTATACCCCTTCTTCAATTAATTCCTTATGTATTACCATAGCCGCTTGCGTCATAATCTTTTCGCTTTGAACGTTTCCACCAAACCAAGAGTTTCTTTTTTGCCACTGCACTGCTCTTCTATCTGGAGCAGGTTGTTGTGGTTGCACCTCTTGTGTTGTTTCAGATGAAACTTGCTTTCTTGCGGAAGAAGTTCTATTAGCTTTTTCTTCGTACTGTTTAACTATTAACGCTTCAGCTTTTATAGATGCTAATTTATCAGTAGCTTCTATTTCTTTTTCTAAGTCGTTATTGTTTTTAGCATCACGAAGTTTAGCTATTACTTCTTTTTCCTGGGCTTTTAGTCTATTACCATATTGCTTTACAGCTTCTAGTTCAGACTCAGCAGTTCTACTAGATAGTTCTTCACGCTCTTGTTGAAACTGTTGTTTTTCAGCTTCGAGTGTTTCAAGCTTTTCTTGTAGTTCTTTACGCTGTTTTACTAAACGCTTTATGCGTTTCTCAGCCCTTTTGCCATATACTTTTTTATCTTCAGATTCCTCTTCTTCAGGTTCATCAGATGTTTCTTCCTCTACAGGATCTGCATCTTCTTCTTTCTCTGCTTCTGGGGTTTCTGGTTCTGGAGCTGGCTGCTCTTCAGTAGGGCTTTCTGTGTGCCCCCCTTCATCAATCTCAATCTCGAGTTCTTCCTCTTGATTAAGTTCTTCTTGTTTTGGGTCTTCTATCATTTATACCTCCGTCAGTTGCGAACTGCGTTTCACGCTATGGACAATATAATACCACATTTAGTGGTAATATTGCAAGGGGTTATCTATGTTTTATTTTACTTGGGTCTGGTACAATAGCTACGACTTCATCATCATTTATAATAGAATAATCTTCATTTTCATATTTAAATTTAAGTCCTACATATTTACCAGTGAGTACATAGTCACCCACTTCACACCATGTGGTTGCAGATTTATCCATGTTTTGATAACATTCTGGACCCATATCAACAACTTTAGAAACCACACAAGCAAACTTAGCAAGCTCTCTTGTTTGGTCTGACAGCAGTATTCCTCCTGATGTCATTGCTGATGGTTCCCACGGTTTAAGTAACATACGATAACCTTTTGGTTTTGGTAATTTACTCATCTGTTCCTCCTGCGATATCTTTGTATAATTTCTTATACTCAGTTTCTAGTCTATCAGACATATCGTTTAATGTCTGCCCTATGCCTACTAAAAATTTATAGCCTGCATAGTCATCAGTGCTACCACTAAGTAGCTGCTGGTTATTGGCTTCCATTGCTTCAGCCAAAACTTTTTGCATACGTTCTTTATAATTTTTAACTTGATCTAGCATGTGTTCTCCTGTATCCTAAAAAGGGGGCACCTATAAAGACACCCCCGAAAGTGAGATTATTTAATGTCGATAATCTTTTCCTTCTTTTCTTCAGGAATTATCTTTTTAAGTTTAACACAAAGTAGACCATCTTGCAACCCTGCTTCTTCTACTACAAAGTCATCTGCTAATTCAAACTTTTTAATAAAGTTCTTTTCAGATATTCCTTTGTGTAGTAGTTCTTTTGAGTCTTGCTTGTCTTTCTTTTGCCCTGTAATAGTTAAAGTATTTTCTGCATACTTAACCTTTACATCATCTTTGGCAAAACCAGCGACAGCCATTTCTATCTCATAGTTTTCAGAGTCTACTTTTTTAATGTTATATGGTGGGAATGTTGTGTACTCGAATGAGTTCATCCTTTTGAATACATCATCAAATCCTATCCAAAATGGATTGTATTGTTCTAAGCTTGTCATAATATACCTCCTTTGAAAGCAAAGTTTACTAGCTCCTTTCGGCAGCTATAGGTATTATATAATAACTAATTCTTAGATGTCAACCCTGATAAAGGATTATTTAAAGCTTTATCTATTTTTAAATCAAGACTATCTTCTAATAACTTCATCTCATCTAAGAGTTCTCTGTTATCTTCTTTCTGTCTATCTTCAACATCATTTACAACTTCAGTTATATGTCGAATGTCTCCATTCATCTGACGTAAATCTGCTTTCATATCAGAACGCATATCTCTAGCTACATCTGATATTATAGTTATTTCTTGAAGTATCATATCTATTTCTGATTTTAATACTGCTATACCTTCATCATATTGGGAGAGGTCTGGCTCGGTATACAGAGTTATTTTTTCCTTCATATCAAGGTAGTCCTGGTAGAAAGTGAAGCCAGTCCAAGCTGCACCACCAAGAGCACCTAGTAGAGTAAAGATGGCAAACACCTTTCCTCCAGTTATCTTCATCCCGCTATACTCAATACTGGGCATTTACTATATCCTCCATTATTTGTCCTTGTTCTGCTATAAATAAACCACCATATGGATCGTCTATTACCTTATTTAAATACTCATTAACATTTGTATCTTGTATTGTTGATTGAGTATCAAAAAATGTTTTAGTATTGCCTAGAATTTGCATTACTATTAATGTTTTCATTTGATTAGATTCATCATACCTAGCTTTATCATCCATCTTTTTTACTATTTTAGTTGCTGCTTTTTCTTTTGCATTAGGTTCTTTCACAGGTTTTTCAGGCTCTTCTGTTTCTTCCTGTTGTATATCTTCTTGCTCGGTACTATCTTCAACTTCCACAACGGGTTCTTCAGTAGCTTCGCTATCGGGTTCGGTTGTTTCTTCTTCTGTTGGTTGTTCATCTACTGTCTCTTCTATTTCTGCTACTTCCATTTCCATCTCCATCTCTATCTCCATTTCAGCTTCTATTTCTACAGCAGCTACTTCTGGTTCTGGAATATCTAATTCAAATTCTTGTATTTCTAATTCTACAGTTTCGTATGACACATCTTCTGTTTGTGGTTCTATAGGAGCAAACTCTATATCTCCTGCATCATCCATACTAATATCATTAAACTCAAATACTTCTTCTACAAAATCTAATTCTGTTGGATCAAATAGATCTAGATAATATATTTCTTCTAATGTAGTTATCTGTTGAGTAATTATAGTATTAACTACATTGTAAAATACATTAACCGTTACATCATCAAATAATGGACCAACAGCTAGATTGATGTCTCTACCACCAATCTCTATAACTACTTTATTTAGTACACCACCGAAATCGAAAGACCCGTTATAAGACTGGTAGCCTGTTGATATTCCAGACTCAGACAAGATGTCAGTGCCTGAAAAGACCTGGCTAGTTCCATTAAGTCCTGTAATGTGCATGTATATTCTATCTTGAGCATCTCTTTTATCTACCTCTATTGTATATTTAACCGCTCCCCCTTGATCTATTTCTAAATCAGAAATGTCTACTGTTTGTATAAATGTGGTACCCATTCCAGACACGCCCATTGTTGATGTGCTGTTGCCTGATCCTGTAATCTGTGCACACTTATCAGAACCTAAAGCATAACAAGAATTACCGCTAGGGTTATTTGCAGGACCTTGCCCACCCCAATCAATATCCATGTCTCCTTCATACTTTGAAGTTACATAATCATTATCACCATCAAGAATATCTCCCGAGTCTTCATTAGTGACTGTAGTAGTTGTAGTAGTTACAGTGGTTGTGGTTGTTGTAACAATTTCTGTACCTTTATCTTCTTCAGTAACTTCTACTTGTGTATCTTCTGTAATAGTTACACCAGGGGTGCAAAGTCCTTCAATATCAGGTAAACAAGTATTAGCTTTTAAAGAAAATGGTAGTATTAATACTAAAATTAATACAACCCAAATAAGTATGTCTTCTTTTTTCATGCATTAAAACAATAAAAGTCCTGTCGTAATTATAAATAAAGTTTTAAATAAAACAGCATTTTGTGCATCACTAAACTCTTCTGGTTCTGGTTTATTTGATTGAACGTAATCTGTTTTATATTTACTACCTTCTGGAATTTCAGATGGATTGTCACTCCAATATTGAGCTGCTTCAGAACCGATGGAACCTCGTGCAGGGCAAGGCGTGCCTGCATCGGTCATTGCATCCCAGACTCGTGGATCTTGGCATAAGACTGATACTGCTGCAACTTTCATACCGTAACTATATAAAGATCGTGATAGTTTAAGTTTTTGACATAACTCATCATCAATAACTACACCTGTAGCTAAGCCTACAACATTATTTTGCACACTAGCCCCAACACCAACTTTACATATATCACTATTATTATTCATAATAGTTGGTGCATTTGCTGTAGGAGGGGTTGAGTTTGTAACTACGGTTGAAGACACCGTATTCGTTTCTGCATATAAATTTAAAAATGCGCCCATACAAAGCACAGCTACATATAATGGTACTAGATATTTAAACTTTATCACTAGTCTACTTTACTCATAGACCTAATAAATTCAACACCCTCTATGGTTTCTATTTGTGCTTCAACTTTAGCACAAGATACTCTTGCTGTATCAGATTGCATATTACGTTCTATAATTCTTTTCTTTTCAAGGCAGTCTTTAACACCATCTGTTACAGTATGTTCAATCATAGTACCACCTGAAAATAAAATTAAAGCTATAATTACTTTAGTCACCATATCCGTTTGCCCTTATTTTATCTTTTAATTCTTCTATATCTTCTAATGCTTTTTCCATATCAGTTTGTAATCTCATAATATTAACTTTGTTGTGAGACATATTTTCCAAATCCTCACTCATGCTTTCTACTTGTCCTGCTATAAACTCTAGCAACATAAACTGTTCTTGGTCAATAGGCGTTTGAACTGCATTTTTAACAAGGTCAGACTCAAATAGAGTTGCTCTTGTTTCTATGTTATTTAATCGTTCAATTACTCCAAAGTAAGCCCAGACACCTATTGCTGTAGCTGCAAGAATACTTATTAAGTTTCTCATTGGCATACTAATTGCTGTGTTATCTGATATCTTCATATACTACCATTTAGATTTATCTGCCCAATATGCAGCAGACATTTTTCCTTTTGCTATATTTTTACCATGTCTAGCTTTAAAAGATTTACGTTTTGCTTTCATTCTAGCTGATTCACCTGCTTTAGGTTTGCCAGCTGTGCTAGCTCCTTGTTCTCCGTACCTGATTGTTTTAATTTTGTTGCCTTCTTTAGCAACTACAACATGAGATTTCTTTGGATGATTAGGAGTTCGTTTGGGTTTGTTATAACCACTGACCCCTGCACGTTTTAGTCTGGGATCTGCTGCCATTACATGCCTTCTCTTTTAATCATAATCTTTGCTTTTTGTATTCCCTCTTTAGCCATATCCATAGCATCTTTTGCCATCTTACGTTCTCTTTCTAGATCTGTATTCTCATCATCAATAATAACTTTAGCTTCTTCTAATGCTATTTCATCTTGATGTTTTTTAGCATCAAGTGCTAGTTTAGCTTTACGTAATTCTAAATCTTCTTTTTGAATTTCTACTTGTTCTTCTTGAGGATCTTTCTTTTCACCAGCCATAATTTTTCGTTTCTCTTCATCTAATTTTAATAATGAGTCAGAAGCATTAGCTGTTAATAAAGCTATTTGATTTTCTAATTCAGGTGGTAATGGTTGACCAGAACCTACAGCTTGTCTTATCTGTGGATCTTGAATCATCTGCATTACTTCGCCTTTATATTTCATAGCTAAGTGATCTTGTATGTGCGCCGCTAATGTTTGAATCATAGGTAAGTTTTCTTTGTATGCAGGATTCTGCATCATAGCTGCGTGTGCCACTATATGAGCATCATGGTTTTGATCTTGTCTAGGTGCTAAAGGTGCCCCCTTCATTGATCCCATATTTTCAGTAACAGGATCTGCTGTTATAGGTTGCATGCTTTTCTTTAAATATCTTTGTGGTTCATCAATACCCATAGCTGCAAACAGTTCCATACCTATTTGTTCCATGTTATAAGCATTAGGATTTTGTTGAGCTATTTGCATAATAGCATTTATCTTTGCAATCCTGTGTGCTTCTGTTGGCATATTAGGATCTGATACTGGTAATACATCTATTGATTTTAAATTAAAATCATTTTTAAAAACTTGCTGTGCACCACCTGCGACTTCATACGGGTACAGATCAGGAAGATACTCAAAATCTAGTCTCGCTAAGATTCGCAGGTCTTTGGATTGGGCGTTATGCAGACGCTTGTGCACAGCGCTGAACAACTTAGAACTTTGTTCTAGCAAAGCCATAGTTGTACCAACAGGTCCATAGTTAGATGCTTGATCTACTATGTTGTCAGTCGAGTCAGCAAACTCTTTAGCAGCATTTACTACATACTGCATTAAATTAAATAATGTTCCTGAAGGTTCTTTAAATGGTAAAGGTTGTAAAGATTTACCTAGATCACCTGCAGGGCTATTAACTTCTCTCCATTCACCAGGAGCAATAGGTTCATCTGGTGCTAATACTCTAAGACCATGTGCTTTAAAACCACCAGGTAAATTTGCAAAAGTACCAGCATCAATCAATTGTCTCATTGATGATGTTGCTGTTTTAGTTAAGCCACCAATTAAATGTAAATAACCATAACCATAAAAACCTAAACCAGGAATCATGTAGTAATGTGTAAAATACATTTTCTTTTCTTTTTTCATGTCATCAGCATTCCAGTTTCTTCTAATTGCTAAAACTTCTCCTTCATCAGTCATGTGAACTATATAAGGAAGTTTTAAACCATTAGGATCTTCAAATCCTGGTAAGTCTAAATTAACATGCATTTCTAAAATTTCTACACGCTCTGTATCACCATACGGTTTTGTTACTCCAAGTATTTCATCAGATGCTTCCTCTGCAGAAGTTTCATCTATTTCACTCGAGTCAACATCTACGTCTGCAAAAGTTCCTGCCATTTGAAATTTTTTAATTTCATTCATAGACATTGAATACTTGTGAGTAAATCTTTCAGCGTTCTCTAAATCAGATGCGTAATAGTCTACATAAAAATCTTGTGCTTTAATATATTCAGTTCTTGGTCTACCTAAGTTAACATCCCAATATGTTTTCTTAAAAGCAGAACCGTATAACGCTACATAAAATAATAAACGATCTAATTCAGGACCATACTCTGGCATTTGAATTTGTGTTTGATAATTCATAAAGTGACGCACACGATTAGCTTGTTCCATCTTTTGTTGATTTTGTATACCGACTATACGTGTACGCACTGGTCCTTCGGTAGGGAATAATTCTTTGTAAGCTTTTGCTTGAAACTTTACTACTGCTTGTGATAGTACAGGATGAGAAGATGCACATGCTCCAGGAAATGGTTCATCACTATCTTCTGCTTTAAAACCTAATAAGTCTACACCTTCTTCAGCTATAGAATCATATTCATCTCTTGATTGTTTATCTCTTTCAAAAGAATCTTGTAATTCATTTGCGATAGCACTTAAGTCTGACTCATCTATAAATTCTACTAAATTAGAATCATGTGCTGCCATATTAGCTTCAGGTTGTTCATCATCAAACAATCCCATAGCTTTTGCTTCTTCTAAAATAGCATTATCTTGTAGTGTAACTTCAGCTCCACCATCAGGTGTAACCATTACATCAATATCTTTTTGGGGTTGGTCTACTTCATCAAAGAGAGTTAAGTTTTCTCCCTCTGGTATTTCAAATTGTTTTTCTATTGCCATATATCAATCCTTAATAATAACGTCTGCGTTTTCTATTATACACGTCTGACTCATCTAAGTCAAGCCATGAATTATCACTGTGTTCTAAATAACCACCATTACGCACATACAGTACAGCTTGGGTAACTGAGTCTACAATATCGTCATGTGGTCCAGATGGAAACTGTCTACACTCTTCTATAGTTTCTTTAGCCCACACTTTAGTCAAAGGTGCGTAAATTCTACAGTTGTGAAACAAAGAACTAACTGCATATGCTCTAGATACTTTGTCTCTATCAGGTTGATACTCTTGAATAGGTAAACCTGCTAGTCTTAGGTCTTGAATTAACGATTGACCTGAAGCTTTTTTCTCAATAACTACGGAATCTGGGCGGTGTTTCATAAATTTATCCACAGCTTTCTGTCTAAGTGTAGGAAAATCCCAACGACCTTTCTCCATTCCTAGCAATACCATGTTTGCTAAACTAATTTCGTCTTTTTTAAATATTCCCCACGTAGTAACTACAGAAAAGTCTGCAGTATTACGGGTAGAAAACGCTGTATCCCAGGATTGTATAATAAAATCGCACTCGGGTGGGTCTTCACTACTCCATTCTTGCCAATAATCTACTTGAATGATGCCCCCTGTCTCTGATGATGGGTTTTGTAAGTACAATGCATCAAATTTAAAGGGAGGTGTGTTGTTTTTTGTACGGATAATGTCCTCTGTTGACCAACAGAAACCATTTTCGCGGTCAGGTTCTTCCCAAAAAGACTTACCAACTTCTGGTAATGGGTAAGTTTCTGTTAAATACCCTTGATCTATTAAATCTATTCTAGCATCTTGCAATTTTTCTGCAGATTCTGCAGTATTTAGTGCAGGTATTCTTACAACAGACCATTTATCTGCTAGAGGTGAAGCCTCTTGTTGCTTTAACAAGTGCCCTGCTAAGTCATTTTCGTGCCATCTTGTCATTACGAGTACAACTTTTCCACCTGGCATCAATCTTGTGCGTAAACCAGAAGCGTACCACTCGTTTAATTGTTCTCTTCTTGTCTTTGAAAACGCATCTTGCTCTGATATTGGGTCATCAATGACTGCTAAGTGCGCACCAAAACCTGCAATACCTGATCCAGAACCAGCAGCTAGAAAACTTCCTGCTTGTTTGCCCCCTTCTTCGAGTGCCCAGGAGTTTGCAGCACGGTTATCTTTTTTAATTTTTACTTTTGGAAAGATTGTATTGTATGCTGTGGTATTTATTATATCACGAATAGCTCTACCAAACTTAGTTGCTAGGTCATCTGAGTGAGATACTGCTATCTCTTGCCAGTATGGATTACGACCTAGCGCCCAAGCGGGGAAATATGTTGATGTGATTAGTGACTTAGAAGAACGCGGAGAAACAAAGACCATAAGTCTGTCAGTTTCTCCTTGCTCCAACTGCATCAGTTGGTCACAAAGTAAACGATGATGCGGTCCTACATTAAAGCTAGGATTCATTAGCATTACAAATGCTAGTAAATCATCACGTGCTTGTTTAACCGCTAGCCTAGTGGCTGCGTCTCTATCTTCGGATGTATGCAATACCGCCCCACAAAACTATTTGAGAATAAATATCCACATTAGGTTGTCCTGCGTACGGTTCTAGCTTTGGCGTTAAAATCATTTCTTGTCTCCCGATATAACTTTTAATTTAGGTGTAGCTATTCTTTTCAAACGTTCTACATCTCTTTGGATATCTTCTTCAGAATTACCAGAAGCAAATGCATTGACTAGTGTTGTTTCGTTTATAGTCTTGTCTGTCCATAGCGCTTTGTGTTTTCCCAATAACTCTAAGCTTCTAATGGCTGCATTGTAATCACCTGTTTGTTCTGTCTGATCTGCAATACGCACTAACCTTCTAAGGATATCATCCGCGTCAAGCTGTAACCTGCGCATTGAATCTTGTTTAAGTTCTGCGATCCTATCTCTAATACGATCCATCTTCAAAAACTGATAGGACTTCGCGTCAGCTACTTTGTCTGAGTAACCCGCACGCTTTGCCGCTGCCTTTGAATTTAAATCTTTAATGTATTCTTGACAGAATAGTTCTTGTCTTCCTGTCAAGGGTTTATTTTTATCCATGTAAAAAAATTATAACATAGAGCCCTTGTATTGACAAGGGTTGTTATGATAGCATTACAGCATCCCTCTCCCCGAGGGTGTCTCCTGTAAGAAGAGGGGGTTATAAATGCCTTCGGGCATACCCCCTCGCATAAAACAAAAGGAGGTAGCGCGCGCTATGAAAGAATCACACAGGATAATATCTCCTAAAAAGATAAGGCGGCATATAAGCCGCTATCTTAAATCATTATCAAATAATCTTAGTCCTAAGGAATTTGTTGAAATCCTTTCTTCCTATCTTACGGAGGAAAGGGGCACGCGAAATCCTAATAGACCTGACCTACGCATCCACGACTATATACACCAAGTTAGACGCGAAAATAAAAAAGTCTAAATTTTTGCTAAAATTTTTTTTGATGTATTATGTATGCTAGTGCACACGCATTTTTTGGGGGTGGGGGTTGAGATCGAAACCCCTCCCCCCTCTCAAGAACTCTAATCCTACTACTGTTTCAAATCCAGCTCGGGTATATGCGTTCCATATACTGAAACAATCCCGATAGCCTGACCTCGCACCCCTGCGACAGTATGTGCCATTTTAATTTTTTCAATATCTGTCATACTTGAAACATGGTAAAAAGAAAACTTTTAAAAGAAAATTCTTATCCTTTAATTAAGGCGAGAATTGCACAGAATACGAACAGAATCTACAGTGGCAAAAAGGTCGCACCTGTATACAAAGTGTGGCAAAATGACACAGGGTGGTTTGCCAGAGTTTATGATACTGTTCCTAGATAGATTTAGCAGATAGCCCTTCGGGGCTATCTACTACACCTATCGGTAGGGTAGTCAAGAAGAAATGATGCGTGAAAATCGTAGGGCACCCCATGCCTAAAATTTGGTGCGACAATATGCCACACGCGATATAGTGTCGCATAAATACGACTGTTTTATATATAACAATATGACTAATGCTTTTACAATTTTTTACATTTCTTAAGATGATTTATTGATTTCAATTTGAGATGATAGACCTACTTTAAACAACTATTTTCAAAGTCATTAACTTTGATAATAAAGGTCGATTTGTATATTTTGGTCGCACCCTCAAAAAAGTTCTTGATTTTGAATTTGGTTGTGAGATAATGGATTTAGATTGTGAGGGAATAAATTATGAAATCAAGTATGGCTACTATTGGTCGTGGGTATTTACCGATTGGAAAATCACCCATTTTCAATGGTCAAAAAGATTGCTACGAAAATGCTGAAAAATCGTATTTTCAAGGCTATGTCTTTAAATCAGAAAAACAAAGACTTTCTGATGGTGGTCGCGTTGCCTTATTACGTAAGGCACAACAACACCCAGACTACGAAAAATATATGAAATTAGCATCTAGCAAATAATTGCTAGGTGCGACAGATTGCACAGTGATTTTTAAAATCATGGTGCTACAATTAACTTATAAAATCGTGAGGTAATAACAAATGGTAATTAAAGATGTAGAACTAAATCTCAATGAAATTGAGTTCATTATAGAAACACTTCATTATGAAGTAAAAGATCGCGAACAAGCGAGATATGATGACGAAGTAAAAATGTCAAATGATGACATACGACAAATAATACTTAAATTGGGAGGGCTAGGAAATGTCGTTAACTAAAAAACAATTTATAGAATTTGCTGACTTGATAGCAAAGCACAATCCTACAAAAGCTATGGTAGATGATATCGTATATATCATGGCAAGTAGTAATAACAGATTTGATAAGCATAGATTTGCTGATCGAATAAACTCACAATCTAACAAACGACTAAACGACTTAAATATCAACGATTTACAGGAAGCATGGGGGGTAAAATAACATGGCAAAAACTGTATATTTGGCTCGATCTAATTACTTAGATGTGCCTAAGGTCTTTGGCAATGTCAAAGCACTATATGACTTCGCTATTGCACACGCAAATAGTGAAACACCAACTTTGGATAGGCAAGGCAAAGCATATCCAAGCACCTATTCACGATTTAATACTCAGCTGAAAAAACAAGGATTTACAGTATTATATACTGATAATTCATTATCAGCTGACAATTCTGTTAAAGTCGATACAACAACTATTAATGGTGGTTGATATGTTGAAGATCGACTTCAACAAAGTTATGACTGCGACAAAGTGGATAATTTACTTTGTCGTAGTTATCTGTATACTAGTTTTAATAATGAAATGAAAGTGAGGTTATTATGACATTATTAAATTACTTACGAACTACTAACGTGCCTAATCTGAATGACTCTCTATACAACGTATGGAAGTTTTACAGAAATGGTTTTGATACTCACGATTTTGCAGTAGAGTATGACATATCAGAACGTGTTATATGGAATACTGTGCAAGATAATTTCAACACAGTTAGAGATGTATTGAGAAACCATGACGGCAAATACAATCTCTCTAATCATGGGGGTAGCGAACTAAATAGATCAACATGGTCAAGCAAATTATACAAAGCATTTCACAATATGCTTGACATAGTTCAAGACGAGTATATCCAATGCAATGACTGTGGCGAAATAGAACAACGCGACAACTCCATATTTGTTGCAGGATATGACAACTATGTGGGCGAATGTTGTAGTAGTAATTACAGGTGGCATGAAAGCCATGAGGAATACTACCACGAAGATGACTTCCCATATGATGAGGAAGAAGATGACGGATATTACAGAGGTGTATATGGCTACGACTATGATGTGACAGAACAACTCAGTCCTATATATCATGGCAACGAGAAGCGACTAATGGCAACTGAAATCGAGGTCGAAAGACGAAACGAATGTTCTGAAGATATTGCAGAAGATGTCAGTCAAACTCTGAGAGGATTTGCATTGTGCAAACATGACGGATCACTCAACAATGGTTTTGAAATGGTGACTGCACCAGCAACTATTACAGCACTCAAAGAGGGTTGGAATAAATTCTGTGAAGCCAACTACTCAGATCAGTTATCATCATGGCATACAGGCACTTGTGGTATGCACATACACGTTGATCGAACATCATTGACACCACTAGAAATTGGTAAACTGCTAGTATTTGTCAATGGTAAATACAACTCTCAATTTATGGAAGCCATTGCAGGTCGCGATTCTCAGCAATGGTCAGCCAAGAAATACAAAGGTATCAAAGACGCACTACAAAGATCAGATAAGTATGAAGCATTGGCAACGCACAAACCACGCACCATTGAGTTCAGAATATTCAGAGGTAATATTGCCAAGCAAGGTATCATGCGAAACATTGAATTTGTAGACGCACTATGCAACTTTGTAAGAACTGTTGGTATGGATAAAGATACCGACACAGTAAATAGGTTATCATATGCCAACTTCGTTGAGTATATGAATACATCTGAGAATAAGGGTTCATATCCTTACCTATTCTCATGGTTAGTTCGCAAGGGCTACAACAAGGGTAGAACTAAAAACATACAGAACGAAAGTGAGGAAAGCTAATGTGTTTAATTATTAAATCCGACAATGCTAGTGAGTTAAAACAAAACTTACTGACATCAGCATACCACAACAATTCAGATGGATTTGGTGGTATGTTTCTTGCTGACGGCAAGATACAAACATTTAAACATCTGCCTAAAACTGAAGCAGATGTTATATCTCTATGGGATAAATACAAAGATATGAAAATCCCAATGGGATTACATTTCAGATTCACTACTAATGGTGGCACTAACAGATCAAACTGCCACCCATTTGAAGTGTTGAATATGAAACAACATAACAGATCGATATGGGTTATGCATAACGGTCCTCAATTACCAACACCTATGATTGATGTAGACAAATCAGATACACATCAATATGTGAAGTGGATATTACGACCAATGTTAGCACACAATCCCGAACTGTTATACAATTCGGATTGGAGAGATATGATCGAAGAATCTATCGGCTCTGATAAACTGTTGTTCCTTGACGGAAGCAATGGTAAGTTCACGATCATCAACGAAGATCATGGCGAAACAATGGATACTATGTGGCTATCAAATACATACTCAATACAACGTGGTATGGGTAGCGATTATGATGTCAAGACTGACACCATATCTACACAACCAAAAGCAATCACTTCATACAATCAAGGGTGGTTTCGTGGATACAATGGTTTAGACTATACATATGATGACAACACATATGATTATGGTAAATGGAGTAGCAAAGCAAACGCGAAAAAATCTGTTGATCTATGTGATGACAATACACCATACAACCTATCTGATTTGGTTGGCTTATCTTCAGCTGATATATCAGAGGTCGTATACCACAACCCACAAGGCACATCAAATCTACTAAACGATTTAGTCAATGCTGATGAGGGCGATATGTATGACGCACTTGACGACTTAATAGAAGCACGATCAAACAAAGGGGGCACGAAAAATGATTAGCACACCAATAAAACTAAAGCCTATGCCGTATGGCTCACTAAACATTATAGCATATAGACCCGAATATCATGCCAATAAGAGTGGTAAATATGAGAATTGGGTAGACAGTAGGCAAACATTACAAATGGTTAGACGCAAAAATTCATTTGTATTAATCACGAACAGAGCAAGACGACTAGCTTCTGCAACTGATAATCTTGTCTATGACGGACATCATTACATTTTAGTAAACCAAGAACATAGAAATACGAATGGCAATGGATACATGAAAGATGTGGAGTTCATTGTGCTCAAAGTTAAACCAGCGATTGCTGACGGAGTTCATAGATTTGAAGTAGTAGACTCCAACAGTTCAGCTCTTGAGCTAGTTAGAAAATACAATACTAGGATATCGTATTCTGGATCACGCACCAATCTACATGATACTACATACATGATTGCTATGCGTGGTACAAAAATAACAAGATCGGAATGGCTACAAAATGCATTGGCTGAAGAAAAACATCACGCAACCATGCGTAAGATATTTAAAATGCCTAACGTATGGAGATCATATCCGAACTTATATCCTGTGGCGAAAGAAAAGATACCACACTTTGAAGGTGGTGGAAGTGTATTGAATGAGCAATCTATTCCCGAAACTTTAATACCATTTCCTAGTCCGAATGATTTGCAACTCGCGAAAAGATTAACCTATGTTAATTATCAATGTGGCTATGGTCAGATTAGACCTACATTTGACAGTCCAAATGTCAACTCGTGGAAAGATCATGGCTATCAACAGTTAGCATAGGATTTCCTCACGTAGATATGCGACATATCTCCGACATAAACACGAGGGTTGGCAGAAATGATAGTGCTACGCCTATCCATATACTATATAAATATAATATATTATATTTTAAATCGTATATTAGAGGGGTGTAAGGGTCAAATCTGTTAATTCAAAGACCCTCGGATTTATAGCGAGATTATGTCGTGTATACTCGAATATAGTGGTGGCAGATTGGTTATGCAGAGGACTGCAAATCCTTTTAAGTGAGTTCGATTCTCACCCACTATTCCAATGCGACACAATGTCAGCTTGACTATACGAATGAAAGGAGTATAATAATGCTAACATATATACTAATAAACTTAATAGTAATGGGATTAATTTTTACCATATGTAAAATAAGAAAGGACAAATAACATGGGCAAAGTAAAAGCATGGCTAATGGAACTAGAAGAAAGACGACACGAAGAAAACCTCGAGGACTACGAAACAAAAATGCTCGAGCAACTAGACGAGGATAGAAAAGCATACGAAGAAGCTGAAGCAAGAATGTGGTGGGAACACGAAGGCAATCTTGTAAGAGAAAGGAATAGTGATGACTAACTTAATACTATTATTAATGATGATAACTATGGCTTGTGTAGGATATGCGTCAGCATATAAGATAATGCAACGCGAAATTTTAGCAAGAGATATACAACTACACATGGCATACACTTATATAGGAGACAATATAAATGGGAGAGGTGGAAAGAAAACAATACGAAGAACTAAAATCTAAATCTATTAACGGAACAATGAGTATCAATCAAGCATTGAAATACTTTGAGTTAAAACATAAAGCAAAGGAGACAAAAAACAATGAACCTATTTCATCTAGACAGTAGTGCTATTAATTCAGCACGAATGTTATGCGACAAGCACGTTCCAAAAATGTTATTGGAAACTTGTCAGATGTTATCAACTGCTGTAAGAAACCAGATGCCTCAGGTAGCTGAAGTCGATTCAGTATATAAGAGTGCATATCCTAAACACCCTATGACCATCTGGGTTGGTAATTCCTACAGAAATTTTGTGTGGGCATACGAACATGGTGTCGAAATAAATAAACAATATCAGTATCGCTTTGGTAAAATACATAAATCAGAACGCATACTTGACGTAGTAAAGTTCATGCTAAATGATATATGTGAATCTTTTGGTAAAGAAAATAAGATTGGCAGTACACCTGTACCATTGTGTATGCCCGATCAATACAAGTGGTGCGATAGTCATATAGATTCGTATCGCGAATATTATTTTCACGACAAACAATACTTTGCTAAGTGGGAAAAAGGAATGAGAAAACCACAATGGTTTAAAAATATGGAGGTAAAATATGAACACCAAAAATAGTAGTATTATAAAGATGAGAATGAAAGATCTCAATGACGAAGTAGAAATATTAAATAACAGAATGGCTATGCTGACACATGAGTTAGAAGGGCTCGATAAAGTGTTGCGAGATTATGCAACGCATATGGTGAAAGTAAAGACAATGGAAGGGGATAGTGATGACAGAAAAGAAAAGCAAGTTTCCACGAGATAATGTACTGTTTGCTAGAAGTGTGTATGATTTCATGCATGAGCATATATCAAGTAAAGAAATGAGAGAGTTCATGGTGGAAAGAATGGCTGTTGTATATGATACTTATCCTCAAAAGAAAATAGAAGATCATAAAGCATACTTCAAATGGTTAGGAGTACACAATGAGGGCTGAAGAAAAAGAGGTATGGGATATTGCCTATTGGAATCCTAACGACAGAGTGACGGACGAAGAACTGCAAAGATTTCTAGATAGTGGTGTAGGTACTAGTGAAAGCAACCCTAAGTGTTATAGTGTCCGACAATTTGTCGAAGCATATAACAGACAGGACATAAGTGATATGGGTTGGCTATACTGTACACCCCGACACAAAGACGGAGGGAAAGAATGAGTAAAAAGAAAAGCAAAATGAGGTGGGTTTGGTATAACATCTACGAAAATAATTCGAGAAAATTCGAGAATTTACTTGACAAAGACAAGGATAAATGGTATACAAAACTATGGCAAAAAGTAAAAAACTTCCTAGGTTTGTGACCATAGGTCCTTTTAAGGTGGAACTAATCTGTGCCCCTCACGAAATGATATATGAAATGGGTGAAGCACAAGGTATGTTCATACAAAAACCACCATACAAAATCTATCTCGATCAAGAAATGATAGAGGAAGGTGGGGCTGATGCATTTAATTTAGTAGTGCATGAGTGTATGCACGTGGCTTTCTATCAATACAATATGAAAGACAAAGACGAAGAACACATAGTTAATTCCTTTGGTAATTTTCTTGCAGAGTTATTCTGTAAATCAGAGTTAAAGAATTGGCTACGCGAAAATATGAGAGACTAATGAAAACAAACAAGAGACTTATGTTCGTGTATGGCACACTCAAAAAGGGTGAGCGATTGCATGGACTACTATACAAACAAAAGAGAATAGGAACAGCGACAACTGTTGATAGTAATTTTACTATCAAAGATTTTCTAAATAGTTATCCAATAACATTTAGGCACTTCGATAAAAAGGTGTGTCGCTATAAAGTAAAGGGGGAACTTTATGAAATAAAAGATGACTTTGTTTACGACTCCGTGAGAGCTATGGAATTGAACGCAGGATATGAGTTAGTAAATACTATAGTTCAAACAGAAGATGGACAAGAGTATATAGCAGAGATGTTTATTGTAGAAGATACACCAGCTAAGGCTGGGAGTTCAGCCGTTCTATCAAATAAACGCGTAATAACAACAGAGAATGTCAAGGAGTGGACAACAAAGATAAATGAATCCAGATAAGTTTGATGACTTTTGTTCCAGACTTACTGGGGCACTACTATTTGTGTCGGTATATGGTGTACCTACACTACTAATATTAAATGCAATCTTTGGTTAGGAGGAAGCATGAATAAAAGAAAGTTCGCAACGGGCGAAGACTACTTACTAGACGAGACTATTGATTTGGTTGATGAGGTATTTGATGTAGAGGAATTTGAAAACGATCCTATGTTTGATCCTAATGACCACGAATATTTACAGGAGATAAACAATGACGAAACCGAAGGGCAACCTTTACCGTTGGACAGATATTTCGGTCGCTTTAGAAAAGGTTCTAAAAGAAATAGATAACCCTAGTACAGAAGAAGCACCCAAGTTTTTAATAAAACATGAGCGACCTTTCAGTTTGCGTATGCGTATATATCAGTATATAAAAGCATATCGTGAGTTGGCAGAGCATAAAGGGGAGGGTGACCCATATAAGTATGACGCACTAAGAATAAAAGAAGTTGACGAGGGTGTAGAAGTAGTTCATATTCTTGATGACTTAAAAGAACTAGATGTAATTAACACAGAAACAGGAGCGAAACTATGACACGAGAAGATAAATACAGGGCAGACTTTGAAGCCTGTGTAGAAGAACTAAGAGAACCATTAATAACTGTATCTAAAAATTATGATATTGATGTAATGATATCATCACTATATGAAATAGGTATGCGACTTTCTTTATTGAAGTATGGAACAATGGGATCGTTTGGTTTACTTGCAGATGTACTGCATACATTTACATCAGCAGGACCACTGATTGATGAAATGCAAAGAGTACAGGAAAAGACAGGCGACACAATGGATTCTATATTTGTTAAATTAAAACAACAAAAAGATTCTAAGACTAAACATTAGGGGGGCACATGAGTGAAGCAGAAACAATAGAGATACCGACAGAATTATTAGAGAAAGATTCTGTTGAACTATCTAATGATGATGTGGCTATCAATAAAATTGTAGAATATTTAAAAGCCACACGAGTAAATGTAAGGGAAGCAGAAGCAAGTGGTAAAAGAATTTCTAAGAAGAGTGCAGTAAAGAAAGCACCTAAGAAATTTGAAAAGAATATACTTGATATGCTAGTATCAGAGACATGAAATCAGTAGTATTTTTAATAGGTTATTTATGTCTTGGTCCTATAGATGATAAGCAATGTGTTAACATGGCATCACAGTATCTATATCAAGATGTACCTAATTGTCAGAAGGCACGTGAAGATATTCTAGATGAACTAGATAACATTGAAGGTTTAATACTGACATGTGTACCATCTGATTTAATTGAAAACTATGTGAAGTATAGACCAAACGTAATACTTCCACCACTAGAATAAGGAGACAACAATGAGCGAGAGCACACTACCGAGGATAAGAAAATTTGTATGGGATGATAATGGTCAGCCGATACAAAAGATATGGGATACTTCAAGCCTTAGTTCTTTTCTAGCCTGTCCTAGATATTACAAACTTTCTGTACTAGAAGGTTGGAAATCAACACAGTATGCTAGTGCGACAGGGTTTGGCTCTGCCGTACACGCAGGACTGGAAGAACTAGACAAGGCTAGGCATGAGGGTGCTAACAAACAAACTGCTACTAACAAAGCAGTTGCTTTAGTATTAAAAGATTATGGTGAGGATTTAAAACTTGCTGATGATAATGCTAGAGGTTTGGAATCAGCACTTCGTGCGGTTGTATGGAAGGCAGAGGAGTTCTGGGATGATAACTTAAAACTAGCTACCATGCCAGACGGCTCACCTGCTCTGGAGCAAAGGTTTGAAGTACCTATAGGAGACAAGGGGCACAGGTTTAGTGGGCGTATAGACAAGATCGTTTCAGTAGATGATAGACTATATCTTGTAGATACAAAAACTACAAAGAGTTCCTTGTCTGAGTATTACTTCAATGGATACATGCCTAACAACCAAGTGTTCGCATACATATGGGCATGTCGTGAAGTATTGAAACTACCTGTTGACGGATTCATTATTGATGCAGTCCAAACAGGATCTAACTTCTGTCGTTTTGCAAGGCAAGTATACAATGTATCTAAAGAGCTAGTTGATGAGTGGTACGCGGACACTCTACATCATCTTGAGATATCAGATGTATATGCTAACTCACAATACTACCCCGCGAATTTTACTTCGTGTGGAAACTACGGGGGTTGCAGATACAGAGAGGCTTGTGCTCATGCTAAGTCACAAAGAAATATATTCTTTGGTAATGACTTCCAACAAGAGTATCATCCCGACTTAGAAGAAACTAAACCTATGAAACTAGAAGTAATAGAAGGAGGCAAACAATGAGAAACATAATACTAGACGCAATGCTTAAACATGCTGAAGGTCATATAGCAAAACATAAAGCTAATGTAGAAATCTATCTTAGCCATTCAGTAGGTGTTGGTGGTGAACCCAATGCTGATGTTCTCGAAACTATCGAGAAGGAATTGAATATTGTAGCTATGTATGACGATCAAATTGAGATGCTCAAGAAATATTTTCTTGACAAATAATTTTTTTAGTTTATAATTACAAACATAATAGGAGACCATACATATGGCAAACATAAGTAAACATAAATCAACTAGTGTTACCAAGCTACTTCTCTGTGGAGATAGTGGTAGTGGTAAGACATCTGCTCTAGCGAGTTTAGCTAACGCAGGTAAGAAGCTACGTATACTAGATTATGATGACGGACTTGACATACTGCCAGAGTTTCTGAAAGCAGAAGCAGTAAAGAACGTCTCATATGTTACGTTAAGAGATTCATTAGGACAAGCCGATTCGTTTCGAAGAGGGGCAAGACTCCTGTCTCATTGGAAAGACGGAGAGGAAGACTTAGGTCCTGTGAAAGAATGGGGAGACGATACAGTCTTAGTGATTGACTCCCTTACATTGATGGGGGAGGCTGCCTTGCGAGCCGCCCTCGTTTTTAATAACAAGAAACCTACTGAACAAGCAAGTCAACCAGAATGGGGAGCAGCCGCTC
>Ga0209348_1000070_pt1 | contig 61238 bp, 95 predicted proteins | sample ETNvirenome_2_30_FD_184065 | JGI IMG/M metagenome (GOLD analysis project Ga0209348, IMG submission 184065) | Marine viral communities from the Pacific Ocean - ETNP_2_30 (SPAdes) (version 2) | ecosystem: Environmental > Aquatic > Marine > Oceanic | place: Pacific Ocean | collected 2013-06-22 | reverse complement strand
TTACAGTAATGGTGGAACAAGATGAAATGATACAAGCTTTACAAAGTGAGAATAAAGATAAGGCTTTACAAAAGAAAAAACGTGACGAAATTATTGAATTAGCTAAAAAACTTACACCAGAAGATTTAGGAGATGTGCTTGTAAAACTTAACTACATGCACTTAGATAAAATGTTTCCTAAAGATAAAAATGGTAAAAGGAGTATGCGTAAATAATTTTGTTTAAACTGCTTTTTTAAAAATTAATATATTAATCGAGCAGGCCAACGTAAAGAAGCAACCTAGCGGTTCGAAACTGACGTGCTCAAATGAAAGGAGAGATCGGAGGTAATGTCAATGACATAACTTAAGGTCTAGGTCGAGTGAGATTGTTTTAGCTCCCAGTTAATTAACACTCACTCGGCTAGAAAGAAGGAATGGAAATAATAATATTAAATGATGGTTTATTTACTTTGACTGAAGTAACTAAACAAATGCTTTCTGATACTAAGATATATGCTAAGAATATAAATTGTTTTGATCTTTGCGATATCATTAGATTAAAATTAACAACTTACATGGATTATCCTTTTAATCAACACGTTATGAACGATGGTAGTGGATATTTTTATGGTTGTATATGTCGATAATATTGTATAATAAAATTATAAAATTAATAATCTATTTAAATGAATTTCGTATTTAAACATCCGAGCAAGTATCCTAAGAATGCTCCAGTTAACATTAAAAAAGCTAAAGTAGGACAACGATATAGATTTGACGAACATCATCATACTGTCCACGAATACGATTACAACTACTCTTATATGACAGGTACTTGTGTCACTAATCAAAAAATAAGAAAAGATGGCCAAATCATTGAAATAAAATTAGATATTTCAAGACCTGAGTTAGAAGGAGAATATGAGAATAAAGTTATGTTTTATTTTCCACATGACGATCAATATAAAGATGTACTTGTTACACCAATACCATGAATATATTTTATTTATCTTCTGACCCGAAAGCATGCGCCGAGGATCATTGTGATAAACATGTCGTAAAAATGATTATCGAATATGCTCAATTACTTTCGACAGCACACAGAATATTAGACGGAGAAGAAAGCAAACAAGTATCTAAAAATGGTAAAGTAATGGTTTCTTACTGGACTTTACCAGATTACAGAGAAGATAAGATATATCGTGCGGCATACTATAATCATCCTAGTTCTATTTGGGTGCGAAAATCTAAAGGACATTATTTATATTTACTTAATTTATGGGTACACTTGTGTAAAGAATACACAAACAGATACGATAAAGTTCATACTTGTTATAAAAAACTTATTCAATATTTGTATCAATTACCAAATAATATAGAATGTTTAGGGTTTATACCACCACCACAATGTATGCCTGACGAAATAAAAATAGCAGGCACAAATGACCCCGAAAAAAATACTATTGATGCTTATAGAAATTTTTACAAATCTCATAAAAAAGATTTCGCAACTTGGAAAACTCGAATACCAGACTGGTATAAATAACCTTTACAAATCAACAAAAACATGATAGCAGTTTTTTTAATGTTAGTGCATTTTAAATTTTGGCGCTGCGGATACTTCGCTGAAGGTTTAGTAGAAAGCGAAAATTTAGATGCTGCCAGCAAGGCTCTTTGGAATGAGCATCCTGGTACCTTTAGGTGGGAAGACGTTGAAGGTCCCGAAAACGAAAATAGGCTAACAGTGGAGGAATATAATGAGTACGGCTCTGATAGAGAAGTTGGGCCAGAAGCGGAACCTCGAGGCTGAATGGGCCTCAAAGTTATTAGCCAACGGCTCGGTAACGATTGAAATGGTGCAAATTCAAAAGAAGATTAATGAAGTTGCGCAAGATATAAAAGAAGACAGCGAAAAGAAAGACTAATTTTTGTTGTACTTTAAGGCTTTTTTGGATTAGTGTAAACTATGGCTAAGATACCTACATCCCGATTGAACTCAGCACCAAAAGAATATAGTGAAGTTGACTTTGATCAATTGATTGAAGACTTACAAGACATGATTAAAATATTGAATAGTACTTATCCGACTGATATAAATAATGAAAACGAAAGAAAGGAATGGTTTTTAAGTGGCTAATATTTTTAAAAATGAAATGGTTGACTTAGCGAATACTGGTGCTAATTTAGTTTATACAACACCTTCTGATAGTAGAGCTTTGATCAAGACTGTTCAGTTGACAAACGAAGGCGCAAACACAATGGTTACATTAACTTGTAATAATGGCACTTCTGATTTTAAATCTGCAATTCAAGAGATTTTAACCAATACACATACTAACTTGCTTGATGGACCGTTGGTCCTTGAAGAAAATCAAACATTATCTTTAACTGCTAACACAGCAAATACTGTTACTGGTGTTGTTTCTTTACTCGAAATAAATAGGAACGAGCAGTAAAGATACTTGTTCGTTTTTAAAAAATCACGTATATAAGAATTTAATGATTTATTTCTTCAGACATCTAATTGCTTATGCTTTTGTTATTTTTTTATTACTATGGGTCCTTACTATATAGAGAATATTTTTGAATAATATTTTTTTGAAAAATATAAAAATAGCCAATACCAATACCTTTTAGACTATTATTCAAGTATATCAATAATAATAACTGGTATTGGTACTATTTATATGCCAATACCGCCAATACCCGAGGCTGCTCGCAAGGTTGATTTTATTGTTTAAATTTATAATATGTTGCTTATATAGTATATAAATAAATTAGATTAAGAAAGGAGAAATATGACAATTAATCTAGCGATCAAACCAAAGGTTACTCCAAAGAGTCAATCTACGGTTGTTAAACCTAAGGCTAAAGTTAAAAAGCCAAAAGTAATGGACCCTAAAGAATTTAAGGGTACTTACAAATATGACAGAGATGCGAGAATACAAGTCACTGTTGATAAAAACCCAAAAAGAGAAGGATCTGGTGGTTATAAAAGATTTCAATTATATAAATCTGGTATGACTATTAGAGCATTCTTAGAAAAAGGTGGTAAGACTATCGACCTTGATTGGGATAGAGAAAGAGGTTTTATTGCTACAGAAGACAAAGACAAAGTCGGTCAAGCAAGTAAAACACCTAAAGCAACTTTCAATCTTAAATAGTTGTATATTGTTTTTTCTCTATATTTTATAAATACTTAGACGCAAAAGTTTTCTATTATTCTTTTGCGTCTAAAAAGGAGAAAGCTATGGTTACAAAAGATAAATTAGATTGGTGTTACTATTTTAAAAGTCTTGTCGGTGGTACAACTGCACCTGGTTGGATAAGAGTTTGTTCTAAAGATATGAACGAGGGCTTTTCTGTATTTACAAGACAAACTAGAGTTAAAGAACACTATAAAAAAATCGCTGATTCTGGTGTAGAATTTTATACATGCGATGACGATGATTTAGATAAAGAATATGGAATGTATTATGGTAATTTAGATTTCGATCCACTTATGGTTATGGAATCTCACAGTGGCCATACTAAAATGTTTCATAAAGAAAATAATCAATGGAAACAATTATAGAAAGGAGAAAGTTATGGATAGATTAATAAATTTACCAGACTTTGTAAGTAAGAAGGTAGATATGTTGACTGCAGCTAGACAATTCAAAAATGCAATCGACAAAAATTGCAGACGTATGGGTATGGATCCTGATTGGGAAACTAATATCTTGTTGTATAAAGATTATAATAATGATAGTCAAAGTGATAAAATTATTGTTGTATCTTTCGAAGCAGGACCACATGATTGGGGAGTTAGTTATTCTCTTGGCGGTTACCCTAAGAGTTATGCTTGGCCAAGTGGTAATCCTAATGATTGGTACTTAGAATGTTATTATGGTTTTGATGTAATGTTCTCTCCACTAGACCATGATAATGCGCCAAGTTTTAAATCTAAATATCTTAAAGACGGACCTTCGCCTAACATGAGAGACAAAGTGGATATTGTTCGTATTTAAATTGTTTTATTTGATATTTTAAAATTTTATTATTAAAATATAAAGACTAACAAGGAGAACTTATGGTTATGAAATTTCTGAACTTACAGCGTAATGTAGAACATTATGATGGTAAGCCAGGTTTTGTGTATAATGAGTTTATTATTACCGATTGTTATTTAGACGAAACTGGTAGGTTTCCTGTTAACCCTAAAAAGTATTATGGATTAACAGATAGCCAAGTTTTACAGATGAAAGGTAATAAAGCTTTAACAGTAAAAGGATAATATGGATGTACTTACTATTTTATGGTTATGTGGCATTGGAGGTATTCTTAGCTTTGGAATACTTGCTGCAATAATGTTTAGATAAAGCTAGAAAGGAGAAACTATGAGTAAAAAATGCGAAGGCGTAATTAGATATGACGATAAATCTAAGGCTGAAGGTTATAATAGTCAAACTATTTTTATAACAGCATACTGTAGTGGCAAGACATTTCACGATGTCTATCAACAGTTTTCTGAAACTCTTGAATGTATGTCTAATGGTATGGCAGGCCAAGAAAATCTGACTAACTTTGAAACAGAAGTAAGAACTATTGCAGATAATGATTAGTAAAATCTAACCTAGACAATATAAAAGTTATCGCTATATTAGGATAAATATGGCGATAACTATTGATCAAATACACCAGACAAATGAAGCCACCTTATCCTCGATGGAAAAAAAGTTTTGTGAGGGTATTGCAAGTGGTAAAGGTAAGAAACAAGCGGCTGTTGATGCAGGTTATTCAGAAACTTCTGCTCACGTACAAGCTGCCCGCAACTTAAAGAAAGATAAAATCCTCCAGTATATAGATCGGTTGCGTGTTGACACTAGGCGCTTGACGAGTGAATCTGTGTCAAAAGAGGTTGAAAGACTTGATAAAGTGTATGTTGATGCTTGCGGCAAGAAACAATATACAGCAGCAGTCAATGCGATAAGGTTGAAGTCTCAGTTGTTGGGGTTTTTGGTGGAGAAGAAAGAAGTGCAACACTCAACCCTTGACACTATGTCCGATGAAGACCTTGGCAAATTCCTTGATCAAATCAAAACCGAACACAAACTTGACTAAACAACATTCCGCAACCGTCCTTGACTCTTGATCCTAGTTGCGCAGTAGGGATCCGCAGCACTAGGGCTCAGCACTGATCAGCAAGGATCACGTTAAATAAAAAAAAGGATGATAGAGCTTTTTCCTCAAAAACAGAAAAATATATTTTAACGTATCTAAATGATTTAAAATAAATATTAATAAAATTATTATTAATTTAAAAAAAGAGTTATTATGATTTTATATATGTTAAGAGGTTTAATAGGTTATTCATTTGTTATTTTATTATTAAATTATCTAGTCTTTTTATTCTAGAACAAAATAAGAACATACAGTTTAGAATAATTCTAAACAACATAAATTATTTATTTACTTTTATAAAAAAATTTTTTAATATTCGTTAATTCTTAAAATTATATTTTCTAATAAATAGAAATCTTTTAAGAATTAGAAAGCGAGAATAAAATGAGTAAAAAAATAATAGAAAATAAAATAGCTTTATCTTTCAGAGAGTTTAAAGATAAAAAAATTTTATTTAGATTAGTAAATAATAAAAGAGACAAATCAAAGTCTTTTTTAATTTACGAAAACGCTAAATATTCAACGAATATAGAGTCAGCGTTTAATAATAATTATCGTAAAGTTGATATAGAATACGATACTACAAAAAATAATAGATTTAAAAAAGTAAATCTATTAATTGATATTCCGTCTTATTTAGATAAAAATAAAAAAGACTTATATCAAGATTTAATAAACTCAAATAAAGAGTATATTAAAAATAATAAAGTAGATAATTCAGTAATCGAAAATATTAAATACTTTGAAACTAAAATAAATAATCTGAAATAAGACTATTTAAAAAATATAAAAGCGTATCTATTAAATTAGATACGCTTTTTTTTTATTCTTTTTTTTACTTTCCTAATTTTCTTTTTTTAAAAATCGTATTAAGTTTGCTGAGAAAAATCATATAAAGTTTGTGGCGTAAATAGAGTTAATTAGAGAGAGTGGTATAGATATAGCGTGAAATCAGGTACATGCGTATAAATATCTCTAGAAAAAAAATTTTTTTTATAATATATCTTTACAATGGCATTTTTAAGTAGTAGCATTCCACCAATTTATTGTAAAATACGCAAGGAGTATTTATATGATCTTAAAAAACATAAAGGAGAGTCTGAAGACTGTGTTATCTTTGGTCTTAACTCTATTTCAGGTCGTGGCATACTATTTAACATTATGTTGGAAAATGGCGCTGCGTTTTGGCGTCTGCCGATTTGTGCCTTCTTCTCTAAAGGTATGGAAAGAAAAGATGTGCCAGATATGCCAAACCACTTACTTGAGTTGTGGAATAGTTTTGATTATTATCATAGCGTTATTCATTACGCTTTTCTAGAAGGTCAACGAGCAAAATATTTTGGTAAAGATAAGAAACTGTATAGTGGTGAGTATCTGTTTACTGTGGACTGGTGTCATCCTGATGCCAATCTACTTGATACAGATCATTCTGAAATCCCTCAGGAGCATAAATGCGCTCATATATTGGAGCTTGACAACGGTAATTTCGCTGCTCAGCCTAATAACAGAATATTATGGAATGTTAATTCGTTCACAGTTAGAAACGAAGTTCCCGATTACAAAGTTCAGACAAACGACTGGAATGTCGAAAACGAAGACTGGATAACTGAAGATACTGATAAATTTTTTTACGAGATAGAAGAAAAAAATTTTGATAAGTAATTAGGTGTTGCTTGATGTACACATTCTGTGTAGCCAAGCAGGGAGAGATGGTGGGTTCTTTTTTTGTTTTTATGTTCTATCTATAAGTATATAGGTAGAGCATGAACATATCAATATTATTACCAACGAGAAAAAGAATACCTTTATTAAAAAAAGCTGTAGGTTCATTAATCAATAATGCTAGAGAGCCAGAGAAGTTACAATTTTTATTTGGCGTAGATACAGATGACGAAGAAACTTTTAATTTTTTAAAAGAGAGTAAGTATCCTAATCAACTAGCTTTACAATTTAATCCTATAGGTTATCAAAACTTACATAAATATAATAATACTTTGGCTGGATATGCAAATGGAAAATGGATAATGTTTTTTAATGACGATGCTATAATGTCCACAAAAAATTGGGACGAAAAAATTATGGATTTTGAAGACGAGTTTTGCTTATTAAAATTTAAAGAACAAACAGGACATCCTTATAGTATCTTTCCCTGCTTTCCACAAACATGGTTTTATTTATTAGATCACATTAGTTTACATGGACAGAATGATGCATGGCTCTCTGAGATAGCTTACTTATTAAATATTATGAGAGATGTAGATATAAACGTAATTCACGATAGAGCAGATATTACTGGCAATAATAATGATGATACTTTTAGAGCTAGAATTTACAAAGAAGGTAATCCTAAAGAACCAGGAGACTTACATCACGAACAGATGGTCAAACTTAGATTTAGAGATGCTTTGAAAATAAGTTGGTATCTAGGATTAATAAATCAAAAGAATACTTTTCTTACAGATCATCTTGCAAATAAAACAGACCCTTTCATTTTACTTAAAGAAAAATTTGATATATATAAAAAGGAAGGCGGGTTAGGCGCAGGGAAACAAGATGCAAGAGTTACAGATCAAAGAGAAATTAAAGTCAGCTATTCAAATTTACCAAAAGACCAGGGATAGGAGAGCTGGTGATGTAATTAATCACTTAAACAATCTTCTAAGTACTTTTAAAGCTCGTAAAAATTTATTATCATATGCAAAACATATGTACCCGGGATACCAGGATCCTGCGCACATAAAACTAATTGCAAAAAATCTAGAGAAGCTTGAATCAGGTGATATTAAAAGACTAGCAGTCTTTATGCCACCAAGACATGGTAAGAGTATGTTATGTTCAGAATTTTTTCCTGCGTGGTATTTAGGAAACAATCCAAACGAATTTGTAATTCAATCTACTTATGCTCAAGAATTAGCAGATGACTTTGGTCGTAAAGTAAGAAACCAAGTTCAAGGAGATGATTTCAATAAAGTCTTTCCTCAAGTTGCTTTAAGATCAGACAGTACATCAGCTAAAAGATTTCATACTATACATGGTGGTACTTATTCAGCTGTTGGTGCAGGTGGTGCTATTACTGGTAGAGGTGCACACTTATTAATTATTGATGACCCGATAAAAGGTAGAGAAGACGCAGAATCAGAAGTGCAAAGAAGAAATCTTTTAGAATGGTATAAGTCTGTAGCTTATACTAGATTACAACCTGGCGGAAAAATTATAGTTATACAAACAAGATGGCACCAAGACGATCTTGCAGGATATATTTTAAATGAATCAGGAGAAGATTGGAAAGTTTTAGATTTACCTGCGATAGATGATAAAGGAAATGCTTTATGGCCTGAAGCTTACAATAAAGAAGATTTAGAAAAAATTCAAAATACAGTTGGTGAACGTGTATGGCAAGCTTTATACCAACAACGTCCTAGTAACGAAGAAGGTTCTATTATAAAAAAAGATTGGTGGAATATTTATCAAGGAGATAAAATTCCTACTTTAGGTTATGTTGTACAATCTTATGATACTGCATTCAGTACTAAATCATCCGCAGACTTTTCTGCGTGTACAACATGGGGAGTATTTACAGCAAGAGATGAAAACAATGTTCCTTATGCAGCTTGTTTATTATTAGATGCTTGGAAAGAAAGATTAGAGTATCCAGATTTAAGACAACGTGCGCAAGATACTTATTATGAGTGGATGCCCGATCAAGTTCTTATTGAAAAAAGAGCTTCAGGTCAATCTCTTATACAGGATTTGAGAAGATCAGGAGTTCCTATTGTTACTTATACTCCAGAAAGAGATAAAGTTTCTAGAACACATGGAGTAGCTTCTATGTTCGAAGGCGGTTTAGTGTTTACAATGGACGAAGATTGGACTAAGAGTGTAATCGAAGAATGTGCTCAGTTTCCATATGGAAAGCATGATGATATTCATGATACAATAGTACAAGCTTTAATGAGGATCAGAGAGAGTTTTTTAGTAACACACCCCGATGATCCCGAAGATGATGATTATGAAAAACGAAAGCAATTGCGCAAAGACAAACATTATTACTCTTGATAAGTGGAGAGTAACACCTCGTAAAAAAACCTCTGAAGAAGCTGATAAAATCCAAGATGATCAAGTAGTAGGTGCTTTTCATGATGCATGTATAAAGATTTCAGATAAAGTAGATATTAAAGGATATGCCTTGGTAGCATGGGACGAGAAAGGAGTACCTTGTATTTCGTGGTCTACAGGCCATAATAAAAATCCTATAAGCGAAATGATGCTTCCGACCTTTACACAATCAGTATTTCAAGGTATATTGAATAAAAAATTAAGTACACCGGAGGACTTAAAAGATGAGTAACCCATTTAAAAGAGTAGGCAAGCAACCTAGACTAGGCGTTAAAAGTTTTAGTGTCGAAGATGTCAAAGCTGCTGATAAAAGATTTTATGATAAATTTCCTGGAGCAGTAGAAGATGCAGCTATGTTAAAAAAAGCTATGCAAAATCCCGGAGATGAAGTTGTAAAAGTTGATGATAGTAGAAAAGCTGAACATGCAAAAATGATGAAAGCAATGAAAATAGAAGTGGAGATATCATAATGAAAATGACAGCAGGCGCAGGATCAGGAGTTGGAAGAATGCAAAACTCTAAGATCACTGGTAAGATGATGAAGAAAAAAAAGAAAAAGAAAGGCAAGTTTCCAGATATGTCTGGAGATGGTAAAGTAACTAAAAAAGATATTTTAATTGCAAGAGGTGTAATTAAAAAAGGTAAAAGGAAAAAAAGATAATGGCTAAAACAACTAAATCAGTTACAAAAGATATTTTAGATGTTGACTTTGAAGATGTTACAAAATCAAAAGATTTTGATGATGACGGATACGAAGAAGGTAAATCAAAAGATAGAGAGTTGATGGCTAAAAAAGAGGACGATACTGTAAAAGGTAATTTTGGTAAAGGTGGAGTTATATATAAAGGTAAAGCAAAAGATTATCCAGGAGTTACATCTATTATAAAAAGAAATAGAGCCAAAGTAGTTCCAATAAATCTTAATAAAAAAAATAAATAGATGGCCAAACGAAAGTTTGTTCATTTTGTACCAAGACCAAAACCAAAGAAAAGACCTCGAAGACATAAAAAAAGTTTGAATAAAGATGAAAAAAGAGATTTTAAAAAATATGCGAGGCAAGGTAGATGAAAGAGTTTATATGTCCTAATGGTAAAATGTCTGTCAATGGTATTTGCGAAATCTTTTCTGGTAACGATCCAGATCAACCAGCGTTAAAAAAATCTACTTACGATACTATAATTGAAGATGAAATCTATTCTGATAGAACAGACATTGCAGGTGAAGCACCAAAACAAGATAAAATTTCTTTTCTAGAAAAAATTTTAGGTAAAAGCAATACGCCTAAATCAGATATGAATGTCGTTACACCTAAATCAGATATGAATACTGACTCTCCAAAAATGATAGATACACAAAAATTTGTAGATGAATTTAAATCTAGTAATAAAGCTCCTGAATTATCTAAGATGAAAGAGATAGATAAAATTTCAGAAACTATAAGTCCTAAAACAGATATGGTTGGAAAAAAAGTATTCGAATGGGATATGGATAAAATTACAGAATCAGCTATGGAAACAGCAGATAATATTATTAAAACAAATACAGAATATTATAACGAATTTGTACAAAAAAAACTTGGCTTAGAAACTAAGACGCAAGAAAAATTAAGAGCTTTATCTTCGTTTTCAGCTTTAGCGCAAGGTAAAATAGCAGCTGCAGTCTTACCATTTGCAGCACCTTTTATACTTGGCGGACAAATGAAGAAGAAAGAAATAGATAGAATAACAGATATAACAAATCAAGATCCACAAGGAGATATTACAACTTTCGATATTAAGACTATGAATATTACACCTTCTAATAGAGATGACTACATGGGAGGTGGTGGTAAAGTAGATAAATCTTCTCCTAGTCAAAAACAAGAAAGCAGATCTGCATTTGATTCATCAGCGAGAGGGAGAGCATTACATGGCTAGAACAAGAATTAGACCTAGAAGAAGAAGGGAAAGACCAATTAAAACATCTGTTAAATCTGGTAATTTTAGACCGACCAAAAAAGGAGCTGGAATGACACGTAAAGGTGTTATGGCATATAGACGAGCTAATCCAGGTTCTAAATTACAAACTGCAGTTACTGGTAAAGTTAAACCTGGAAGTAAAGCAGCAAAGAGAAGAAAATCATATTGCGCAAGATCACTTGGACAATTAAAACGATCATCTGCAAAAACTAGAAATAATCCTAATTCAAGAATAAGACAAGCTAGAAGAAGATGGAAATGTTAAAAGAATTTATAAAAAAATTATTAGGAATAGATAAATTAGAATTTAAAATTAGATTGTTAGAAAGAAAAAATTATTGGAGAGAAAAATATGGCGTTAAAGATATCAGACGAAGCTAAGGTACAAATGCCTATGAAGACCGTAGTGTCACTGATTGTTGTAGTGGCAGTAGGCGTGTGGAGTTATTTTGGTATTGTAGAACAACTTAATAGACACAGTACACAGATAGAATTAATGGTAAAAGATTTAGAACATAATACAGAGTTTAGAATAAAATGGCCTAGAGGTCAAATGGGTTCACTACCAGCTGATAGTGAACAATTTATGATGATTGAAGATTTATATAAAACTACTGATAAGTTGAATACACATATCGAATCAATGGCTCTAAATAAAGTTAACATAGAATTTTTAAGAAAACAAATGGATAAGGTTTTAGAAGATATTGAAAAATTGAAAGACGCTAATCGAGAGATTGGTTACAAGAATGGGAGTTACTCTCAATGATTGAAAGTGTTGTAGCTCTTATTATGTTTATTGGAGCAGAAATAAAAGAACATAGAATACAAGAAAATATGGCCGCATGTTTGCGTGGTAAAAGACATGCCGAAAGACAATATACACCTAATGTTCAATATAAATGTATAAAATCTATGGCAGAAACAGAGATATACATGGGTGAGAAATCAATTAAGAAATTAATACTAGAATAATTACTATTTTTGTTTTATATCTCTAGTAGGATTATATGGTATGAACCAGGAGGTATTATGAACTTATGAGAAAAGGATTATACGCAAACATAAACGCAAGAAGACGTGCAGGTACTTCTAGACCAAAATCTAAAAGTACTATTACTAAAAAAGCTTACAAAAACATGCGAAAAGGATTTAAAAAATGACATTAGAACAAGGCTTACTTATGTTATTTTTTGGAATTGTAGCTATCGCAATAGGTGGAACAATCGCTTATCAAATTTTTAAAAGAGTAAATAAATGATTGCAAGACCTTCTTTTAGAAAAACTATGAGTACACCAACAAAAAGAAAAGGAAAAAAAGTACCAAAAAAATATTTATCTGGTACATCTGGTAAACTTAGAGCTAAAAGAAAAGCTGCAATTAAAAGATTAAATAAAGATAATAAGGGTTCAGGTGTTCTACCAGGAGATAAAAAAGGTGGAAAATTTGTAGGGTCTAAAAAAGAAAGTATTCATAATAAAAGATTTAGGAGAATGTATGGCTAAAAAAAAATCAAGTACTGCAACAGCAATCAAAAATAAAGCAAAAAAAACTGGTGTATCAGCTTCTAAGATAAGAGCTATTTATAATAGAGGATTAGCTGCATATAGAACAAGTGGTCATAGAAAAGGTGTAAGTCCACAAGCATGGGCTATGGCTAGAGTTAATTCAGCATTGACTGGAGGAAAAGCTGCTAAAGTAGATAAAGATATTTTAAAAGGTAGACGAGATAAAAACAGAAGACCAGACGGTAGAAAAAAAGCGAAGACTAGGAAAAGATAATGGCATTAGAAGTAGAACTGGATAAAAAAAAATTAGAATTTACTGATGATAAAGGTCAAAAAGTAAAAGTAGATGTAGATTCAGATTTAACAGAAAAAGAAGAAGAAGCTTTTGAATCAAATCATTATTCTAATTTAGCAGAAGAATTACCAGATCAAGAAGTTTTAAATATTGGTAAAAGTCTTATTAAATCTTTTGAAGACGATAAAGCTTCTAGAAAAGATTGGGAAGACCAATATTCAAAAGGTCTTAAAATGTTAGGAGTAGTTGTAGAAGATAGACAAGATCCTTTCCCGGGAGCTTCTGGTGTTCATCATCCTTTAATGTCAGAAGCAGCAACTCAGTTTCAAGCTAGAGCAATATCAGAAATGTTTCCAGCAGGTGGTCCTGTAAAAACACAAATAATTGGAAAACAAACAGATCAAAAAATAGAACAAGCTCAACGTGTTCAAGATTTTATGAATTATCAAGTTACTAATCAAATCACTGATTACTTTAATGAACTAGATCAAATGTTATTTTATTTAGCTCTTGCAGGATCTGCTTTTAAAAAAATATACTTTGATAATTCTCTAGATAGAATTTGTTCAAAATTCGTACCAGCAGATCAATTTGTTATATCTTATGAAAATACAGATTTAGAAACGGCAGAAAGATATACTCAAGTTATGAAATTAACAACAAATGAAATTAAAAGAAAACAAGTTGAAGGTTTTTATAAAGATGTAACAATTACACAAAATCAAGGTTCTCAAACTACTAACGATGTAGTTGAACAAACTATGCAAAAATTAGAAGGTATGTCAGCGTCTATGGCGGATAAAATACATACTGTTCTAGAAATACATGCCGATATAGATTTAGGAGAAGATAATTCAGGATTAGCTTTACCTTATATTGTTACAGTAGATTATACAAGTGGACAAACTTTATCTATTAGAAGAAATTGGAAAGAAGATGATCCCTTAAAAAGAAAAAGAACTTATTTTATACATTACAAATATTTACCAGGCCTTGGCTTTTATGGATTCGGTCTTATACAGATGATCGGTGGTTTACAACATGCAAGTACTGGTGCATTAAGAGCTTTACTTGACTCAGCAGCTTTTGCAAATCTAAATGGAGGATTTAAAGCAAAAGGTGCCCGAATAGAAGGCGGTGATATTACTGTCTCTCCTGGAGAATGGGTTGATGTAGAAGCGTATGGCGATGATCTTCGAAAGTCATTTATCCCTCTTCCATTTAAAGAGCCATCGCCTACGCTATTGCAATTGCTAGGAGTATTAACAGAATCAGGTAGAAGATTTGCAAGTATTGCTGATGCTATGGTAGGTCAATCTGCTGGTTCTGGACCAGTCGGAACTACAATTGCTTTAATTGAACAAGGAAGTAAAGTATTTAGTGCAATACATAAAAGATTGCATCAAGCACAAGGTAGAGAATTCAAACTTATATATGAATTAAATGGAGAGTATTTAGATGATGAATATCCTTATGATGTAATCGGAGAAAGAAAAACAATTAGAAGAAAAGATTTTGATTTTGCAGTAGATGTCGTACCAGTAAGTGATCCTAATATTTTTTCTCAAGCGCAAAGAATTGCATTAGCACAAACAGGTTTACAACTAGCACAACAAGCACCAAGTATTATTGATACTAAAGAAGCTTACAGAAGATTTTTACAATCTTTAAATATACCAGATTATAATGACTTAATGATTCAAGATGAAGAAACACCAAGACGTGATCCAGTTTCTGAAAACATGGCTTTGTTAAATGGTAAACCAATTAAAGTATTTGAAGATCAAGATCATGCTGCACATATTGCAGTGCACCAACAATTTATGATGGATCCTAGATTTGGTGGCAATCCTCAAGCTAGAGAAGTTTTATATCCATTAATGATGGCACACTTAGGTCAACATATGGCATATTTATATCAACAACAAATGCAATCTCAATCTCCACAAGGTGTTCCAACATCTACTGGAGAAATAAACAAAGAATTAAGAGATGAAGATACAAATGATATTTCAATAGAACAAGAAAATAGAATTGCTGTTGCAGCAGCGCAAGCAGCACAAAATTTAATGGGTAGTATGCCACCATCACCAGAGCAACAAAAAGAACAAGCTGAAATGATGGAGAAACAAGCTAATTTACAATTGAAAGCAGAAGAGCTTAATATAAGAAAAGCTAGATTTGCAGAAGGTGTAAAAGATAAGGAGAGAACACAACAAAGAAAAGATGCTGAAACAAAAGCTAAGATAGTTGAAACAGCTTCTAGAGTTGCGAAACGTGATAGTTAATGGCAATAAAACCTGAGGAAATTAGAAAAGCTAAGAAATTTTTAGAAAATAAAAAACTTTCAATCAAAACAATCAAACCAAGAGTGTTTGCACAAGTTGCTAATAAAGCAAATGTGCCTTTCGATAAATTATTAAATACAATTGTGGAGGGAATAAGTGGAAAGATTAATAATAGCAATAAAAAAGAAAATTAATCAACATAAAACAGATTTAGGTTCTAACCTTTTATCAAAAGGAGTAAAAGAAAATTTTGATAGAGTGCAAGGTATTGCACAAGGTCTTGATAAAAGTTTAGAGATAATAAATGAAACAGTTGAAAAATATAAGGAAGGAGATTTAGATGATCAGTAAAGATGTGTGGGCAACAGATGAAAGTATACCTACACCTGATAAAGTACCACAACCAGTAGGTTATAGAATTTTGATAAGACCTAAAGGTGTAATGGAAAAAACTAAAGGTGGAATTTATTTAACAGATACAAATAAAGAACAACAAACATATTTAAATTCTGTTGGTAAAGTAATTGCTGTAGGACCAGAATGTTACAGTGACAGAAAACAACCTTGGTGTAAAGTCGGAGATTGGGTAGTATTTGGTAGATACGCTGGAGCCAAAATCTCTGTACAAAAAGTCAAAATGGTGTTAATAAATGATGATGAGGTACTTGCTACTCTAGAAAATCCAGAAGTGGTATCTCAACAAGTATAATAAACATTAGATTATCTAATGACAACATAGGAGTAACTATGCAAAACGAAGAAAATAATAACGAGAAAGACATAGAAATTAAGCTTGATGAACAACCATCTGAAAAAGAAATAGAGGTTCCTGCGAACCCTATTGATGCTTTGGTTGAAAAAGCTGAAAATGAAGAAAAAGAGAAAGAAAATGATAAAACTTTTGAAAATGAGAGAGAAGTAAAATTAGAAGAACAAAAAAAAGTACCTCCGTATTCAGAAGAAATGCCATATTCTGAAAAGGTTCGTAAAAGAATTGCAAAAGAAGTGGCAAAAAGAGCAGAAGCAGAACAGAAAGCTGTTGATTTAGAGCAAAGACTTGCACAATTAGAGAAAAAAACTTTTGAAATTGCAAGTAAGAGCTTAAAAAACAACTATACAACTGTATCTTCAGAACTAAAATCAGCTATCGAAGAAGGTAATACTGATAAACAAGTAGAACTTTATGAAAAAATGGCTGATATTAGAGGTCAAATGTCTAAAGCTGATGAACTTAGTGCAGAAGTACCTAAAACTGAAAAAAAAGAAAAATCAACTCCGCCTTTAGCAGCAGATTGGGTTAAAGAAAACAGAGAATGGTTTAATAAACCAGGTTTTAGAAAAGAAACTGCTATGGCTTATGGTATTGATGCAGAATTAACTGAAGAAGGTTGGGATGTTAATGATCCAGACTATTATATCGAAATGGATAAACGATTAAAAACCTCTGGATTAAAGTATTTTGATAAATCTTCAGAAGAAGCTGTTCAAACAGATAAAAATGTAGTACAAAAAAACAACAGAGTGCAATCTCCTGTTGCTGGCGTTTCTCGTAAGAAGGGAAATGATAGTAATAGAGTAAAGCTAACCTCTGATGATATTAATACCGCTAAAACTTTTGGTATTGATATTAACGATGAAGCGGCACTAAAGCGATTTGCAAAAGAAGTAAAAACTTTTAGCAACAATACGTGAAGGTAAAGGAGCACGACATGAGTAATAAAATAAAAAACGAAACTAGAGTTGAAGAATCAACTAGAGTTTCACAATGGCGCCCTAGTAATTTATTGGAGGCACCTGAACCTAGAGCAGGTTACAAACAGAGATGGATTGCAACTATGGTTTTAGGTCAGGAAACACCAACAAACGTGGCTAAACGATTGAGAGAAGGTTGGCAACCTCGTGACCCTAAAACGGTCAAGAATGCTGGTCATTATCCAACGATAGAACATGGCAAGTTTGCTGGTTATATAGGTATAGAAGGTATGCTACTCTGTGAAATGCCAGAAGAAATGGTAAATGAACGTAATTTATATTACGCACGAATGACTGAAAACTTAATGAGATCAGTCGAACAAGATATCCACAAAGTAGAACAGCCGGGTAATCCTATTCAAAAGTCTTTCAAAACTGATGTTACTAGAGGAGGCTTTAAAGAGTAACAAATAAATAGGAGACTATAATATGGCAAACGTTGACGCACCTCAAGGTTTTATACCTTTGAGACACTTAACCGGTGGCGTTATCAGACCTCAAGAATATCCTATTGCAAACTCTTACGCTGCTAATTTGGCATCAGGTGATTTAGTAACTATGACAACTGATGGTACTATAATTAGAGGTACAGCAGGAGGAGTGGCTTTAGGTGTATTCTACGGAGTTGAATACATTGAGAACAGCACCGGGGACGTTAAATTTTCTAAAGTTTGGAATTCAGGTACTACTGTAAAAGCAGGATCTGATGTAAAAGCTTTAGTCTATGACGATCCAAACATAACATATAAAGTTCAATGTAACGGTACATTTGCAGCAGCTAACGTAGGTGAGTTAGCTAATGTAACTATCGGAACATATGACTCTACATTCGGATATTCGAAAGACGAGCTTGATATTAGCACACTAGCTACTACAGCAAAAGTTTTAAGAATATTAAGATTGATAGATGAACCAAACAACGCAGTAGGCGCTGATGCTGATGTGGAAGTTGTTATCAACTTACACTTATACGGTACACGTCAAGCTGGAGTATAAGGAGATTGAACTATGGCTTTAAATAGAGCGTTATTTACCAAACAGCTCAATCTAGGTTTAAATACCGTGTTTGGTATGGAGTATGACAGATATCCAGAACAATGGAGAGAAATCTACTCTACAGAGCAATCACAAAAAGCATTCGAAGAAGATGTACAAATGATCGGATTCGGTGCTGCACCAACAAAAGCTGAAGGTGCTGCAATATCTTATGAATCTGGCAGAGAAGGATTTGTATCTAGATACGTGCATGAAACAATCGCTTTAGCATTTTCTATTACAGAAGAAGCTGAAGAAGATGGTTTATACGGATCTTTAGGTGCAAAATATGCTAGAGCTTTAGCAAGATCAATGCAACATACTAAAGAAATAAAAGGTGCAAACATCTTAAACAATGCAACTAGCGCAACTCAAGTTGGTGGTGACGGACAACCTTTATTGTCTGCTTCTCACCCTCTAGGTGGCGGTGGTACTGCTTCTAACAAATTAGGCACAGCAGCGGATTTAAGTGAAACTTCTTTAGAGACACTTTTAATTCAAATTGCACAAGCCGAAGATGATAGAGGTATACCTATTGCACTAACTGGACAAAAGTTAATTGTTCCACCTAACTTAGTGTTTATTGCTGAAAGAGTCCTTAAGTCTAATTTAAGACCAGGAACTGCAGACAATGACATTAACGCAATGAGAAATATGGGTATGATTCCAGGCGGAGTAGTCGTTAACCAAAGACTAACTGATACTGATCAATACTTCATTATGACTGATTGCCCTGATGGAATGAAACACTTTGTAAGAGCACCAATCAAAAAAGCTGTTGAAGGCGATTTTGAAACTGGTAATCTAAGATACAAAGTTAGAGAAAGATACTCTTTCGGTTTCACAGACTGGAGAGCTATTTTCGGTTCAGAAGGAGCTGCATAATAAAATAAGCAACTAGGCGTAGCAATACGCCTAGTTACCCAAACGACAGTGAAAACTGACTATCAAGGAGGATAGACTTATGGGAACAACAACATTTTCGGGACCGATAAAAGCGGGAACGATCAACCAAACAACTGGTACTACTCTTGGTGCAAATGTTGTAAACACTGGTTTTGTCGTAATGGCACAATCTGCTAAAATTGATATAACTGGTGCTTCACATTTAAATCAAGTTTGCGGGACTATTCCTGCTAATTCACAAATAGTAGATGTTATATTAAATGTAACAACTGTTAATAATGATACAAACGCTGCCACAGTTATTGTTGGAACAACTGACGATGGTAATGCTTTCATTCCATCTACAAGTGTAAAATCATTAGGAACTACTAGAGGTACTTTAGACACTGAAGCAACAAATATTGGTACAACTGATATTCAAGTTTTAGCTGACTTTACTGGTACTGATGGTGATGGAACAACTGGTAATGCAACTGTTACTGTTATGTATATGCAAAACAATTCGATTGCAGATGCTGGAGACATACCATCATAATAAATAATTAAAGGGGGCCTCAGGGCCCTCTTTCTTTGGAGGTTTTATGAATATAAGTGAAATGTATGAAAATTTAAAAAAAGATGCTAATGCACTAGCTGATGAATCTTCAACACAAGAGAAAGATGATAGCAATGATGAATTACAAAAACTTATCGAACTTACTGAAAAAAATGAAAAAGATCAACAAGAAGCTTCTACAGACGCTTCTAAAGAAATTAGCCAAGTTATTGAAGAACAAGAAAAAAAAGAAAAAGACGCAGAAACAGATGAAGAAGGCAAAGAAAAAAGATTAGATGAAAAATTAGCTGATATAGAAAAAGTAATATCTGCTTTTGGTGATAATAAACCTCTTGGTGGCTCAGGACCTGATAAAGTATTTGGTAAAGACAAAATAAGATTAAATCAAGCACAAGATTTTTCAGGATTGATAGCAAAAGATTTTGTTTCTCCTTTTCTTGTACAACCTACTAGCCAAAGAGATAGAATTGCGTTATTAATAGACAACCTAACAAAAAGTAATTTATTATAGGAGGAAATTATGGCAGGATCAGATCTAAATGTAGCTTTTACTTCTAATACTTCGGGATCACAAGAGTTATTTGGTGGACCTACAAGATTGAAAGCATTCATTATTACACCAACAGCTAATTCTGGAACTGTTGTTTTTGCTGATGGCGGTACAAATAAATTTACAGTATCTACATCTGCGAGTGCAGCATCAGGACCAGTTAATATTGGTTTACCAGATGAAGGTGTAAAATTTACGACTAATCTTCAAGCAACTTTAACAAACGTTGCTGGATTAACAGCATTTCATGCATAATGGCTACATCGAATACAGCAACATTCAATCTTACAGTTAATGACTGTATACAAGAAGCTTACGATAGAATAGGAGGAGATCCTATTTTAGGTTATGACGTGCGTTCTGCACGTAGAAGTTTAAATATTATGTTTAGTGATTGGGCTAACAGAGGTTACAATCAATGGACAGTAGAATTAAAAGATGTATCAGTATCACAAGGTACAACTTCTTATACATTAGATTATGATTTAGTAGATATAATAAATGCTAACATTGTAGATAGTGATGGAACAGAATATTCTATGACTAGATTAGGTCTTAATGACTATGCAGCAATTTCTAATAAAACTTTACAATCAAGACCAACTCAATTTTTTTTACAAAGATTAAGTACACCTGTAATTAAAATTTATCCCGCACCAGATCAAGCTTACACTCTTAGATATTATAGAATGAGAAAAATACAAGATGTAACTGCATCTACAGTAAGTGGAACTCAACAAACTTTTGATATACCGTTTAGAGCTTTCGAATGTATGTGCGCAGGTCTTGCATATTATTTATCTAAAAAAAGAGTTAATATAGATCAAGCTACAAGATTAGAATTAAAAACAGATTACGAACAAGCTTATACAAGATTAGTTGCTGGTGATGATACTCCATCAACAAGAATTTTACCTTCAACTACAAATAGATTTTATACATAATGTCAAATAAATTGGGTGATAGAGGAAGAAGACCACATAGAGCACCACATAATAAATTTAGCGGTGGACAATATGCAAGAGCTATATCTGATAGATCGGGTTTAGAGTTTCCCTATCAAGAAATGGTTTTTGAATGGAATGGTGCATTAGTGCATACATCTGAATTTGAACCAAAACAACCACAATTAGATTTAACATATTTTACTGATGCACAATCCTTAGAAAATGCTAGACCACAAGCAAATTTATCTTCAACTGGTGGAGTGCCAAATCAAATAGAATTAATTTTTCCACCTAGTGCTGGTTATGTTCTTGCTATAGGAATAGCACAAGCAAGCACAAATTTGTTATCAACTGCTGTAGGAAGTGTTACAGTATCAACATGAATGTAGAAAAAAAATATGGTGTTATGATCGCAACACCTTGTTATGGCGGTCAACTTACTGAAGGCTATCTACACGGTTTATTAAGTACAACTGCCAAAGCAGCAAATAAAGGAATACAAATTCATTTAAATACTATGGGTAATGAAAGCTTAATTACAAGAGCAAGAAATACTTTAGTTACTCAGTTTTTAGATTTTGATGAAAAAGAACCAGAAAAATTTACACATCTTTTATTTATTGATTCAGATATAGGATTTAGAGCTGAAAATGTATTTAGATTAATTGAATCTGGATATGATGTTTGTGCGGGTATATATCCTAGAAAATCAATAGATTGGAAATCTGTACCAAAATTTATAAAAGAAACTGGAGAAGAAAATTTAGAACAAAAAGCTTTAGGTTATAATTTAAATTTTGCAACACCATTAGATATTAAAGTAAAAAATGGATTTACCGAAGTTTTAGATGCAGCAACAGGTTTTATGTGTATTAAAAAAGAAGTATTTTATAAAATGAAAAAAGAATTTTCTAACCTTAAATATACAAGTGATCAAATAATAAATAATGAAAGGTTTTCTAGTAATAATTGTTACGCATTTTTTGACTGTATTATTGATGAAAAAAGTAATAGATATTTATCAGAAGATTATGCTTTTTGCAGATTATGGCAAAAGTTAGGTGGTAAAATATACGCTGATGTTATTAGCCCTCTAACACATTATGGAACTTATCCATTTGCAGGAAATGTATGGAATAAATTTGAAGTAGAAGGAGCAAAGAAAAATGGTAATGACATACACAAGTCTAAAGACTGATATACAAACTTGGGCTGAAAATACTGGAACTGATTTTACAAATCAATTAGATACATTTATAGATAATACTCAACAAAAATTATCGAGAGATATAGACCCTGTTGGTTTCAATCAAAATGTAAATTCAAGTACAAGTGTAGGAGATAGATTTATTACTTTACCATCAGCAATTGAACCAATGTTAATAAATTATGTTAACATTTTAGTTAACAATGAAAGACAATTTTTAGAAATTAAACCTTTAGAATACGTTCAAGAATATTGGCCTAATGCCTCTATTACGTCTACACCTAGATATTTTTCTAATTTTGATGATAATACTTTGTATATAGCTCCAACTCCAGATGCTGAATATACCATAGAATTAGGATACCAAGGTAGAATTAATCCATTATCCAATACTAATACTACTAATTGGTATACTGAAAATGCTTCTGACGCTCTTTTATATGGCAGTTTATCTGAAGCAAATCTCTTTACAAAAAACATAGAAGATTATAATATATATAAACAAAAGTATTCGGAGAGTGTGGCTGCTGTAAATAATGAAGCTCGTAGAAGAAGAAGAACTGATTACAAGTTTCCAGGTAGTCCACTAGGCGAAAATACATTAACTGGAGGACAATAACTATGGCTATATCACAAGCGATTACAGTGTCGTTTAAGCAAGATTTAATGTCGCCTGGCGGAAACTTAGAAGCTCAGACGTTAAAATGCGCACTTTACGACAATACTGCAACTCTTAACCAAAACACAACAGCGTATATTACTGCAAACGAAATTTCTGCAAGTGGAACAAATTATACGACTGGTGGTGCTACACTAACAAATGTTGCTATCTCGACAGATGGAACAACAGCAATTTTTGATGCTGATAATGTTTCATTTTCAAATGCAACAATTTCTGCACAAGCTGCATTAATTTATAATGCTAACAATAGTAATTCATCTATTGCTGTATTAGATTTTGGTGGTGTAAAAACTTCAACTAACGGTACATTTGAGTTACAGTTTCCAAACGCTGACGCAACTAATGGCTTAATAAGAATAGCATAAGGAGGTAAATCCTTATGTCCCTGGCAAGAACATTTACTGTCACGGTTGTAAGTACTGGATATGGAAACAAATACGCTTTAGATTCAGTACAACAAGCAACAGCATATTTAGGTGTTTCTGGTACATATCGTTTCGATCAATCTGATAACTCAAATTCAAATCATCCGCTTAGATTTTCTACACAAGCAGATGGAGGTCATGGAGGAGGAAGCGAATATACCACAGGTGTAACTACATATGGAATTCCTGGTAATGCAGGAGCTTACACTGAAATAGCTGTAACATCATCCACACCATCACAATTATATTATTATTGTACTAATCACTCAGGTATGGGTGCTGGTGTTACAGTTACTGCTGATTCGTGGGGCGCATTAAAATGGAACATCGGTTCTTGGCAAAATCAAAATGATTCTGGAATTTCTGTAACAGGACAAAGTGCAACTATTTCTCAAGGTACAACAGTAGTAGGTGCAGAAATAAATGCTGGTTGGTCTCACGCTGAATGGGGAGCAGGTCCTTGGAATAATCCTGGAACTACAGGATATGTAACAGGTCAACAATTAAATGTTTCTCAAGGTAATATAACAGTTGAAGCAGAATTAAGAACTGGTTGGTCTAGAGGTACATGGTCTTCTGCTGCATGGAATCAAGCTCCAGATACTTTCTTTGATATAACTGGATTAGAAACAGATGTAGATTTAACCATTGGTTCTGGTTGGGGTAGAGAAGAATGGAATTCTGGTAAATGGAATGAAGCTGTTGGATTTATATTTACTGGTAATGGTAATGTATTTTCGACAACTGCTTTATCTGCATTAAATATACCATTAAACAATGTAAGTGTTACTGCAAATGCTCCTATAACAATTTCTGGTAGACAATTAACAACAACATTAAATAATCTAGATGCTAACGGTATTGCTAGAATTACAATTAGTGGTGAGCCTTTAGCATTAGCAACAGTAGATACATTTGCTGTAAATGCTGGAGGTTCTATTACAATTAATACACCTACATTTGAAGCAAATGTAGAAGTAAACAATATTCAAGTTGGTTTAGCTTCTTTCTTAAATATTGATGGCCAAGGTTTAACTACTTCTTTAGGAATAGTAAATCAAGGGACAAACAATATAATCGCTTTAACAGGAGAAGCATTAACTATAACAGCAAATAATGTAACTATAAAAGCAGAAGGATTCCATACTATGACAGGTATTCCGATTACTACTACTTTAGGAGATATTACTTTAGATACTAATAACTTCTTATCAATAGTAGGAAATCAAGCTAATATATCAGCTTCAAATCTTAAATTTTGGGATCCAATTTTACCAACAAATACTGAAACTTGGAGTAATATTCACTAGACAAATGTTTACAAATATATATTATTTTCATAGTTTACAAAAAAATAAATATGGAGTATAAAGCAATATGCCATCAAGTTTTACATCGAGATTAAAATTAGAAAGACAAGCTTCTGGAGAAAATTCTGGAACTTGGGGTAATCTAGTTAATTATGTTCTAAATAGAGTTGATGCATCTGTTTCTGGATTTCAAGCTGTAAACGTGGCTGGTTCTGCAAACGTAACATTAACATCAAATAATTCAACAAGTAATACAGACGACAGTACAACAGACGATCAAGTGCACAATGCAACACTTGAATTTACAGGTGCGTTAGGCGCAGCAATTCATGTATTTACAGACGCTGTCGAACAAAATTACACAGTATTCAATAACACAACAGGTTCTTACAATTTAACATTCGCAAATACAGGACATGCTGCTAATGGTGTTGTACTTAAACAAGGTGCAAAAACACTTGTCTATACAGATGGATCATCTGTTACAGACGTTATGGCAGATCTAGGTGATGTAACAGTTACATCTGTAACTTCATCTGGAAACGTGGCTGCAACAAATGTTGTTGCAACTGCAGCTGTATCTGGAACTTCATTTACTGGAACAGCAAATGTTTCAGGAACTAATATTAATGCGACAGCAAACACTATGTCAATTGCTGGTTCTGCTCCAAATGTTGCAGCAACGACCGCTAATGCAGATTTATTATTATCTACAAATGGAGTTGCTGGAAGAGTAACATTTAATGGCGGTGGTAAAATTCAACAAATTGCTGAAAAAGCAACTGTATCTGCAACTGCAGCAACAGGAACTGTTAACTTTGATGTAACAACACAAGCTGTTTTATATTACACAACTAATGCTTCAGGTAACTGGACATTAAATATTAGAGGCGATGGATCAAATGCTTTAAACGCAATTATGGATACTGGTGAGTCAATAACTATCGTACACTTAGTAACTAATGGTGGATCTGCTTATTATAATTCCGCTGTTCAAGTAGATGGTTCTGGAGTAACTCCAGAATGGCAAGGCGGTTCTGCACCTAGTGCTGGAAATACAAGTAGTGTTGATGTTTATACTTATACAGTTTTTAAAACTGGAGATGCTGCATTTACAGTATTTGCAGCTCAAACACAATTTGCGTAGGAGGATAAATGCCAATTAGAGCATCAAGAGGAGGAGGTTCATTTCCAAGTCTTATCGGTGGCGGACCACCTTTCATGGAAGCAACTGGAGGTAGTGTATCTACTTCTGGAGATTTTAAAATTCACACATTCAATTCAGGCGGAACTTTCGTAGTTTCTAAACTAGGAACAGACGGTACTTACGGTAAAGCTGTCAATGTTGTTTTAATTGGCGCTGGTGGTGGCGGTGGAGGCGAACACGGCGGCGGTGGCGGCGGTGGAGGTCAAGCCGACATGGGTAACGCTATGCTTACTGTAGAAAAAACTACTTATCCTATTGGAGTAGGATCTGGCGGAGGAGCTGGAAGTGGTAATGGAAACGGCGGAGGCGTTGGAGGAGATTCAACTATGGGTTCTTTGTTAACTGCTAAAGGCGGTGGCGGAGGAGCTGGTTGGAACCAAGCACCAGATGATGGCGGTTCTGGTGGAGGATCCGGCGGCGGACAATCTTTTGGAGGCGGTAGTGGTACTCAACCATCTCAACCAGGAAACTCTGGAACTTATGGTCATGGAAATTCTGGAGGATCAGGACAATATTCACACCACGGCTCAGGCGGTGGAGGAGCACAAAGCGGCGGACAACCAGGACCTTCAAGACCGGGCGGTCTAGGCGGTAACGGTGGAAACGGAAGAGCAGATCAAATTACATCAACAACAAGATCAGGCGGCGGTGGCGGCGGATCTTGGGGTGGAACATCTTCAGGCGGAAGCGGCGGAGGTGGAAGTGGACCATCTAACCCACATACAGGACAACCAGGAACTAACGCACTTGGCGGCGGAGGTGGAGGCGGTGGCCAAGGTAAAGGCCCAGGTTCTAATGGAGGAAATGGATTTGCTGTAATAAAGGTTAAATTTCAATAATGGCTGAAAAATACTTTGCATACATAGATGATAACAACGTAGTGCAAAATGTTAGTATGTATGATGTAGATACAGAAGAAGAAGGTATCGCATTATATCGAGATGCGCTTGGTAATCAAAATGCAAATATTAAAGAAACATTTGAAAATGCTTCTGATGCTTCTACAAGATATAATTATGCAAGAATAGGTGGAACATGGGATTCTTCTAATTCTGCTTTTATTGGTCCACAAGATTATCCCTCTTGGACTTTAGATGGTTCTTTTCAATGGGTTGCGCCTGTAGCTAAACCTACCACAGATTATGTAGGTGATCTTTATTTAATTTCTGAATGGGATGAAGCAGGTCAAAAATGGAATGGTTTAAATACAACTAATAATGTAGTGGAATATGTATGGAACCCGACATCTCTTGAGTGGGAATCAATTTAAATTGTAGTAAAAATCAATTTTTTTAGTTAAAGGTATATTTAATGCCTTTTATAGAAAGAAATTTTGTAAAAAATTTTTTGACTTGGAAAAAATTAGATAACATCATAAAAGATTGTGATGAGAAAGATTTTGAAGTAATATTAGAAAACAAGTCAAAGAGATTTGGAAAAAAGAATTTTAGAAATAAATCTATAATTATAAGTAATTGCTTGAAATATTTAGATTGTAAAATAATAAAAGAATATATTGATAATAATAAATTATTTGATTACGTTAATTGGGATGCACATATTTATGCGTCTTTTAAAAAAGAAGCATGTTCTTTTGGTAAACATTTTGATTTAGCTCATAATTTAATTGTACAACAAAAAGGTAAATCTAAATGGATAGTAGAAAATTTAGGAGAATCAATACTTTATCCCGGGGATATGTTATATATTCCTTATAAGTTACAACATGAATGCATTCCATTAAGTAAAAGATTATCTATAAGTTTTCCTTTTTGGCCTGGGGAAAATAATGGATAAAATTATATTACACGAATTATTTTTTTATTATGGATATTTGAAAAAAATAAATAATAAAAAGTTAATTGATTATATAACTTCAAAAGGAAAAAAAGCTTCTCAAGATGAAACTGATTCTATAAACGAAGATTTAAATTTTCCTATGAATGATGAATTGAAAAAAGTTTTTGATGAAATAAGTAAACAATTAAAAGCAAGTTTTGTTGTAACTAGATTTTGGTCTCAGATACATTTACCAAATCAAAGTACAAATTTACATGATCATTTAGTAAGAGAAAATATGACATTAAGTCCTGATTATTCTGGAGTTTATTATTTACAATGTGATGCAAAATCAGGATATTTTTGTTTTCAATATAAAAAAGACGATGTTAATTATTCTAGATGGAAGATAAAACCAGAGATAGGAAAATTTATTTTATTTCCTTCTAATATTTCTCATTTTGTAACACGTAATTATAGTAATAAAAAAAGAATTGCAATTTCTTTTAATTTTAACATAGAGAAAATAAATTAATGGATGATTTTATTGGAAAATATAAAATAGAAAAAGAAGTTTGCGATAAAGTAATCAAATTTTTCAATCAAAATAAAAAAAGACAAAGTCCCGGGGTTGTTGGTAATAATCGAACTGATCCATATTTTAAAATATCTACTGATATAGGTTTAAACGGAGCAGATGGACTTTCTCCTTTACTTAAAGAATATTTTGAAGAATTAGGTTTTTGTTTAGGAAAATATAAAAAGAAATATATTTATTCTGACAAATTACAAAAGGGATATATGATAGAAGGTTGTAATATACAAAAATATAAACCAAACGAAGGCTTTAAACAATGGCATTATGAAAATAATGGCGTAAATATTTCAAGGCATTTAGTTTTCATGACTTATTTGAATACATGTAAAAAAGCTGGTACTGAATTTTTTTATCAAAATAAAACTTTTAAGTGTAATCAGGGAGATACTTTAATTTGGCCTGCGGCATGGACACATACACATAAAGGTCAAATATCAAAAACAGAAATTAAATATATAATAACAGGGTGGTATTGCTATGAAAACAACTAAAAAATCTTTTGAACAAACAACATTATTTCAAACAGATTTATATTCTACACAATTGAAAGATGTAGATCATAAAAAAATTATAAAATATTTAAATAAAATAGATAAGAGTGCAGTTGATGTAAAAGCATCTAACTACGGTGGTTGGCATAGCTCTTATTACTTTGAACCATTTCCTAGTTGTGTTGACGATTTGAATAAAAAGATTAATAGTTTTGTAAAAAAAACAGCACGAAAAGATTTTAATATTGTAGGAGATACAGTAATTCACAACAGTTGGTTTATAATAAATAAAAAAGGAGATTTTAATAAACCGCATAAACATCCACCATATGTTTTTTCTGGTGTTTACTATATAAAATGTGATGATAATTCTGGTGATTTAGTTTTCAATACACAAGCTGAAATGAATAATTATGCAACACATTACAAAGAATTTAATAAATATAATTCAAAAGATTTTCTTATAAAACCTCAAGTAGGACAGCTTTTAATTTGGCCTGCATGGGTAGAACATTATGTTACACCAAACAAATCTAATTCTGAAAGAATAATTTATAGTTTTAATATATGATCAATAATTTTGAATATTGGCTTTTTGAATCTGTTATAGATAAATCTACTTGCGATGGAATTATAAAACTTTTTAAAAGACCTAGTGCTGGTAAAATAGGTAAAGACGATAGATTAGATAAAAATAAAAGAGATTCAGATATTTGTTTTAGTAATGAACCTTGGTTGTATGAGTTAATAACACCTTGGATAAATGCAGCAAATAAACAAGCTAAATGGAATTTAGATGTAGATTGGAACGAACATGTTCAACTCACTAAATATACAAAAAAACAATACTATGATTGGCACATTGATAGTTTAGAAGAACCTTATGGTACAAACACTTTTAAAGAATATACTGGTAAAATTAGAAAACTATCTTTGGTTATGAGTTTAACAGATCATAAAAAATACGAAGGAGGAGATTTTTATTTTGCTTTTCATGGACCAGATAAAGATAGAAGACCAACCAAAGTACCTGAATTTAAAAAACAAGGAAGTATTTTAGTCTTTCCAAGTTTTGTTTGGCATAAAATAACACCTGTAACTAAAGGTACTAGATACTCGTTAGTTAATTGGTCTTTAGGACCACCGTATAAATGATAAAAGTATATAAAAATTTTTTGTCAAAAGAAGAACTTAAAAACATAAAAGAATATTATGAACATTGTTTTTTTAAAAAAAAGGATACAAGACCTAGACCATGTCCTATGATAGAAGGCGCACGTGTTATATATGGTGATCCTGTTGCTGATTATTTTTTATGTTCTAAAAAAAACATAGTAGAGAAAGCATTTAATAAAAAATTATTACCTACTTATAGTTATACAAGAATGTATTATAAAGATCAAGCTTTACCTAAGCATAAAGATAGACCAGCATGCGAAATATCTTTAACATTAAATATATGGCAAGACGAAGAATGGCCAATATTTATGGACGGTAAACCTTTTAGTGCTAAATCTGGCGATTGTATATTTTACGAAGGACCAAGATATGAACATTGGAGAGAACCTTATAAAGGAGAAACTTGTTGTCAAGTATTTATGCATTATGTAGATATTAATGGTTCAAATACTAATGTTGCATATGACGATACAAATCATCTAAAATATCCAAAAGAAATATACAAACAATGGTTCAAGTAAAAGAAGGTTACATATCTAAAAAAGATTTAAAATTTATTAAACAACAAGTTGTTGATAATAATAATTTTCCTTGGTATTACTATCCAGAACCAGTATATGGATTTCAAAAAAATTATCCATGTTTAAGTCATATTTTATTACCAAGATATGATTACGAAAATAATATAGGTTTTAAAATTAATTCAGAATTATATTCTTTCTTTACAGGAATCATAGAAAAAATTTGTAAAAAACATAATATTAAAATAAAAAGAATACTTAGAGGTGCATTGAATTTAACAACTTATTTTAAAGAGCCATACTCAAATCCACATTTTGATCATACATTTGATCATACGGATATAATAATATATTGTAATAAATTTAGTAAAGGATCTACTTTTTTATTTAAAGAAACATCTAAAACTAATCCTGCGCTAAGTAATAAAGATAGATATGAACCTTTTGTACCTAAAACAATTTTGAAAGAAATGAAAGCAAGCGAAGGTAAATATAATATATTTCCAGGAGAAAATTATCACGCAGCAGGTTCACCTGGTAAAGATGACGAAGTAAGAATTATTTGTATATACACAATAGAGGAGGAAAAATGATACATACAATATTTTCGATAGACGCTTTTATTACTAAAACAAAAAGTTGGAAGACTAAAAAAAATAAAATTAAACAATATATTAAAGATTTAGAATATCACAGAAGACCTTTAACATCTTTTTATACTACTAGATTTGGTAAGTCGTCTTTGTTAACTCAAAAAATATATGAAATTTTTGCTGATGAATTACATTTATTTGGAACTGAATGTAATTTTAAAAAATTATACATTACAGATTCATGGGTAGTAAATTATAAAAAACATGATTATCAAGTTGCACATCATCATGGTAAATCAATGTATACAGGAATATTATACTTAGACCTAGATAAGAAACATGAATCAGCAACTTATATTGCGCCTTGGTCCGATGAAATAAGTGGACAAACAAAATTAAGTAAAGTTGAATGTGAAGAAGGAACATTGATTATATTTCCTGGTCATCTTTTACATTATGTAAATCCTAATACAATAGATAAAGTTAGAAGGGTAATCTCTTTTGATTTAGATTGCGATGTCGACAATTAATATTATAGATAATTTTATAACAGAAAAAGAGTGTAAACAATTAATTAAATTACATAAAAAATACGAAAAAAATATGTGGCAACACGAAGATACTTTTTGTGTAAGTTTAGACAAGCTTAAAGAACCTGTTGTACTATCTCTAAGAAAAAAAATGAATTTGTTATCTAAAGAAATAAACAATTCAGAAGTTAATTATTCTAATTTAGTCAAATGGCCAAAAGGCGCAAGGCATAAAATGCATACAGACTACGCTGTAAGAGAAACAGTATTAGCTTCCATAATATATTTAAATCATGATTTTCAAGGTGGACAAACACATTTTGAAGATGAAACTTCTATACAACCAGTAATAGGTAGAATACTTTTATTTAATGGTAATGAACGCTATCACGGAGTTAAAGAAATTTTAGAGGGGACCAGATTTACTGTAGCATCTTGGTATACAAAAATTTGAATTACGAAATTTATCCATTGTTTTCTAAACCAGTATATGTAAAAAAATTGGATTTAGATTGCCATAAAATTTTGAAACTAATAGATAATAATTTTGAACAAGCAGGTGTAAAAGATAATATAAATAGTAATGTAGAAAATATAACATCAGCTTCTGTAAATAAAAAAGTTTTAGAAAATAAAAAACTTAAATTTATAAAAAATATTGTAGAGAAAGAATTAAAATTTTATACAGAAGAAATATTACGTTATACTAATAGATTTAAAATGACCACTTCTTGGTTTACAAAAAGTAAACCAAATCAACAATCTAATTATCATTCGCATACAAATTCTATGTTTAGTGGCGTATTATATTTACAAGCTTTTAAAAATTCAGGTAATATTAGTTTTACAGATTATAGAAATAATAGTATGTTTAATTTAATTCCAAAAGATTACAATGTTTACAACAGCATAGAATATTATTTTAGAATAGAGCCAGGTTTAATTTTATTTTTTCCAAGCGAAATGCATCATAAAATATTAACTAATAGAAGTAATAAAACTAGGTTTTCTTTAGCTTTTAATTTTATACCTATTGGAAACATTAATAACGAAAATTCTGATTCTTTTTTAAAAATATGAGTGCTCTTAGATATTGGATTTGGCCACCACAATTTACAAGTAAAGAAATTAAAACTTACAACAAATTTATAGATTATAATTATTCTAAACTAGAACCAAAAGATGGCGCAGCAAGTAATAGTAATGGTGATAGATTAAAACAAGAAAGAAATACTAAATTAATAGAATGGCGTAAAATAAAACCATATTTTAAAAAAGTCTATGGTTTTGCAGAAGAAGTAATTACTCACGAATTTGGTTATTTAATACATAAGATATCAGACGAAAGACTTATTAATTTTGCGACTTATACATCTAAAGAAAAAGATTACTATAATTGGCATGTAGATAGAAGTCCAGAAGGTAAAAATTTTGATATTAAAGGTACTTTACTTATTAATATGTCTGATACATCTTACGAAGGTGGACAATTAAGATTATTTCATCAAGGGCCAGAAGTAATAGAAGATTTTAAAAAGCCAGGTTCTATGATATTATTTGATGGCTTTATGAGTCACGAAGTAATGCCAGTTTTAAAAGGTACAAGAAAAACAATAGCCATATTTATTACAGGACCAAAATGGAGATAAAAGATATAACAGTAGATTTTATAATATCAAAAGTAAAAAATCATAAAAAACATAAAAAAATATTATTAGATTTAATTGAAGAAATGCCTTTTAGTCAATCTCAACAAAATAGTAGATCAGATTGGTTATTACCAATGGAACAAGAAAGAAAGTATTTAGATTATTTTTATAGACATGTAATAGACGAAACTATGGATAGAATGCAAGATTACTTTAAAGCAAATCAATGGAATATTGCCAATTCTTGGTATCAACAATATTGGGATGGAGCACACCATGTATTCCATAACCACGAAAAATGTAATTGGGCTAATGTCTACTTTTTAGAATTACCTAGTTCTAAAGATGTAACTCAGATAAAAATAAGAGATAAGTTATTAGATTATAAAGCAAAAGAAGGAGATGTAATTACTTTTCCAGCACATATTCTACATAGTGCGCCATCTGTAAATAAAAAAAGAAAAACAGTTATAGCTTTCAATTCTAATTTCTCTTATTATTAAACTTTATTTATCCTATTTTTTTGTTATTATTGGTATATAATATATATTATGCCTTTAACACAATTGAATTTTTTACCTGGAATTGATACTGAAAACACCGAAACAGGTGCAGAAGGTAGATGGTCTAACTGCGATAAAGTTAGATTTAGAAAAGGTTTACCACAAAAAATTGGTGGTTGGCAAAAATTTAGTCAAGATTATTATGTAGGAGTAGGTCGTTCTTTACATCAATGGTTAGATAATTCTGGTACTAGGTACGAAGGTTTAGGTACAGATAGAAAAGTCTATGTATATAGATCAGGAGATAATGCTGATATAACTCCTATTAGACAATCAAATACTCTAACTAATGTATTTAATACTTCTACTGGAAGTTCAAATGTTACTGTAAATCATTCAACTCATAATGCTCAATTAGGGGATTTTATAACAATATCTAACGTAGCACCGACAAGTATTGGTGGAATTTCTAATTCAAGTTTAGATGCTCAATATGAAATTATAGAGATTACAAATGCAGATGCATACATAATTTCTTCTAACGCTACTGCAGCATCCAATGTAACTACTACAGGTAATTGCGATATAGAATATCAAATATCTACTGGTCCGGATAAACAAACTTTTGGTTTTGGTTGGAGCACTGGTACTTGGAATCTTAGTACATGGTCAACTCCTAGGTCTACATCTAATGTTACTATTGATTTAAGACAATGGTCTATGAACAATTGGGGAGAAGATTTAATATTTACAGAAAGAGATGGAAAAACTTTTTTATGGAATACATCAGACGGATTGACTAACAATCCAGCGACAGCAATTGCAAATGCACCGACCGCTAGTACATTGTCTGTTGTATCTACTGAAACAAGGCATTTAATTTGTATGGGCACTGAATCATCTATTGGTAATCCAGCTACACAAGATAAAATGTTTATAAGATTTAGTGATCAAGAAAATTTTGACGATTTTACACCTACAACTACAAACTCAGCAGGCTCACAAAGAATTGCAGGTGGAAGTGAAATAAGATGTGCATTGCCTGCTAAAGGTACAATACTTATATGGACAGATACTACTATGCATTCGATGTCTTTTATCGGTCCGCCTTTTATATTTGGTTTTAGACAATTAGGTAATGACTGTGGATCTGTTGGTTTAAACAGTGCAATTGTAGTTGATGATGTTGCATACTGGATGTCCGATGGTCAATTCTTTAGATATGCTGGTGCAGTACAAGAGATACCATGTAGTGTTTTAAATTACGTTTTTGACGATATAAATAAAACACAATACGCTCAAGTATATGCAGGACAGACTTCTAATTTTTCAGAGATTATATGGTACTATTGTTCTAGCAACTCGGATCAAATAGATAGATATGTTATTTTTAATTACTTAGAAAATACTTGGTATTTTGGCAATTTACCTAGAAGTACATATCAAGATAACGGTGTAGAGCTTAATCCTTTAGCAACTGAATATTTAGCTAATTCTACAGCTAACACATATGTACAAATAAATGGTTTAACAAAAGGTAGAAGTTTAATATATAGACATGAGGAAGGAGTTGATGCTGATGGTACTGCTTTGTCAGCATTTATACAATCTGGAGATGGAGATTTAGCTGATGGTGAAACATTTAGTTTTATCAATAAAGTAATTCCAGATTTTCAAAATATGCAAGGTAACGCTATAATAACTTTACAAGCAAGAGATTATCCTAATGATACTAGAACTACTGGAGAAGCTGTAACAGTAAATAATGCAACAAGATTTTACAATACTAGAATTAGAGGAAGACAATCTAGTTTAAAGATAGAAAATACTGGAATTGGAGATAGTTGGAGATTTGGTACAATAAGAGTAAATATAAGACCCGATGGAAAAAGATAAATATAAAATAAGAAAAGCGAGAATAGATGACGCTGTTCGTATCAGAGAACTACTTAAAACGTGGTTAGTAGAGGCGCCATTTAACTTTGGAAATACTAATAACAAGAAAGCCTTAGAAAATATAGTATTTTACATTAAGAATAGTTTTGTTATAGTAGTAGAATATGAAAATATTATTGTTGGTACATTAGCTGCAACAGTAGATGAAACGTGGTATAGTGATAAAAAGTTTATGCGAACTTTATGGTTACATGTACATCCACAACATCGAAATTTCAGTATATTTAGATCAATAATGGTAGTTTTTAAAGAATACGCACTAGCAAGTAAAGTAACTGCTATATGCGAAATATTTCAAGGAAAAGATGTTGAAAGAAAAAATAATGTCTTTTCTAAATTAGGATTTAAAAATATTGGAGGAACATTTATAATCAATGGGTAGTATTTTCAAACCATCAACGACAGTAGTACAAGCGCCAAGTCAACAAACAGTTACTTCGCAAATACCAGAGTATTTTAAAGAAATTCAAGAACGAACTTTAAGAACTGCGGAAAATGTTTTTACACAACCTTATGTTGGTTATCAAGGTCAACGTATAGCTCAACTGTCTCCACAAGAGCAACAAGTTGCAAATGTATTTAGTAATCAAATTTTACCACAAGCAGGTCAATTAGCACAAATAGGTGCTCAAACTTTCGATACTGCAACTGCACAACAGTATATGAATCCATTTACTAACAATGTTATTCAATCAACTATATCTGATTTAGGAGAAGCATATGCAATGGGCGATAGAGCTTTATCTGCAAGAGCAGTTGGAGCAGGTGCATTCGGTGGAACTAGAGAAGGTGTTGAAAGAGCTATTTCAAGAGAAAGATTTCAAGATCAAGTTGCAGATACATCTGGAAGATTACGTCAAGCAGGATTTGAATCAGGCGCACAAAGATTTGCTGCAGATAGAGCAGCGCAATTAGGTGCAGCTCAAGCACAATTATCTGGACTTGCTGGTGCTGCAGCGGGATTAGGCCAAGCTGGAAGTTTATCTAGAGGTATAGAACAAGCTGGTTTAACAGAAGCATATAGAGATTTTATTGAAGCAAGAGAATATCCAGCGGGTCAAGTAAGACAAATGATTGGTGCTTTAGCAGGTGCTCCAATAAGAACTTACGGAGAAGAAAGATCAGCAATGATAGGTACACCAGTTGGTGCTCCTAGTCCATTTGCTCAAATAGTTGGAGCAGGTCAAGCACTCGGTGGATTTATGTAATGGCTAATATAGATAAATTAAATAAAGAAGAATTAAATGCTTTAGGTGAAAAATATTTTGCATCGGAATCATTACAAATGCGATATCCGAAAGTAACAGACTATCAAGAATTTGTTGCAACACAATTTGAAAATCAAAAAAAAATGGATGCAGACAAAAAAGAGATAGAAGTTACTGGAAAAGCTTTAGAAAAAGAAATGGATAGTGCTGTTGAGTTAGCTAACATAGATACTACTGGTGATGATAAAAACGAAAAAGGTAAAAAATTTGAAAATTTTAAAGAAAATGTAGGTAAAGCTTTTAAAGGTTTTTTTGATGGAGCAGAAAAAAGATTAGAAACAGTATATGATGATAGAGAAAAAAGAGCTTTATTTTTAAGTGGTCTAAATACTTTTATAGAAGCATCTCAATATACACCAATTACACAAGCTTCAAGTCCTTTAGGTAAAATAGCAAAAGGTCAAAAAAAAGGATTTTTAGAATCAGAGGCAATTAGTTCTAAAAGAAAAAAATCAGAGATAGATTTAATCAAGGCACAAGCATCATTAGTTAAAGCACAAAAAGGAGAACCACCTAGAATTAGAGGTACTCAAGACGAAGCAATTTTAAAAAATTATACACCTTATATAGATAAATATGCTAGCGATAGAAATAAATTTGATGCTTTAGATACAAGATACCTTGAAGCATTTAAAATGATAGCTGAAGGTAAAAAAATTCCTACTGGTACTCTAGAAGCTTTTTTATTTCCAATAGAAAAAGTATTAGCTGGTACAGAAATAGGAAATAAGTTAAATAAATTTTATACTGATGGTAAATTAAATAAAAAATTAATAGACGAAGATAATGTTGCTTTCAAAGAAATTTTAAATTCTGCTAGTAAACAAGCGATTGTATCTCAAGTAAAAGATTTATATCCAGCATCTGATAAAGACATTCAAGTATTATTACAAGGTCTTGGTGATGTTGCAACTACACCAGAAGCTCTTATTAAATTAATCTCAGCTCAAAAAGCAGCATCAGAAGCATATAAAATAGAAGGTAATATTGCAAAACAATTAGCTTTCCCGGGAGAAGGTAAGCAAGGAGATATTAATTTTGCTATTAATGCTAAAGAAATTTCAATGGCAAAAATTGCTGAACAATATAATGATCAAGTATCAGATGAATTATTAGTAGAACTCTATGGAAGCAATGATAGAAGTAGTCCATTTAGAGTTGCTCAAGCTTATTTCTATTCTACTTTAAAACCACAAATCCAAGAGGGAACTAAAACTAATTTTGAAATTTTTCAAGAAACAACAGAATCAGAAATAAAGAATGAACAACAACTTTTAGAAGATCAACAGAAAAAGTTTATGACTGGTCAATCATAGGTAAAATGTCTTATGGAATTAAATGCAAATCAAACTGCTATCTATGAAAACATACAAAGTAAATATCCTAAAGTAGATAAAGCAACTATTATTGAATATCTATCTGGTAATATGGATAGTGATGCTTTTCTTAAATTAGCTAAACCTGAAGATACAACAGATCAAACAAAATTTTTAGAGAGTAGTGGTTATGATGTTAATTTGATGAAAACCTCTATTGAAAAAATTAAAAGGGATATTGAATCAGACGAAAAAAATAGTGAATTTGATTTAGAAGGTGCTTTTAACGAGTACAAACCTTCAAATAAATTATTATTCCAAGCTAATGGTATAAGAACAGATCAAGATTTATCAAACAGTATTAGAGGTGCTTTAAGTTTAAGTTCAAATAACCTTAGTGATTTAGTTAATAATACAAGACAATTAATATTATCTGATTTAACAGAACAGTATGGTGAAGAAAAAGTTAAAAAATTTTCTAAAAAAGTGGAAGTAAGAAATCAAGATATAAATTTTCGAGGTTATAAAACTCAAGGCTTAATTTATAAAATACCTAAAGAGTTAGGTGGTGATGGTAAATTTTATGCAGCTAATAAACCTGGTTTAGATACTGGAGATTTTTTTGCTGTATCAGGTGATTTATTACCAATATCAATGGCGATTGCTGGTGGTACTTTTGGAAGTGCTGCAGGACCTGCTGGAACAGTTGCTGGATCAGCTGGTGCAAGTTATATTGGAGAAATTGCTAGATTATATCTAGGAAGAAAATTACATAACTTTAATCCAGATATGGACGATGATGAATTTTTTAAATTTGCTAATGCTTCAGCAGCTAAATACGCAGCAATTGATGCTGCAGCAACAGCAGCTTTTTTACCACTAGCTGCTGCAGTAAAAACAATTGTATTAACAACTCCTAAAGATAAACTTTCTAAAGATACCATTAAGAAGTTTTTAGATTCAGGTGGAATGGATAAAGCTATAAAAGAACCACTTGATAAAGCAAGAAAAGATATTATGGAATTAGGAGTTGAAGCAAAATCTGTTGATAATTACCTTGCAGTAGAAGTTGCTAAAGCATTACCTAGATCAGGTATTATTGAAAAAGGTACTAAAGCAGATAAAGCGTTTGCAAACCAATTAGCAAAAGCAGAAAATGCTGGTAATGTAAAAAAAGTCGAATCTGAAATAATGAAAAAACTTACTGGTCTAAATGAATTAGATAATGTAAGTGCAGATAAAGCGATTAGATTAATTGAAGCTGATGCAAAACAAATTAGAAATCTTGAATTAGCTAATGTTTCTGATGATGCTGCAGAAGCATTTAAAAATATACAAAAAACAAAAAATAGTATTTACAAAACAGATGTTGATAAATTAATGGATGAAATTAATATAGATTTTGCAGGAGCAACAAAAAATATAGAAACAAGATTAGGAGTGTTATCAAATCAAATAGATAATTTTGCTTTAACAAACAAAATAAGATTAGCACCAATGAATTTAGATACAATTAAAACTGCTGATAAATTACTTAAATCATTCTCAAGAAAAAAAGTTAAAAAATTAAGCGAAAAACAGTTTGCTAAATTATCACCAGAAGCACAAAACAAATATATAAATAGCATAAATGTACAAAATTTATTTGATACTTTAGGTGCTGAAGTAAATGTTTTTGCAACAAAAGGTAAACTTAATACCATTACTAAAGGATTAAAATCTTTAAAACAAACAGATGTATCTTTAAAAGATGCGGTACAATTAAGAACTCTAGTTAAAACAATTGATGAAACAGCACCAGATGGACCTTTAAAAAATGTTGCACGACAACTTAAAGGTGAATTAAACACAATTATAGATGACGCATTAAGTGCTGATGCTAAAACTGCAGCTAAAGTAATCGAATTTGATGATTTATTAAATGCAAAAAGACAATCTTTTTTTCAAGATTTTGCACAAAATTTTGGATATGGTACAAGTAAAAGAGTTAAAGGTGCATTACAATATGAAGGTCCTAATATATTCAATAAATTTATTGCACCAGGTCCAGAGGGTTTAAAAAATTCAGCTATATTAGGTACACTCATAAATAATAGAAAAGTTTTTAATGCACCGTCTAAAAATAGAATTAAAGCAGCATTATACGAAAAATATTTATCTGAAGTTGCGCCACAAGAAATTGGTAAAAAAGGTAGAATGGAATTTACTAAATTTAAAGATACATTTGGAAAACAATACGAAAATATTTTAGGTAAAAAAGATTATAAAGAATTTTTTAAAAATCCACAAAGTGTAATCAATGAATATGATAAAATAATTAAAAATACAGCTGACGTACAAACAACAATTTCTAAAGCTCTACCTGGTATAGATGTTAATGTGTTAGATGCAGGTGCACCTGGTACAATTGTAAATTCTATTTTAAAATTAGGTAATAAAGCAGACATAAAAGAGTTGGTTAAAAATCTAAATAAACAATCACCTGATATGTTAACTAATGTAAGACAAGTATTTTTAAATACTATGTTAAAAAGTACAAGAACACAAAATGCAGATTTAGGTGTAAATGTTACAGGTTTAAATGGAGAAGCTTTAAATATTTTTTTAAATCAAAACAGAGGAGCTATTACACAATTATTTGATCAAAAATTTTTCGATGTACATAGATCATTAGCAAATGCTTTAGAAGTTATTCAAAGTCCGCAAGGTATGAAAGGTATAGATAGTCCTGGTCTAACAGGTGCTGCAAACAAAGCAGGTCTTTTTGTAGATATATTTGCTGGTCCTCTTAACCATAAAAGATTAGTTATAAACAGAATAGCAAGAATTTATGATGGTTTCGATTTAGGTGGTGATAGTTTAAATCTTTTAAGAGATTATAATTTATTTTTAAATGGTGCTAAAAAGAATTTTCTAGCTGGTAATTATCCAAAAGTAATTGATGACATGTTAGCTGGTACTAAAGCAGAAAGAAACTTTGCAGATAGAGCAATAGATAAAGTAAATAAATTTTTTACATTAAGTTTTAGTGAAAATTTTGGTAGAAGAAAAACATTTAGTGTTATTCCTAAATTTTCAAAAGACGATAGATTTTTTATACCAGAAATAAACCCATTAATTGCTAAAGAATATTTAAAAGAAAAATTAGATCAAAGTACGGATATAGGAGAACCAGCAGTATTTGAACCAGTAGATATTGTTGCTGAAAAAGTTGCAGATGGTTTAGGAGTTGCATACGATGCTACTATTAAAAAATTAGTAAATGGATTTTTAAAATCACAATCATTTAGAAGGGCAGTAGAAAAAGGTAGAGAATTTGAAATTTTTGAAAGTGAAACATTAGAAAAAGATGATGAATAAAAAAAGAAAAATAAGAAAATTAAATAACGCAGATACTGCACATTTAAGAATAGATAATCATGAAAAACTTTGTAGAATAATGCAAAAAGAAACACATGATAAAATAGATACATTGGCAAATCAAATTGCTAGATTGGAGAAAATATTAATTGGAGCTGCTGGTCTTATTATTTCAGGTTTAGGCGCAGCATTAGTTCAATTAATTAGTAAGTGATAAAAAAAAATAAAGGCTGTATTTGTGAAAACTTTGCTACAGTTTGGTTACAAGAAAAAGGTTTTTACGTTTTTAAAGGTTCTCAAGTACAATCTCCAATAGATTTAATTTCAGTAGATCCTAAAACTTTAGAGTGTGCTTATTATGATGTTAAACACATAAGTCGTAGAAAAGATGGTAGTATAATATCTAGGTCACCTAGAATAAGAGATAATAGAATCAACATTTTAAGTGTAGACTTACAAAAAAGAAAGTGTAGAATAGTGCCAAGAAGGAGTGCAACATGGACTTGAGAAAAAAAACTGATTCTATAATTATTCACTGTGCAGCTACTAAGCCGTCTATGGATATTGGTATAGAGGAAATTAGAAAGTGGCACGTGGATCAAAATGGTTGGGATGATGTTGGTTATCATTTTATTATAAGACGTGATGGTAAATTAGAAAAAGCAAGACCTGAAGGTTATTCAGGCGCACATGCACCTTCTCATAATTCAAGAAGCATTGGAATTTGTTTAGTTGGTGGAATGGCAGAAGACGGATCACCAGAAAATAATTTTACTTTAGAACAATTTTTAACTTTAAAAGATTTAGTAAATATGATAATGGACAAATATCCAGATATTATTCAAATACTAGGTCATTGCGATGTTCAAGATAATAAACCTAATTGTCCTGGTTTTAATGTTAAAGAGTGGTTAAACAAGGAGGCAGTAAATGTGGCTTAATATAGCATCCAAACTTGTCCCGGGAATGATAAAAACTGGAATGAGTATTGCAGCAAATAGAAGACGAGCTAAAGAGTTTGAATCTGTTGCTGAAATGAAACATGCAGAGAGAATGGCAAGTGGAGAATTGGAATATAAAAAGGAAATTATTAAGAATAATAATCAAGGCTGGAAGGACGAGTTTGTACTTATTTTGGTGTCCGCTCCTGTTCTTATATTGGTGTATTCTATTTTTTCTGACGATCCAGAAATTCATGCTAAGCTAAAATTATTTTTTGATCAATTTAACAATATGCCTTACTGGTATCAAGCATTGTTTATTGGTGTAGTATCTGCAATATACGGATTGAAAGGGGCCGATATAATTAAGAAAAAATAATATGGAGTGCGCCAAGTGGATTACCGATTTACAGCAATACTTATTATCTTGTTATGTGCAATGGCATTTTTTCTTGATCCAGCATGGCCTAACTAAATAATTCTTTCCAATTATCGCCTGTTATTTGATCAGCTAATTTTTTCTTGTTACTTAAAGTTTCTATAATTTTTTCATCTAAAGTTTTAGGACATACAAAGTCTATATACAAAACTTTATCTTTTTGACCTATTCTATGTGCTCTATCTTCTGATTGTAATCTTACTTCCATATCATAAGTGTTATTAAAATAAATAACAGTCTTAGCATTTGTTAATGTAAGTCCATAACCACCTGTCCTTGGTTGACCTATAAAATATTTTATTTCTCCTCTTTGAAATTTTTCTACAATTTCTTGTCTAACTTCTGATTCTGTTTCTCCATAGTAAGTTGCAACCTTACTTGCTCCATATTTTTTAGATAGAGCTTCTTTAATCATTTGTATAGTTCTTCTGAAGGTAGCCCATATAATTACTCCACCTTGTGTTTCTTCTAAGACATTTAATAATTCCTCTAATCTTGGATTAGGTCCTTTTATTACTTCTTCTGTACCATCATCATACTTTACAAAGCCACATAATATCTGTTGTAAACGTAGTATTCGTGTGATTATAAGAGGCGCAGTCACTAATTTCTCTTGTTCTAGCTCTAATATAGCACGTTTTTTAAGTTGAGTGTACATGAGCTTCTGAGGGCTTGTCATGTCTATTTGTCTAATTTGCTTGATTTTAGGTGGTAAATCAAGACATTCTTCTTTTGTAACTCTAAAACTATGTTTATCTAATATTTCTTGTAATTGATCTAATCTTTGATAACCTACTATTTCGTCAAAACTATGAGTAGATATTCTTCTTCTCTTTAGTACACAAAAAGTATTTCTATATGCGTAAAAACTATTTTGTAAAATATATTCATCAAGAAAATTAACTTGTGACCATAAATCTAATGGACCTTGGGTCACTGGTGTACCAGTAAGTATTCGTCTAAATTTTGCAAGACGTCCTAATTTAAGACATGCTTTGGTTCTTCTAGCTGTTCTATTTTTTATATTTGTACTTTCATCAATACAAAAAAATGCTTTACTTGAATTTAATAATCTGTGTAAATAATTTTTTCCTTTATCTGTAGATAAAGCTTCAATGTTAATAATAAAAAATTTTAAATTATTATTTGGTTTTAAAAAATTAGTTAAATTTTCAATGTTAGTTTTAGTTTCAGTAGGAGACCATACAACAATATCTGTAAATTCTTTTACATCATCAGGCATGTGGACTTTATATTCTGAACTTAACCAATTACGATACACACCTTTAGGTGCAGCAATTACTGCTGTATTTATTTTACCATTTCTAAATAAATAAGCGATATTATCTATAATTACTTTTGACTTACCTGTACCTTGTTCCATAAACAAAGCGTAACTATCCCTATCTTTACATTTTAAAAATGCATCATATTGATGTTTATAAGGTTTAGTTTTAAACTTATACTTAATAAAATCTTTTTCGTTAACAAATTGTACTTGCATTTATTCTTTCTGTTTTCTAATTAATAATTTACTTTATATAGAATTTAATTTATAAGTAAATACTTAAACTAAGAAAGGAGAACTATGGCGAAAGTTTATGTAGTGCAAGAAAATCCGAGAGTAAATATACTTGCGGCAGGACGTTATGGTGAATTGATACCACTATTAAATCCTGGTAAACAAATTACATTGTCGTCTTCTCCTGTAGTAAGATTGATGCGTCAGAAATTAAAAGATTATTCTGACGATGATTTTATTCTTGCTATGGGTGATCCAGTTGCTATTGGTATCTCATGTATAATTGCTTCAGAAGTAAATAATGGAAAAGTAAATATACTTAAATGGGATAGAGAAAATAGTTGCTATTATAATGTAAACATAGATATGTATCAGAAAGGAGAAAGCAATGTCTAAAGAAACTTGGATATTTGACGAAGTTGAAAAACATAGTAAAAAGAAAAAACTTCCAAATGTAGGACTAGAAGTAGTTACTAAAATAGGAAACAAGTTGGTAGAAAAGAAAAAAAATCTTGCTAAAGAAGAAGATAAATTAAAAACTTTGAAAGCAGAGATTAGAGAAATAGAAGAACGAGAACTACCAGATGCTATGAGAGCGTGTAATGGAATGACACGTTTCGATTTAAAAGACGGTAGTCAAATAAAAGTCAAAGACGATATATTTTGTTCTATACCATTAGAAAAGAAATCACAAGCTTTAAAATGGTTAGAAGAAAATGGACATGCAGGACTAATTAAACACGATGTTAAAGTTAGTTTTGCAAAAGGTGAGTATGACGAAGCTGATAAGTTGATAAAGGTTCTTAATAAAAATTTTAAGAATATTCCTTATGACGAAAACAGCACTGTTCATTCTCAAACGCTGAAAGCTTTTGCTAAAGATCAATATAAATTAGGTGAGACCTTACCAGAGGATTTATTTAATGTATATGAAGCATCAATAGCAAAAGTAACACTTGGAAAGGAGAAATAAATGAGTGAAAAGCAAATAGTAAAAAAATCAAATTCAGAGATTGCTACAATAGCAGATGATTTGATTTTACAAAATGCTGGTAAAGGATTACAAAATATTAGTAATGATGATATTACTATTCCTAGACTAGCTATAATACAATCGGGTTCACCACAACGTAAGAAGAAAGATGAAAAATACATTGATGGTGCAGACGAGGGTATGATATTTAATACTGTTACAAACGATCTTTATAAAGACAGTTTAGAAGTTATACCTTGTGGATATAGAAAAACATATGTAGAGTGGGTACCAAGAGAAAAAGGTGGAGGTCTTGTAGCAGTACATGATTATAAGCCTGACGGTACTACTACTGATCCTAAAACTAGAAAATCTATGTTAGGCGAAAATCAATTAGTTGATACAGCTGAACATTTTGTTCTAGTTAAAACATCTGATGGTTTTTCACCTGCAGTTTTAACAATGACATCTAGTAATCTTGGTGTTTCAAGAAAATGGAATACATTATTAAAGATGAAAAAACTAAATGTTAAAGGTCAAACTGTAGAAGCACCATCATTTTTGTTTAAATTCAAGTTATCTACTGTCGAAGCAGAGAATGATTTAGGTAACTGGTTTAAATATAAAATAGAAGAAATAGGTCAAATTGATAGTAAGGACATCTTTAAAGAAGGACAAGTCTTAGCTGATTCTGTTACAACAGGAAAAGTAAAAGCATCTGAACAAACAGAGGCACCTGCTACCGATGCACCATTCTAAACTCTTTGAAATATTTCCAGGGCTACATCGAGCTTATGGTCAATTCTTTATTACAGAAAGAAAAGGACCTAAGCTTGATGGATATGGAAAAACAATAAGAGAAAAATATGACGAAACATTGTGGGTAGAACACCTAAACGGTAAAAATGGTTTAGGTGTAATACCTATTACAGAAGAAAATAAATGTAAATGGGGTTGTCTAGATGTAGACGATTATTCTGTCGATATAGAAAAAATTTCAAAACAATTTGTAAAAAAAAATTTAATTGTATGTAGATCAAAATCAGGTGGCGCACATATTTTTGTATTTACTAAAAAATTTGTAAGCGCAAAATCAATGATAGAAAAATTAAAAGCTATTGCAAAAGCTTTTGGATTTGTAAAATATGATTTAAGACCACAACAAACTCAATTATTAAATGACGATGATGTTGGTAGTTGGCTAAATATGCCATATTTTAATGGAGATGAAACAGATAGATATGCAGTCTATGATGGTAAAGCATTATCTCTAGAACATTTTATTCAATGGGTAGAAAAATTTTCAGTACAATCTTTAGATGATATTAAATTAAATTTTATTAAAAAAGAAAATAAATCAAATGAAATACTCCCGGGAGGACCGCCTTGTTTACAAGATTTACTTTCTCAAGGCGCATTAGGAGAGGGTGGTAGAAATAATGGTTTATTTAACATAGGTGTTTATTTAAGAAAAAAATTTCCAGAAGAATGGCAAGAAAAATTAGAAGAATACAATGACGAATACATTGATCCTCCATTAAAACCTAGAGAATTTACTTCTGTATTAAACAGTTTAGATAAAAAAACATATAACTATAAGTGTAAAGATAGTCCTATAAATGCTGTTTGTAATAAAACTAAGTGTCTTACATGTGAGTATGGTATAAGCGATGATGGTACAATGCCTGTTCTTAATAGTATTACTAAAATTTTAACAAATCCACCACAATATTTTTTAACTTTAAACGAAAGAAAAATTGGTCCTTTAGCAAGTAAACAAATCTATAATTTTTTAGATTTTAAACAAGTAGTTTTTGAAAATCTTGACATGCTTTTACCAAAATTAAATGATAAGTTGTGGACTGAATCTGTAAATGATTTAATGTCAAGAGTTATTACAGTTGAAGCACCAAAAGATAGTAGTAATGAAGGTAGATTATTTGATTTATTAGAAAGATTTTGTACTGGTTCTACTTCATCTACAGAAATAGAAGATATTTTAAGAGGTAAAGCAATTATTAATAAAGAAATTACTGAATTTAGAATAAATGATTTTATGGAATTTTTAGATAGACATAGGTTTAAAGAATTTAAATTAAATGAAATAACTGCTTATCTTAAAAATTTAGGTGCAAATCATTCTGGAAAAAAGATAAAAGGCAAATTTATGAATGTATGGTCTATTAAAAATTTTGAAACGCAAGACGAAGAATTTACACAACCAAAAATAGAAAAGGAGGCATATGAATAAAGAAAGAGCAATCAATGTTCTACTTGACTTTGCTAAAAATTATGACAAAGATTGGTATGCAGTTGATAAAGATGGTTTAACTGCAGCGGTTTTATTTTTAGAAAAAGATATACAAGCCAATAAAAAAGATGCTAAAGTAGAAGTTGAAGGAGTTCAATTTAATATAAGAAAGGGAACATGATTTTATTTTTTGATACTGAAACTAATGGTCTATGGCGTAGAGATTTAAATCCTGGTCACGAGGATCAACCACGTTTAGTTAGTTTAGCTTTTCAAGTTACAGACGACAACGAAAGAGTTGTTGCTCAATATTCAAGTAGAATAGAACCAGATAAATTTATCATACCTGATGATGCTGCAAAAATACATGGCATTACTACAGAAGTTGCAAAAGAAACAGGAGTATCTTTAAATTATGCATTGGCCATATTTACTTTTTTTTCTAGTAAATGTCATACAATAGTTGCTCATAATTTAGCTTTTGACTTACAGATAATACAAAGAGAAGTTGACAAATTAAAATTTATTTGGAAAAAACCAGATAATTTACATTGTACGATGATGACATCTAAAGATGAGATGAAATTAGAAGGTAAATTTGATGATTATAAGTTTCCAAAATTACAAGAATGTTTTGAATATTTTTTTCATCAAGGCGTTCAAAATTACCATGATGCTTTATTAGACGTTCAATTATGTAGAGAATTGTATTTTCAATTGAGAAGAAAAGCTATATTGTTAAAAGGTCCACAAGATATACCAAAAGAATTATTAAAAAGAATTGATGGAGAGAAGTATAAAAATTTAGTTAAATTTTTACTTAACATAGATTCAACAAAAATTAATGAATGGGAAAATAGTTTTTGTCAGTCAGTTATTGAAAAGCTCGATAAATATGACGAACATATATTATTGTCTAGTAAACAATATGATACATTAAGAAAAATTTACACTAAACATGGGTGAAACAATAAAGATATTCGGAAGTCCTGGTACAGGAAAAACAACAACATTATTAAATATCTTAGAAGAAAAAATAAAAGAAGGTTACGAGCCTAGAAAAATAGGTTTTTTTTCTTTTACTCGTAGAGCATTAAAAGAAGCTCGTAGGCGTGTGATACAAAAATTTGATTTAAGTGAAGATGACTTAGATTATTTCAGAACGATACATAGTCTATGTTATCGAACACTATCTATAAATAGTGGTCAAGTATTTAAAGGTGAACGTGTAAAAGAATTTTCAGAATTAGTAAGAGTAGAAATGTCAGGTGTTTCAGAAGAAGATACATCTGGATTATCTGTAGGAAGTAAAAAAGGAGATTTGCTTCTATTTTGTGATGAAGTAAGTAGGTCTAGTGAGAAAAATTTAAAAGATGTATGGAAAGAATTAGAGTGTGATCATAGTTGGTTAGAACAAGAATTTTTTTCTATGGCTTTAAAAAATTTTAAAAATAAAAAAAAGTTGTTAGATTTTACAGATATGTTAGATGCTTTTATTGAATCGAAAACTACACCACAATTAGATATTGTATTTGTAGATGAAGCTCAAGATTTAACAACTAAACAATGGAAAGTTATTGAAAAGATAAGCCAAACTTGTAAAATGAGATACATAGCAGGTGACGATGATCAAGCTATTTACAAATGGGCTGGTGCTGATGTTAGAAAATTTTTGTCAATAAAAGGTAATGTTCAAGTGTTACCAGTATCATTTAGATTGCCGAAAAAAATACATGGTCTTGCTAATCAAATAGCAAATAGAATATCTTTAAGACAAACTAAAGAATGGTTATCTAAAGATGAAGAAGGAAGCATTACTGAAATACATTCTATTGAAGATGTAGATATGTCAAAAGGTAATTGGCTTATTTTAGCGAGATCAGGCTATCAATTAAACAGGGCAGAATCATATTGTAAAAGAATGGGTTGGTTTTTTGAAAAAGGTTATAACGAATTTAGAGCAAATAAATATGTTATCGCAATACGAGCATGGCTATCTTTACAAGAAGGTAATGAAATATCTTATGACGAATTGAAAAAATTGTACTCTTGTTTAAGAACTGGTACAGGTGTAAAAAGAGGTTTTAAAAATTTAAAAAAAATAGACGCAGATATGGGATTTAATCTCAAACATTTACGAGAATATTGTGGTCTTGTAGCAGAAGGAGATTGGCAAGAAATATTAGAGGGTTTAGATCCAGAAGATATTTTAATGTTCGAAAGTCTAGTAAAATCAAAAGATATTTTTAAGAATAAAGCTAGAATACGATTGTCTACAATACATGGCATGAAAGGCGGAGAAAGTGATAATGTTGTTGTTATATCGGACATTTCTTACAAAACTTGGAAAAAATTAAATACTGAGCCAGATGATGAACATAGAGTTTTTTATGTAGCTATAACTAGAGCTAAAAAAAATTTGTTTATACTGCAGCCAGAAACGAAGTATAACTACGATATTCGATGAAAGCAATAGGTACATATATTTTTGCAGGTGGTTTTACAATTGGAGTTAGTAAACATTTTGATGTTGAAGCTCATTTTGAAGGTAAACCAGCTGCATATAAGAAAACTTTTCAAGCAAATTATCCTGACATACCAATCTACGAAGGTGTAGAAAATTGGCCTAGAAAAAAATATAAAAATAAAATTGATTTTGTTTATTGTAATCCTCCATGTGCGCCTTGGTCTAATTTAGGTGGAGCACAAAAAGGTGCAGGTGCATGGAGAGATGACCCGAGAATAGCATGTTGGAGAGATAGTTTTAATTTATTAAAAGAGTTAAATCCTAAAGCCATTGCCATTGAATCTGTACCAAGAGTTTATTCTAAAAATGGTGGTAGACCGATGATCATGGAATTTACTAAAGAGGCGAATGAATTAGGATATCAAGTAACACATTTATTAGTTGATGGTGGATTTACAGGTCTAAACCACAGTAGAAAAAGATTTTTTTTCATAGCAACAAAGTATGATTTAAATTCTGGTGGTCTTAATTTTCAACCACTTAGAACTACAAAAGATGTTTTAAATTCTTTTAAACAAGAACATGGAAATGATATCGGACATTTAATGCCCCTCGGTAAAAATGAAATACCATATTTAAAACATTGTAAACAAGGCGAAAGTTTAAGAGTAACATGGGAAAGATATAACCCACCTGAAACATGGGTAAGAGGAGGTATGCGTGGAGGAGTAAAAGGTAGACCACAATTTATGAAATGGAGATTAAGAGAAGATGCTCATATACCAGTTATAGCAGGTGGTTTTTATATTCATCCTACAGAAGATAGATTATTTGGACATAAAGAATTAGCTTACATGGCAGGGTATCCAGTAGATTATAAATGGGAAGGACCATCATCAAGTATTGGTTCACAAATTGCTAGAGGTGTAATGCCACCTGTAGCTGAATATGTAGCGAGAATAATTAAAAATAGTATAGAAGATAAAAATAAAACTAAAGAAGAATTAAAAATTGTAGACTACAGAAAGATTCCAGAGCAAGAAACTTTACTATGACTTATTCTGGTTTATTTGAGGATATGGATAAAGATACTTTAATAAAAGATATTGATCAATTTCATAAGAAATTTAAGTTTGAAAAAAATGATAAAGTTGGTATTCCAGAAAATAACGAATTAGTTAATTTTAGGACATCTTTTTTAGTTGAAGAACTTGCTGAATATACACAAGCAATTACTAAAGGAGATAGTGCAGCAGCATTAGATGCGTTAGTAGATATAGTTTACATTGCATTAGGTACAGCATGGCTTTTTAATTTACCTTTTGAAAAAGCTTGGAATGAAGTACAGAAAGCTAATATGAGTAAAGTAAGAACTAAAAGCAAATCTAAAAAACGTGGCACATCTTTTGATGTTGTAAAACCTAAAGGTTGGCAAGCACCAGATATAGAACAGATCATAGAAGAAGAAAGGAATAAACAATTATGAAAATATTAGTAACTGGTTTTAATGCATTAGCAATTGGAACAGCTAGATCACCATTAAATATTGCTACATCTGCAAGAATTTTACCAAAAGTTTTAAGAGAATTAGGACACGAAGTAATACAAAAAGCTATTGTCCCGGGAGAAGATGTATCTATGTATGATAAAGTTTTTGTATATGTTTTTGGACCGAACAGTTTATCTGCAAGATATTGGTATGGTGCTGCATATACAATTATAAAAAGACCTGATGCCATAGTTTCGATTGACGATTGGCAAACAAAAGATTCAGTAAGTGGTTTTAGAACATTTAGTAATGGTCATTGGAGAATATGGAAAAAAGTTTCACAAGCAGGTAATCCTGTAGGAAAAGTTAATTGGGAAGAAGCTCAACCATTTAAAAAAGAAATAGAGGATTTAGTAGATCATTTTGCTCATAAAGAATGGCCACATAAATTGTTAATACCAGCTTATGATGGTGGTAACTTCGAAGAATTAGGTATGAAAGCCAAAGAAATAACTAATTGGGATCCATCTGCATATACAGATACTTATTTAAAAAGTCCTGATAATCAAGAAGATTTATTAAGTAGTTTTGCACCTAACGATAATATAAAACAAAACGAATGGGTTTGTGCTAGTCTAGTAAGTAAACAAGGTTGGCTTGCTAATCAAAGTTTTAAGTGGAATGTTAAAACTTTTGGCAATCAAAGAGAAGGTCAAACTAGATTGAAAGAACATGAAATGTTTCAAGAATATAGAAAAGTATGGGGTATAATAAGTCCACCACATTATCATACTGCTAAAGGGTCAGGTTGGTGGAGAGTTAGATATAAAATGGCATTAGACGCAAAATGTATAGTATATGCTCATCCAGAAGAAGCTAAAATTTTAGGTTTAAAAGTAGATTTAAATAAAATAGAAAATTCTAATAAAGAAGAATTATTAAATATTTCAAGAGAACATATGGATATCTTGAAAAATAAATTTTGGACTAGAGAAAGAACGAAAGAATATTTTAAATGTTTATTAGAGGAAAAATCTTAATTGTAGAAGGACCAGATGGTGTAGGTAAAACTACATTAATTAATAGAATTAGAGAAAGATTTACTAATAATTTTTATATGCATTTAAGAGTGCATAAAAATATGTTGTTATGGCATACAGCAACTGCAAGAATGGCTATAAAAAAACAAATGAAAGGTCAATTAGTTTTATTAGATAGACATTGGCCAAGTGAACAATTTTATTCTTATATAAGAAGTAAAGGACCTAGTTATAATCCTAGATATTTATACAATAGGTTAAAAGATAGAAAAGCAAAATATATATGGTGCATACCAGAAGATAAGACACAAGTTAAAGAAAATCATAGAATAAATAGAATTAAAAGAGAGGAAGAATATTGGGATATTGATAAAGTTATTGATGGTTATTATCATGCTTGGTATTCTAAATTAGATGTAAAGAATTTTATTGGTTCTTTATCTCCACTTAACGAAAGAGCTGATTTTGTTAGATATGACTTTTATAAAGACGGTCATAAAATGGACGAATTTATAGATAAGGTAATTAATTAATGAAAGAAATAAACATTAGATATAAAAAAATGTTATGGGACGTATATCGTCAACCAGATTTTATTTGTAAACCTAGAGGATTAACAATTAAAGAAAAGATAAATCATTCTTTTAAAGTTGGTATGGAAGACCCTGTTATTACTTTACCAGAAAGAAAACTATCTTATAGTTTTATGTTTGGTGAAGCAGCATGGATGTTAAGAGGAAAAAATGATGTTTACAGTGTAAGAAAATATGTAGATGGTGTTAAAAGATTTAGTGATGATGGCGTCACTTTCTATGGAGCATATGGTCCTAAAATACTTACACAATGGTCTTATGTAGTAGAAACATTAAGAAATGATAATGATAGTAGACAAGCGGTTATAAATATATGGAGAGAGAATCCTAGATCAAGTAAAGATATTCCATGTACTTTGTCTTTGCAATTCATGCTTAGAGAAGCTCACGATATTACTTGGCTACATACCATTGCTTCTATGAGAAGTAACGATGCATGGTTAGGTACACCTTACGATACTTTTAATTTTAGTGCTATTTCTTTTTATATAGTTTGTTGGTTAAATTTTCATGGTATAAAATGTAAATTAGGAGAATTAAACATACAAGCAGGTAGTAGACATATTTATCATAATGATTTTAGACATTTGGATAATATTTTTACAAGCGTTTATATGGATGAAACTGAGTTAAATTTAAATAACCTTATACCTAAATATAAAAATGATCCTGATTTATTTATTAAAAATTTAGAAGAAGCAGCAGATTTTACACCTACAAAAGATAAAGGTACTTTAAATAGAATTGATTATTTAAGGTATGGATAGATATAGACCTTCCACTGATTTTTATTTTCTAAAAATGGCATTTTTAGTTTCAGAAAGAGGAACATGTGCCAGAAGAAAAGTCGGTTGTGTTTTTGTAAATAAAAGAAATCATGTCATTGCTACTGGTTATAATGGTAATCCTTCTGGTTTTATGCATTGTATAAAACAACCTTGCGATGGTGCTAAATCTAAAAGAGGAGAAGATTTAGATAAATGTCAAGCAATACACGCAGAACAAAATGCTATATTACAATGTAAAGATGTTTATGATATTGAAAGAGTTTATACTACACTTGAACCGTGTGTCCATTGCATAAAGTTATTACTTAATACTTCTGCTAAACAAATTATTTTCGCAGAAAAATATGTGCATGATTTAGCAAGAAATTTATGGGAAATATCAGGAAGAGGTTACACTTTTATAGATAAGAAAGTATTAAAAAATTAATGTTTAACACAAATAAAATTGACGAAGCAACTTATATTGCAATAGATACAGAGACACACGATCCTAGACTTAAAACTCATGGACCTGGTGGTTTTAGAAAAGATGGTTTTGTAGCAGGAATTTCTATTGCTACTGATAAAGGTTATAACGAATATTTTCCAATAAAACATCAAGGTGGTGGTAATTTAGATAAAGAAAAAGTCATTAGATATTTAAAATACATTTATAACGTATGTCAAGAAAAACGCATTTCAATGATATTTGCTAACGCAATGTATGACTTAGAGTGGCTTTATTCACTGGATAATAGACTTACCCTTACTAAGTATCATAGAATTTTTGATATTCAAACTATCGAAAAATTAATTGATGAAAATAAATTAAAATATTCTTTAGAATCACTTGCACAATTTTATTTAAGAAAATCTAAATATGAAGTTGAATTAGAAAGTGCTGTCATAGCTAGATTTGGTAAAAGAGCAAAAGTGAAAGAAAGCTTGTGGAGACTACACGCAAACGAAGTTGCTGAATATGCAAAGGCAGATGCGCAATTAACTTTAGATATTTTTTTAAGACAAAAACCTAGAATAGAAAGAGAACAAATAGAAAGCATTGTAGTTTTTGAATCAAGATTAATACCATTATTATTTCATATGCGAAAAGGTGGTGTAAGAGTAAACACTTCTAGAGCAGAAGAACTTTATGGACAATTAGAAAAAAAACAACAAGATCAGCAATCAATACTAAATAGACTTGGAGGAAGCGAAGTTAATGTATGGGCAAATGCTTCGCTAAAACAAGCATATGATAATAATTCGATTAAGTATAACCACACAGCAAAGGGAACTCCGAGTTTCACTGCGACTTGGTTGGAAACTCAAACTGATGACGTTTCTAAAACTATATTACAAATAAGAAAACTTGATAAAATTAGAAACACATTTATAAAAAATATGATTCTAGATAAAGCCAAAGATGGTAGAATACATTGTAGTTTCAATCCTATGGGTACTGTTACAGGGAGATTTAGCTCTCAATATCCTAACCTACAACAAGTACCTGCTAGAGACCCTGAACTTGGTCCGATGATCAGAAGTTTATTTTTACCAGAAGAAAATCACGAGTGGATTGCTGCAGACTATGCTCAACAAGAACCTAGAGTGTTAGTACATTATGCAAGTCTTAAACTTATGGAAACAGCTATAATGTTACAAAAAGAATATCTTAATAATACAAAAACAGATTTTCATTCTATGGTTGCTTCTATGGCTAATATACCTAGAAAACAAGCCAAAACTATTAACCTAGGTTTGTTTTATGGAATGGGAAATAAAAAACTTGCGGCTGAATTAGGTTTAGATTTAGATCAAGCGTATGAATTATTTAATACATATCATAAAAAAGTACCATTTGTAAAAGAATTATCTAAACAAGTATCGCATATTGCAAGTACTCGTGGTTATATAAAAACTTTACTTGGAAGAAAAAGAAGATTTGATTTGTGGGAACCAAAAAACGAATGGGGTCAAAAAGCATATCCACTATCAGAAGCTTCTGCAAAGTATCATAAACAAGAATTAAAGAGAGCTTATACTCATACTGCATTGAATGCTTTAATTCAAGGTAGCTCCGCAGACATTACAAAAGCAGCAATGTTGAAAATTTACGAAGATGGTTTACTTGATTATATTGATTTAAAACTTACAATACATGATGAATTAGATTTTTCTGCTGATGTGTTACAACAAAAATGTGTAAATGAAGCTATACATATAATGAAAAATTGTGTAGAAATAAGTGTACCACTAGAAGTAGATATTGAGAAAGGAAGTAATTGGGGTACAGCAAAATGATATGAATATTGGTTTTTTAGGTCTTGGCAAACTTGGTTTACCAGTTGCACTTGCTATCGAAAGTAAAGGACACACTATTTTTGGAACTGATATAAATGATATTACTTTAAGAAATATAAGATTTAAAACAATCAATTATAAAGAAGAAGGTGCTGAAGAACTACTAAATAAATCTAAAATTGAAATAAAAAATTTAGATCAAATTGTTTCAGATGCTGATATAATATTTGTCCCTATTCAAACTCCCCATGAAGAAAAGTACGAAGGTATAACAAGAATACCTACAGAAAGAAAAGATTTTAATTATGAGTTTCTTGTAAAAGGTATTAAAGATTTAAGTGATGAAATCGAGAAACAAGGTAAAGATAAAGTTGTAGTAATTATATCAACAGTTTTACCTGGAACTATAAGAACACATGTAAAACCTATTTTAAGTAAACATGTAAAGCTATGTTATAATCCATATTTTATTGCAATGGGTACAACCATTGACGATTTCTTAAATGCAGAAATAAATTTATTTGGTGTTGATGACGAAAATGCTGCAAAGAAAGCAGAAGAATTTTACAAGACAGTTAATAAAGCACCATTGTTTAAAACAACAATAGAAAATGCAGAATTAATTAAAGTTGCATATAATACTTTTATATCTACAAAAATTTCTATGATAAATACTTTGATGGAAACATGTCATCATTTACCAAACACAAACATAGATGAAATCACTAGAGCTTTTTCTTTATGCGATAAAAGATTAATCAGTAATAAATATCTTAATGGTGGTATGGGAGATGGAGGAGGTTGTCATCCCCGGGATAACATTGCTCTAAGTTATTTAGCAAATAAATTAGGTCTAAGTTATAATTGGTATGATGGAATAATGAAACAAAGAGAAAATCAAACTGATTTTTTAGCTAATCTTATCATAAGTGAAAAATTTCAAATGGATATAAATATACTTGGTAAATGTTTTAAGCCTGAAACAAATTTAACTTTAGGCAGTCCAAGCATTTTATTAAAAAATATTTTAGAAGAAAGAGGAGAGAAAGTAAAAATGTGGGATCCTTATGTTGATTCTCTTGACATGGAAAAATTATCAAAAGAAATGGAGTGGGAAACTAAACCACAATTATTTTTTATTGGCACTAAACACGAAGCGTTTAAACATTTTTATTTTAAACCAGGATCAATTGTAATTGACCCATTTAGGTATTTAAATGTAAGTAAAGATGTTAAATATATACCGATTGGAGACAATACATGGAAGCAAAAGACAGAGTAAAGATAATAACCGATTGGATAAAAGACTATGTTGAAAGTATGGATACTCCAGCTAATTGTTTAGTTGTAGGAGTTTCTGGTGGTATTGATTCATCAGTAGTTTCCACATTATGTGCACAAACTGGAATAAAAACACTTGTAGCTTCCATGCCAATATCTCAAAGACCCGAGCATCATGAGTTATCAATTAAACATGCTAAGTGGCTTACAAATAAATATGAAAATGCTTTTAGTGTTGAAATAGATTTAACATATCCATTTTTAACTTTTGAAAATACATTAACAGATAAAAAATTTATTTCTGATTTAGGTTTTGCTAATTCTAAAGCAAGATTAAGAATGATGACTTTATACCAGATTTCTGCAAGCACGAGTGGTATAGTCGTAGGTACAGGTAACAAAGTAGAAGACTTTGGTGTAGGTTTCTATACAAAATATGGTGATGGTGGAGTAGACATATCTCCGTTAGCTGACTGTAATAAATCTACTGTATGGGCAATAGGAAAAGAATTAGGTATTTTAGAAGAAATACAAATGGCAGAACCAACTGATGGTCTATGGTCTGATGGTAGAACCGATAGTACACAATTAGGAATGAACTATAAAGAATTAGAACACTTAATGGATAGACCAAATGAACCTGGATATGAAAAATATTTAACCATTAGAAAGAAGAATTTACATAAAATGAAACCAATACCTGTATGTAAATTTGATGGAAAAAACACTCTGGACACAGATAAGAAAGAAACTTAAAAATTTTTTTATACAAAGAATTGAAACACAAATTGAACGAGGGATCCCTGATGTTCACTATGTAACTTATGGCGGACATACAGGTTGGATAGAAGGTAAATATGTAAAAACTCCGAAACGGAGAAAAACAAAAATTAAAGTATCATTAACGATAGAACAACTTGCTTGGCATAAATCATACGAATTTTATGGTGGTAAAGTATTCATACTTGTAAAGAAAGATCGAGATGTTTATTTATTTCATGGTAAAGATGGTGAAACACTAGCTAAAGGTGTAACATTCGAAGATTTTAATAAATATAGTATAACTAAAGATTGGAACAATATAGAGAATTTTTTGTCGAATAACTAATTTTTAAAATATATTATTCTAATTAGCAAGTAATTATCGCAGGGCGTAAAGCCGTGGGTCTACAGAGACAGATAATTACTTGCCTTACAAGAAAGGAGAAATATGCCAGAAGAAAAAGAAAGCATACTGAAACGTATTCAAAAGCTTTTAAAGATGTCAGAAGAAAATGGCGCATCAGAGAACGAAGCCATGCTTGCTGCACAAAAAGCTCAAGAATTACTTTCAGAACATAATCTATCTATGTCAGATGTAAAAGACGATACGGTAACAGAACCTATTGAAAAAGAATCATTTGATGTCGAGAGGGATAATTGGCGTGGCTGGATACAATCAGCAACTGCTAAATTATACTTTTGTCAAATGTATACTTCATCAGGTGTGGACGAAAAATACCGTAGAGTAAAGAAAGCTACATTTGTAGGTAGAAAATCTAATCGCATAGTGGCTAAGTCAATGTGCGATTACTTTATAAACACTGTAGTAAGACTTGCGGATAAAGAGTTCGAAACAGTGCCTGGTAGTAAATCACAGATAAATCGAATGAAACAAGCTTTTAAATTAGGCTGTGCTTCTCGATTATCAAAAAGAATAAAAGATAGGTGGTTAGAGTTAGTACCAGATTATAAAGGTATAGAAAATCCAGATGGATTACCTATGGTTTATAAAAACGAGCAAAAAGCTATTACTGATTGGCTTCAAAAGCAAGGTATTCGTGTTGTTTCGAAAAAAAGCAGTATGAATATTAGAGATAGAGCCGCATATCATAATGGTAAAGCAGCTGGTGGTGGTATAGGTCTTGATACTCAAGTAAATAACGCCTCTATTAGAAGTAGAATGTTAGGTCGATAATGTTATAATAGGGCCATTAATTTGGCCCTATGAAACTAACAGAGATTAAATACAAAAATAAAATAATCAAAGTATCTTTCAAAGATATAGATGAGTATGGATACTTCGAAACAAATGATAATACCTTAGTAATTAGAAAAGGACTTACAAAAAGAACATTAGGTAAAACTCTTTTTCACGAGATATTTCATATAATAGTCACTTTAAATGATTTTTCTGTCGCTAATCATGGCGAAGAAAAGGTCGCAGGTTTAACAGAAGAATACTATAACATTCTTAAACAAAATAAAGTTCTTCGGAATTTAATGTTTAGATGTATAATGGTAGAATGAATTTTGTTTTAAATTTAATTATGTGTTCTGGTTTAACAAATACTTGCTTACCACCGTATAAATATCCTGATTTATTCGTAGATGGTTATTCTTGTATGATAGCAGGTAACTATGAATCAATATTAAAGTTAGAAGAAATAGGTTTCGAAGATGTAAATAAAAACAAAATTTATATTAAATTTATGTGTACGCCAAAAGAAGATAAAATAACATAATGTTTTTTGATAAAGAAAAAGAATTAATCCACGAATTATATCAACAGCCTACTAACGATTATTATGTTAAATTTAAATATCATCATAAACAAACTCCAGATGTTATTCAAGAACTAGAATTTAAACAATTTGATAGCGAACCATTTTTTCCAAGAATAAATCGGTTCTACGAATTTTGTGTAAAGACAATGAAAGACTTTAATTTTGTAGATTACGAAGTTGTGCAATCTTTTTCGCCAGGTTTAAGATATTCTGAAAATATAGAAAATGAGTTTAAAATCCATTAAAAAGTGTGACGTAGAGCCGGTTTATTTAGCAGGTTTTAAAGTAATCCATATAGTCTATCAGGGTATTTTTACTTGTTTTTATTGTCTTTTAAATTTATATAAAAATTATATTAATTTTAATAGAAAGGAAAATTATGTACTTAGACAAAGAAAAAGAAGTATCAGCACATGATATGACTGACGAAGAAGTTGCTAAGTCGGTCGATTTAGAAACATCTGACTTTGACGATTCAGGCGATATGTTAGATGAGCTAAGAGATATTATGGACGGTAATGTATGAGTCATTTAGTAATTAAGCGTGATCAATTAATTTATTCAAATGCTATTGCTCGGTCAAATAATTGGCCGAGACACTTTAAAGAGCATGAGTTTGAAGATATTAAAAAGTTTGATAGAGAGCAAGAGTGGCCAATTCATTTCTCTTTAAAGATGAGACCAGATTGTATGCGTATTTTATTCGAACATGGCAACGGAGAGTTATATCAACTCGATGTACCTAACTCTGTATATAAAAAACTCAAACTTGTTTTAAAAGATCAGGAAAGGGTTAGTTTACAGTAATGGTAGAACAAGATGAAATGATACAAGCTTTACAAAGTGAGAATAAAGATAAGGCTTTACAAAAGAAAAAACGTGACGAAATTATTGAATTAGCAGAAAAACTTACACCAGAAGATTTAGGAGATGTGCTTGTAAAACTTAACTATATGCACTTAAATAAAATGTTTCCTAAAGATAAAAATGGTAAAAGA
>Ga0209348_1000067_pt1 | contig 62058 bp, 68 predicted proteins | sample ETNvirenome_2_30_FD_184065 | JGI IMG/M metagenome (GOLD analysis project Ga0209348, IMG submission 184065) | Marine viral communities from the Pacific Ocean - ETNP_2_30 (SPAdes) (version 2) | ecosystem: Environmental > Aquatic > Marine > Oceanic | place: Pacific Ocean | collected 2013-06-22 | reverse complement strand
CTGTGTGCGGTTGGGCGCAGATACATCACCACGAATTACCTCTGTGGTAATACCATCCTTGCGTAGTTTTTCTGTAAGTATATCAATCGCATGTTTGAATGGTACAAATACCAAAACTTTCTGGCTAGACTCATCAATCACTTCGCGTAACACTTTGTAACGATGTGATATGTCAAACTCCAGCACATCACTTTCGTCTGTATACACAGCCCCTGCCGATATTTGCAGTAGCTTACTCATAACTACGGCGGCATTTACAGCAGTGATCTGTTCACCTGTGATCTGCATAACCAGCTTCTTACGTAGTTCTTCGTAGTATTTCTTTTGTTGTCTGGTTAGTTCAACCTCACGCTTTACATACACCATATCGGGTAGGTCAAGGCACTCGTCCTTGGTAAAACGTATGGCTGGTTGCAGTGCGCGGAACACAGTGTCAGTTGCTGTCTCTTTGGGTATCCACTTGAAGTTGGATATCTTAATCATAATCTGATCGCGGAAAGAACTAGCAAAACGTGGCACAGATGTCGGGTTGACCAGCTTTGCCAGACCATAAGCATCCATAGGGCTTTGTGCTGCTGGAGTGCCAGTCATCATCCACAACCACGTATCAGGGGTCATAATCTTGTTGAGTGTCTTCCAACGGTTTGTCTGCGCATTCTTGTAGTGTGTGGCTTCATCAACAATAATTAAATCAAACCCACCGTTTGCTATCTCGTCTTTAACTATAGCCACACCATCGTAGTTTATGATTACGTACTCAGCACCTTGTTCGATTATCTCTTTACGTTTCTTACCACTACCATAAGCCACATCTACAGTTCTATGCGGTGCAAATGTAAACAAGTCATCACGCCATGCACTATCCATGATCGAGAGCGGGCAGATAACTAGCACTCGTTTAATTACTTGTTTATTAAGTAAAAAATCTGATGCCCATATAGCGCTGGCGGTTTTGCCTGTGCCTTGCTCGTTGAAGCAGAATGCTTTTCTATTTAGTGTAAGAAAGGCAGAGGTAGTTTTCTGGTGTGCAAATGGACTATGCGTACCTGTCCATTGATATTGTTTTTCTATGGGTGAAGGTGCTTGAATATTTAAGTTCTTAAGCACTTGTGTTTCATCAACACCCCATTTAACCAAAACCTTGTTATCGGATAAAGCTTTACTCTTGGGTATGACTTCCGTTACCTGTTGTGGGTTCCGTAACCGTAACAACAAGGCTCTACCATTTTCAATAATTTCCACTGCGTTCTCCTTGTTAGTGAGTCACTAACTTTTCTTTTTATAATTGCGGCTGCGGTTTTTCTTTGGGCTTTCCAGCTTTGTACCGTCTTTATTACTACCGCCTTTACTTAATGCTTTATTGTGGCTTACATCTTTGCCTTTGCGCTTAATGCCTTTCTTATCATATGCACGTCTTGCACGTTGGCGTTCCATTCTGTCGGGATGCTCCCCACGCTCTTTTTGTTTTTTATACTCTTTTTTATATGGTCTTGGTTTTTTGGTGTAGGGCATCTAGTTGCTCCCGTTGTGAACACACTCCAAAACAACACAATGTCGCTTGCATAGCCCACTTGGATGGGCGTTCCATACGTTTTTCTCATGTGCTGTTTCCATGCGTTTATAGTTAGCCAACCACTTAGCCCAAAGAACTGGCATCATGTCTCTGGTATAAGTGTCCTTTACAAGGTCTCTAGATATTACAAACAATAACCCTGCACGTACAGTGTTGACTTCGGGGTAATGTTTGAATGTGGCTAACGCCATCAATTCTAACTGACCTTTATCCGCATACTTGGCTGACTTACTGGTCTTGTAGTCCACCACCCAAGCAGTATCTTCATCTAGGATAACCAAATCTGCGATGCCACGCCACCAAACTTTCTTATCAAAAAAGCCACATGGCTCAAGGTTCTCATCCAGACCCATCTTTATTTCACATAACTTGTTACCACGCTTGGCTTTAAGACCGTCGAGAGCGGGTTGAGCAAACTTGAAATTATCAGGGATAGACGTGCCATCACGTACATATTCTTCTGCCGCAAGGTGAAATGCTGTGCCGTATGACATGGCATCAGTCTCAGGCTCAGTGTAATCCTTGGCAATCTTGAGATGGTAGAACTTCTTGGGGCATTGCTCAAACGCCTTAATCCTACTGAATGACCACGGCTTTATACTCATTCACAATCCCCATAAGACTTGCCAGTGCCAGACTCGCAGTTGATAGGCAGACCTTCTGCCCAATCGGGTATCCAACGCATACACTTTTCAATGTACGCCTGTGCTTCACCCACCTCTTCGTCACGAACACAACACACAACAGAGTCATGCACTGTTAACACTACGCGATGTTTCTTAGCTATTTGTAGCATTTGCTCACCAATGATGCAACGAGCAATGGCTTGGCATACGTTCTCTATAACCTTACCGCCATAGATACGGTTACGACCACGCCTGACTTTGTAGTGAAACTCCGTGCCTCTGTCAGTGATATCAAACCCAAGATCGTCATAGCGCAACAACAAACCAGATGGCAGTCGTATGGCACTATCATGTGGGCATACCTCTAGCACGTTGCCGCAACCCAATGGCGCGTTATCATTTCTGGACAGGGCCACGAGGGCTTGTTGGGCGTCACGCCATAACTTGTTTATTTTCCAATTAGCTTCGCGGTAGATATTAATGACACGCCTTGCTTCTGCGATGTCCATATCGAACCCAAAGTTCTTGAGTTGCGCTTGAAACTTGAGTGCGCCCATGCCGTAGCCAGCACCGAGGATTGTGGTCTTACCAACGAACCGTTGGTCTTTAGTCACATCGGACTCTTGCACACCATATATACGTGATGCCATCTTTACATACACATCCTCACCAGCCCTGAACGCGTGCGTGAGATCGTCCTGCTCTGCAAGCCAAGCCAGCACTCGCGCTTCGATCTGTGCCGAGTCTGCGTCCACCAGCGTATATCCTTCAGGGGCAATAATGCTACGCTTTAACTTCTTACCATTTACTCCACGGCTAGGCAGGTTCTGTAGGTTAATCTTATCATCACCGCCCCACCTACCAGTATGCGCGGCATAGTATCTAACAGGCACAGGTAGTGTGCCACGTTTCGCAATATCAATGAACCGCTGTGTCCGTGTCTCTTCCAATGTAGATTTTGTGCCGAGCCTTGCCGCAACCAACGCTTGCACCTGTGGGTTCTCATGGTCTGCCAGTGCCTTGAACTCTTCGTCCGACTTGGCAAATGCAAATGTTTCTTTTTCAGTTGTAGGGCTGATCTTCATGGGTGGCTCAACGCCAAGCGACTTGAGCAGTTCCGCAAACTTGGGATTGCTCATCAAATCTTCTTTGGCCACTCCGGCACTCTCCAACAACTCATCCTTACGGTCACGTGTTTCTGTGAGATGTTGTTCTAGAAGGCCCAGATCTAATTCTAACACTGGCTGAATAAACATACGCAACGTCAAATCAATCAGTTTTAGTTCCCGACGTGGGAAACCTTTTGCCATGATTGTGAATAGTTTATAGGTGAGGTTAACGTCATTGACGCAATAATCACCGTAATTACTTAGTTCACCTTGCGTAAAGTCTTCTCGCCTCTTGCCGAGTGCCTGTACGACCTCCGTTCCCTTTGCACCAATATTATACTTTTCACTAACCGCCCTGAGACTTGCACTAGTTTCAACCCCATGTATAGCACGGGCAATACACATAGTATCGGTATACACGCGAGGGCGAATATTATACCGCCAATTAAGAATAGCGCCATCGAACATGGTGTTATGACACAGTAACATAGAATTCGACCAATCGAATGATTGCAGATACGTCTTAATTTGTTCGTGTGATCCACTTGCCCACTCCGTTTCCTTGTTGTTTACCTTTACGCCCACACCGATCACCTCAAAACGAGGGTCACGGATGTAGGCTTCGGTGGTTAACTTCGACAGAGAAAACTCCCTGTCGTAGTATGTTTCAAAATCGAGGGTAATCAAATCCATCAGTCTTCTGGCTCCCACGAGTCCAACTCTGCGGCTAGTGCCAGATACCCACAAGCATCACGGAAGTTGTCTTTGCCGCTGGACTCTTGCTGTCTTGCCCCGACTGATCTGGCTACTTTAAGTAGTGCAAGCATGACAGGCACTTGTTCTGGCTGTATGTCATAACCTGTGTAGCCATGCCACATTTTAGAAGTAAGGTATGCGTTCTTCCAAAACTCACCATGCTCTTCTTCTCTTTCACCACACACAAGGCTCTCTGCTTCACGTAAAGTTTGTGAACGCACGCGATCATCGGTGGTTTCTTTAACTTCTTTCAATGCGTAGGTGTGATACTCGTTACCTGAGTAATCTTTGAAAGTCTCGGTGACTACAGGCTGAACGTTAAGTTCTTTCTCTATAACTTCTTTTGGTGTGCCTGATTGTGCCTTAAGATTGTACACGTACTTTGTTGACGAACCTGTTGCTTCTGCTATCTGCTTTACAGAAGCAGTCCTGTTTTTAAGTATGTAGCGTATTATCTTTTCTTTTTTCTTTATCTTCCTTCGTGCCATCTTATTCTCCATTGTTTTCGTTAAAAGGTAATTCCAACTGGTTCGGGTCTTTTTGTTTTTGTATACCCTCACCAGATATTTTTAAGTTGCATACGAAACACGTAGCAACCCCTGCACTATAGTCTACTGCGGTCATGCATCTGGGGCATTGGTTATTGTCTATGGCTCTTTGAAAGCTACCATCCCCATACTCAATCATCTCCAACCTCTCCTTCCTGTTTCATTGATAAAGACAATGCCAGATGAAAATGCTGCACTGCCGCTTTTAGTTGGTTTATCTCAAACTCTGCATTATTAATCTTTGAGTTTAAGTTTTTAATCTGCGTCACGGCATACTTCTGATCATCTTTCAATTCCTCGTACAGATACTCGTTGCCATCAATAATTAACTTGTTATCAGTCATTATTTTATTCTCATTCATCTTCTTCATCCTCTTTTGCTAAGTGGTGCTTGTAAATTGTTGTGGGTTTCTTTGCCTTATGACGTAAACTATCGTTCGCAGCACCTGATATGTACCCCCTCATGCCTGTGCCTTTATGCTCCATGAACTTACCACAATCGACACATATAAATTCTGTCAGCCCATACTGTGCCAGCATTACCTCACCCAAATCTTTGGGCGGCTCTGTGCATATAGAACATACCTGACCATGCCAGACTAATGCGCCAGTAACAGGGTTTTCCTCTATCAAGTTAGTGTGTACATAATCAAAAGGTGAAACTTTGTTGTGGTGGTTCTCCTCAATGCCGCCCTCTAGTCCGTTAAAATACGCCCAGCTGTCACCATACTCAACGAGTGACGGTGCATCGCGTGTAAACTTCTTTGCTCCAGCGGCTGATAACATCCCCAGACAACTTAGCTTCATCTCTTTTTGCTTTTTATCTTCGCTAGCTTTTTTACGTGCCTTACGATCTTCGTCAGTCAGATTTAACTTTGGCTTATCTCTTAAAGCCCTAGCAATTTTTTGTTCTTCCCAATCTTTTTTATATCGTATTGGCGAGTGGACAGGTAGCCCTGTGTTGTCCGAGTCAAACTTATTAATCTCTCTTAGACACCGCTTCCTTGCCTTCTCTTGACTAGCGACTCTCTTCCTCTCATTCCTATTAATATTTCTTAGATGCTGCTTTTTCGCCTTCTCTTGACGAGCGACTACTTCCCTCTCAGTGAGAACACCGTACTCTGCCAGAACCTCTTTGCGTCTTTTTGATATACTTGCCATCATTCTCTCGTTATCTAGTTAAAGTCGGGGGGAAGATAGAGGAGGCTAACCCTCCCCCCTTGAGGTCACAGTCTATAGAAAGGATAACGTTCGACCGCCCTCATTGCAGTGGTTAATTACGGCACTCACTGCTTACCGTCCAAACGGTATCTGGTTGAGGCTCTCAACTACCTCACCGATGTTTGCCTCGTTGATCACTAATGCGAGGCCACCCTGCTTGGAAATATTATCCAGTGCTAACTGCTGTAATGGTGTGGGTTTATTCTTGCCAGCCTTACACTCAATGCCAAAGAACATTCCCTGATAACATCCTACTATGTCTGGTACACCACTGTGACCATAACCACCCGTAACTGGATAGAAGTAATACGCACCCAAGTTTTTGAGTACCGCTACCACTTTCTTCTTTACTTTCGCTTCGGGCGTCATAGCCATGTGTTTATCTCCGTTGGAACTGGCATCAACGAGAGGTGGTTTGATCCACCCCTCGTCTTCATTTATGTTAGTGAGTCACTAACATGTTTATGCATCATTGCTTGCAAATCTCTTACCCTTTGCCTACGCAGTCTTTTTCTTCTAACCTCTACAAGCGGCTTATTGGGATTCATCTGGTGGTATGCACCATCAGGATAACCGTATTTGCTCAAAGACCAGTCATAATCATCCTGACCGTTGTTATAACGAGCAATACAAAAGTTCATCTCCCAACCTTTCTTGTCACATATCCAGAAGGTGTACTGATCTATTCTGCGTCCAACACCTTCTACATCTACTGTGGGTGGGGTAGGATCGGTCATCATCAACAACGCGATCCTCTCCTGCACCCACTGTGGTAAGTCATCTACACTAAGGTAAGTGTCATCCAATGAGTTGTCAACCCTATCCATACCAATACATGATATTTGGACGGTATTCTTGATAGGGTCTAACGAAACACGGTATAACGTGTCATTATCTAACGACATAGAACATCCCCTCTGCGGCGCGGTAACCCACATCGTCAACGTAGCTGTCATTTTCCACCATGGTCAGCACCGATAGCTTGCCCATGATTTCTTCTGGTAAGTCGTCAGTGTACCTCTTGAACTCATTGCTCAGTTCAGCATGCCAACGCCCCTTCTGCACGTTATCTACCGTACCCACATCGAATGTCTGCTTGCCGAACTTCTCAAACACACGGACAAAGTACATGTGTATGGGCTTGTCCTTTAGTTCTTTCTGGTTGTCCAGTAACTCAAACATGGCATGTAGTTCAGAGCCAAACGCCGCATCGACAAACTCATGGCCTGTGTCCACAAGGTTACGCAACTCGGTCAGCATCTTGTTAGACCGACTGCTCTCATGGTCAAACAACTCACGCATCTTGTTACGATACTCTGTGCTAGCGTTGCCCAGACTGTCCTGTGACTGATTACACACCGTGTTCAACTTAGACCTTGCCATCTCTTGTGGTGAGAAGTTACGGAGAAAACGTTTAGCGTTGCGTATGGCCGTCTCCAAATTGACAGTCATCTTCATGTTGTGCTGGTCTTGGTAACTGCCATACTTGTCGTTGGTTATGGTGCGCGAACCCACCATGTACTGATCGTCACCAACAACCTCAGTGCGAAAGTCACCATACCCGATATACCCCATGGGGTACGGCTCGTCAGGGTAATACACCCAAAGCCGATTACCCCCCATCTTTGCAAACGACACACCACGGAACGCCTCGCTCACCTTTGTCTTGAACAAACATAGGTTGCTAGGCATCCCAGTTTCATCTGTCTTTTCTAAGTCAGCAACCATTACATCATTGAAATCTAAACCCATCTTCTTATCCTTTCACTGTCTTGGTGAAACCACAGTGCTTGTTGATCCACCGATTGAACTCTGTCCTAACTTGTTTTACATCAGCTTGTGACTGAATGTCACGTATCGTACCATAATTTGACACAAAGTCAACAGCCATGGCTAGACGTAGCGGATGGTTCTGTTTCATAACAATGTCACGCATTAGCTTGGGCGGTATCTTGTGGTAGTATCCACTCTCGTTGTGAAACTCACGTATCTGCCTAGCCATACCACTGCGATACTGCCAATCATCGACCTGCAACATCGGAGCCATGGCACTGATCCACTCAAGGTAACCTGTCATGGCATCCTTGTACTTGGCCTTCTGCTTCTTGTTGACCAAGATACGTGGCGGCTTGGGTGCATCGCGCTCGCTACTAGCCAACGTGAACCTGTCACCATCACGGAAGAATGTCAGTGACGAACCATCATCCGTTACTCGCATCCATGAGTTCCAACGACTGCGAATTGCATCAACTTCATACACATGACGCGGCACATACATACATTTGGGTAGGTAATGTTGCCCACTGTTTGCAGACACGTACTGCTTGCCGTTCTGTATGATGAACCTCATGGTGCGTGGTAACATCCTCTCAAGAAACGAGTAGTGACTCACATGCGCACCGTTGCCAATGCCGTTGCGTATGGTGATAGTCTCAGTGCCATCCTTGTGACGCTTCCAACAGATCGGTGCTAGTGCCACCATTTCTGCTTGTGTCGGATTAGGAGCGTTTCTTCCACTTCCATGGTAGAAATACCACTTGAACACGTCATCATAGTAGCCACCGTTCATCAACAGATAGCAGTTGGATGATATCTTCTTTACACGCTCATGGTCACGCGACCTGTCAGCGATCGGGCGTACATCCTTACCCTTGTTTCTACCACGCATAGGTTTGGTGTTATTGTAGATAGCCTCTACCTCTGCGAATGATGATATTCTTTCGTATGACATAGCCATTAGTCTGTTCCCTTCTGTGTTAGTGAGTCACTAACATTGTCGTTAGCAAACTCTACTTCGTTGTTGATCTGTCTTGATATGTATAGTGCGTCAGCAAGCGTGTCAGCCAAGCGGCTACCCTGCACGTCATCCTGACCACCACAGTCACTCTCGTTGCATGAGATCTGTATGTCGTTGTCCTCCTCTCCAATACGTATAAATCTGTACGCGTATGGCATGTTGCGTTCAGCCCAGAATGTCTCAGCAAGTTTGGGCAGTGCTTCAAACCCTTTGACATCATCATAGTCCTCATACCACTTAACTTGTTCTACTGTGTACATGGCAACCCATGCGTCCTCATACTCACCGATCTCCCATGATGGTATGAGGTCTTCTTTCTGCACATACATGTTGAGTGCATACACAGACATGAGTTCATCCATATCTTCTTTACTGCCCATTGCTACTGCAATGACTACATCGCTACGGTATCCCATCTTACATATCTCCTGATTTTACGTGGACTGTAATGCCACAGTCGGGCTTTGCACTTTTGTTGTCGATGATGACCCACAACACTGGGCATGACCACTGACCCCACGACCCAACGTAGCCATCGGTAATCACGATAACAGCTTGTGGTGTGATGTTCTTGTCGGTCATGTACGCTGGCACACACTCAACGTAAGTGCCACCGCCACCCTTGGGTCTGGTTGATGTCACCATCGTATCGAGTTCGTGCATGTCGTACTTCTCGTCCTGACATACTTTCGTATCCCAATACAATAGGCGTACTGCTTCTGGGTGTATGGTGTCAGCGATTGATTTGATTTCTGTTAGTGCAACACTAACTTCCCTGTCACCGATAGACCCTGACATGTCAGTGGCAATCACCAACTCGTCAACACGCTCGGAGATACCACTCGGCAGATAGTGACCCATGCCAATGTAACGCCTGTTGGGTCGCTTCCATGTTGAATAGTCATTGCCTGTGCATGTGGTGGTGATGAAGTCACGCATGACCTCACGCCAATCGACTTGTGGTTGAAGCAAGTCCTGCAAGTCACGGTCACCACCTGACCCCATCTTGCCAGCGATCAACGCACCCTGACGCACTGCCTCGTCAATGTCTCGCGCTAGCTCCTGTTGCTCGGCTGGAGATAGTTCTTGTGCGCCCTCGAAGTCATGCTCGTCGAAGCCTTGTGGTGACGCGTTACCCTGCGTACCATTACCGCTACCGTCCCCGGCACTAGAACCATCTTGTGGCGTTGTGTCTTGCTTGAGCAGATTGAATACTTGGGCTGTGTCCATACCACGATACTTCTCATCATAACAACCTACTGTGAGTGGGCCTGTCATGGTTGCGAAGCCGTCCTTGTTGTCATCAGAAATCTTGAGGTTGATAACGAAGTCCATCGCCATGTTGGCAAGCTGTGGGTTCTCATCCCATAGGTGCTTCCAAGTCTTGAGATGTTGATACAGCTTGTGATAGCACTCATGCAGTATGAGATAGCGGAACTCTGGATCGTTGCACTGATCCGCGAACCCACGCCCATACACCTCGTCACGTCCGTTGGTATACGCTGTCTGTGTGCTGTCGCAGATACGCTTCTCACCGATCATCAGTATGCCAGCGAGTGCGACATACTTGGGGTGACCCATGATGTCGATGACACATTTGTTGAGCCGTTGCTCGGTAGTCAGTTGTTTTCCAATAGCAAGCATTGGTCTGTCCTTTCTGGGTGAGGCACATGCCCCACCCCATAAGATGTTAGTGAGTCACTAACTATTTCTTGTCAGCCGCGAACATGTAGTTGTTGTCCATCGCCCATTGTGTGAACTTCTTGTTTGTCATAACAAGTGACTGCTTGGCATACTTGGGTGCGCGCACTCCGTTGGCAAACATACCCTGTGCTTCTTTGTCGAGGCGAACAAGGTAATCCATCCATGGATCAATCCAGTCTCTCTCCAAAGATGCTAGTGTGCGATACACAATCATACACACACCTGCGGCACTGGTCGGTATCTTGGCAGTCTTGGGTTCCTGTTTGATAGACTCGGCACTCGGTAGCTGGTCAGCCAGCTTGACAAACGCCATCAAGTCCATCGCGCCACGCTCACCGATAGTACCCATGAGCATAGCTGTTGTGGTCTGGTCATCTAATCCATCTCGTACTTTGAGTATGTCGCTTGCCGCCTCCAACGAGCGTGGTGTAACAAACGCGGCTCTGTTCTGCTTGGGATGGAAGATGTATGGATTGTCGTCTGGGTCTTTGATGTCCTCAAACGAGTAGAAAATTTGCGGGTTGTCTTTTGCCCAGCCAAGTAACGTGTGGTCGATGTCATTGTTAATCCCCCATTCAATCCATTCCATGTTAGTGGGTTTGCGTGTTTGTACTACAGTCATGCGATTACGTGCGTGTGGTGGTAGCAAGTCACCGACACCCTCAGAGCCTTTGTTAGTCGTGGCAAAGATAATGCTGTCAGGGTGCAGTGTGTAGCTACCGATCTTGCGCTCCAGTATAAGACGTAACAGTGCGTTCTTGACTGCTGGGTTGGACTTGCCGAACTCGTCAATCATCAGGACGACAGGCGTGTGGTTGTGCGCACCCAATTCTTCATTAGTGAGATACGTCACATAGCCTGTGCCATCATCCATCTTGGCAATGTTGGGTATGGTGATGTCACCCAAGTCCTTGGTCGTGCAATCGAAGTAGCACAAGATGTGGTCGGGCTTCTCTTTGCCGATCACAGGTAGTAGTGATGACTTGCCAGTACCCATGTCACCTTGGATGAGCATGGTGCGTTTGTGTCCTGTCTTGAGAATAGCATTGGCTACTTGGTCAAGACCCAGTGCATACATTGCTGTTGCTGTGTTCATAATAAACTCCATTCTTTCTAAGTTGTGTTAGTGTGTCACTAACAAGTTACATGCCGATTGATGGTAGTGATTTGATGACCTCATCCACGGTACGCTTAGTCTCTGACCGCAGGTGAGCATCCTCGCGCAGTGCATCAGCATTGACACCGCGTAGTGCATCTTCAAGTTTCATACGTGCCGCGTTCATCTGGCTGTCGCCCGATACGTTACACACGTTAAGAAGTTCTACCATGTCAAGGACGTTGGTCACGAGCGTGTCGCGGAATACTTTCTTGTCCTCGGATGGTGTGTAGTCGAGTCGCTCGGACATAGCAGATAACGCCTTGTGGGTGCGTTGCCACACGTCATTCATTGCGTTGTTTAGCTGTGTCGAGTAGTAGGATTGGTAGTGATCCTTGACTTGTTCCGTTGCTTCATTGCCAATGTCGATACGAAAATCACCAGCGTCAGGCAGTGGAATATACGACAAGCGGAACCCAAACTTGTTGCGTAAGCTGTCGATTGATGGATACTCGTCACGATTGAACAAGTCACCTAGCTTTGCGGATGCTTGGGTGATCTCCCATTCGTAACCTTGTAGAAACGTGTTAACAAGCCTGTCATACTCGTTCTGTATGTCAGTCATTGCTTGATGATACTTGAAGTATTGAGCCGTTGGCAAAAGACGCAAGCCTGTGTCAGACCACGGCATTGTCATAGCGTAGTGCATGTTGCGGCTGTTAGCTGTGAACTTCTGTACTGCAACAAGTTCTTGGCAATCAGCGAGTAGCTTCTTGTGTACAGAGGCAACACCGGATGCCGCAAAGTTTGCATCGGTAACATCTTCTGATGCTTTGCGATCTTTCTTGCGTCCTGTCCATGTTGAGATGGATAACTCACATAGCATGGCAGATGATCCAATGCTTGGTGTAGATGGTGCAGGGTTTACGGAATTCCGTAAAGTTTCGGTTGAGGTAATCTGTGTCATGTCGTTCTCCTGTGTGACAAGTTTTAGTGTGTTGTGTGAACATGACCGAGAGCGGTCAGTTCTTTGATGGTCTCTGCTACAGCTGTAGCAATGTCCTCTGCATATGAGTGTGACGGCTGTGTCCAGCCGAGGTCATCCAGATGCTTGAGGTGGTCAAGCAACATGGCGATGCGCTGCTGCTTGGGGTCTTTTATGTGTGCGTAGTTCTTCATTGGTCTCTCTCTTTCTTTACGGAATTCCGTAAACTGTGGTTAGTGTGTCACTAACATTTTGGTTTGTGGTTACGTTTTGCATAATGTGTCCTTTCATGACAACAGGTTGTAAAACAGTCAAACTCTGACTGTCCTTATATTATAGCAAATATTATCAGCAATGTCAAATGATGTGGAAACGTGTTGTATTGTGTGTATCTGTGTAGTGTACTGTAATGTTCTGTAATGTTCTGTGGTGGGGGCGTGTAACGCATTGGAAAAACAGGAATGTTCTATTGTTCGTTTTTTGAGGGTTTTGGACATCCGCGTCGGCGCCCTCTCAGAGATGAGAACATTCGTGTTGACGTGTTAGTGAGTCACTAACAAGACTAAGCATTATTTGAAAAAACGAACATTACACTACTAAAAAATAAAACTATATAAAAATAGAAGAATAGATAAAAGCTGATAGGGAAGAAACTCTATTGCTTATCATGCGTTGTCACAAACCGACACGAAAACATAATGTTCTCAAAGCGGTCTAAAAAAACGAACATTACGGAACATTATAAAGAACATTAGAACATTAGGCTCAACGCGGCTCCGAGAACTGGTATCAACGTGTTAGTGTGTCACTAACATAAACGTGTAATCATGCGTGTGATGGCTCAACGCTACTCCGAGAACTGGTTTCGTAGGCACAAAAAAAGGCAGGGAAATAAATCCCTGCCTGATCTTAACGTCTTGTCATTAGATATCCGATGCCCATAACAGCCATCGAAACCATTATCCAAATGACGTGAATAGCAACCCATATCCAAGGCCATGGGCTGCGTATGTTTTCTTCTATTGATACACCAGCCAAAAAGAACAGCATACCAAACACCACAATGATATATCCCCAAACTTTCATTATCTTTTCTCCCAATAGTCAGCCGGTATAGTGCGGTCAACCATATGTTGATGCGCAACCGAAACTGTAGTTAAGTAATCGTTAAACTCAGGCGATGCCACAAAACGCAGATCCCCAAACTCATCTTCAGTAACCGACATCCAGATCATCGGCTCACCATTCAAATATAAACCAGTCATAACTTGTTACCTTTCGTAAAAGAAAAGGCAGGGAATAAATCCCTGCCTAGTATGATTAGAACTTAGCGTGTAAGACAGACTTGGCAGTCTTGATCGCCTCGGCCAGTTTGATCAGATCAACGCCGTTGATGCCTTCCGAATTCTCAATAACCTTAGAGCAGTCGTTGAGATTGTCGGCGATACGTTGCGCATCAGACCGCTTGGTATTAGCGCCGCCGTTCTTCGCATCTTCACGCTTGGATAGAGCAGTCTTGAAGTCGTTGCGTCTAGCGCCAATCTGCTGTTGCCAGTATCGCTTGTTAGCCTTGCCGGTCTCAGTTAGCGTTTTGGTGTTAGTCTCCAAAAGCTTTTGAGTGGTGGCCGTAAAGCCAGCAACGATTGCCGCGTTGAGTTCGGCGAACTTTTCTTCGCTGGCAGTAGACTTGCTGTCTTTGCCTTTCGGCGAGATCAAGTCAGTAGACTTCCAACCATCGGCCACGAACAAGTCAATGGCTGTTTGAGTTGCACGTAGCGACTTGGTGGTCGCTGAGACTGCGTTGGCGATTGCGCTAGCCAACTTAGCGTTTACGAAATTAGACATAATGAATTCCTTTCTTATGTCGCTAGTGAAGGAACGGTATGTCCCTTCGATGGTTGTAATATGGCACATCCTAACGTGTTTTGATATAGATAGATTGTAAACGTGTTATTATTTGTTAGTGTATACACTAACATTTAGTTCTATGGCAGGTAATGGCTAAATCTGGCATATCGTTGACCCACCCGCCCCCTATGACCCGTTATGTGTTGTTAGTTACATACACATCTATATATTACTAATTTCCACGAACTAATCGGTATTTTCTCAGTTTGGACCCCCCACCCCCTCTCACACAGGAACACCCCCCGGTAGGAGTCCCAACCTACTTGCATAAAAAATAATTATTGTGTATAGATTGATAAGGGTGAGGGGATCAGGCGTCTTGCGCTGTCAACAAAAGATAGTCTGAATCGGCAATCCCCCTCACCCGTTACGGTTAATAACCTGCGAAAAGATATGAGTATATTGGTAGAACCTGAACTAGGCGTGGCGATTCCTGACGAGTCCCCATTCGTAGATCTAAGCCAACGCACAGATGCAGCTAGTGAAACTGCCAAGGAACTTGCTGACCATGGGTTAGATGTAGAACCTACCAAGGAAGACAAGGATATCGCAGCTAAATTAGTCACAGCATATGCAGATGATCCTGAAGCTACCTCCAAAAAGGTTACTGATAAAAAGATAGCAACGCTGACACCCGCCTCTCTGATACTTACAAACAATATTCTTCAGGAGTTTGGGCAGTCAGTAGTCAAAAGTTCATTACATATACGCCACCTTGTGACTAACAAGTTACTGTTAGAGACAGAAAACCCAGATCCTCGTGTACGTATGCGCGCATTAGAGCTGTTGGGTAAGATATCTGACGTTGGATTGTTTGCAGAGAAGTCCGAAGTGACCATAACGCATCAATCCACCGACGATTTACGAGCTAAATTACGGGAGAAACTACAAAAACTCAGTACACCAGAGGAAAAAATACAAGATGCCATCGTTATTGATGGTGAATCTCTGGATGTTGACGCTGAGTTAGGACTGGAGAATGAAAAATGAAGGTTTTTTTACTTGTTGTAAGTGTATGGGGGTTCACCGCAGAAGAAGAATGGGTATATGTAGGCAATAATGTTGTTCTAGATGTGCTTATGACTCAAAAAGAATGTGATTCCATGGCTAAAAACTGGGTATGGAGAGAAAGAAACAAAAATTACAAGCTTATAACCAGTTGTGAGCTTGCTAAACTACCCGAAGATCTTAAAAAACCTAAAGGTGAGATGTCGTGACATCTGAATTGGCGGTAGATTTCACTGAAGAAGAAGTTCAACAGATGTTGGGCAACTTGGATCAGTACACTGAGGACGAAATTGTAGAGATCGACCGTCTTGTTGACGAATTAAGCACCAGAAAGACCAATAAAGCGGCTTATGACGACCTGATTGAGTTCTGTAAGCGTATGCAGCCTGATTATATCGTCGGAAAACACCATAGAATGCTTGCAAACATGCTTATGGACATCGCAGAGGGTAAAAAAGACCGTATTTGTGTCAACATACCCCCCAGACACGGTAAATCGCAGCTTGTTTCCATATTCTTTCCGGCTTGGTTTCTGGGTAGGAACCCTAATAAGAAGGTTATGATGGTGTCACACACCACCGATCTGGCGGTGGACTTTGGACGTAAGGTACGTAATCTTATATCTACTGAAGAGTATAGCTCTATATTCCCTACAGTGAAACTAGCAATAGATTCCAAGTCTGCTGGTCGCTGGAATACTAATGCAGGAGGTGAGTATTATGCGTGCGGTATTGGTTCCTCTATTGCTGGTCGCGGTGCTGACCTCTTGCTCGTTGACGATCCCCATTCCGAACAAGATGTCATTAACGGAAACTTTGAAGTCTTTGAAAAAGCATATGAGTGGTTCACCTTCGGAGCGCGTACACGATTAATGCCGGGAGGTCGTGTGGCTATCATACAAACCAGATGGCACATGGATGATCTGACAGGGCGGGTTGTCAGAGACATGGGGCAGAATGATCGAGCTGATCAATATGATGTGGTAGAGTTTCCAGCCATACTCGATATAATAAATAAGAAAACCAAGAAGTCAGAACAGAAACCGTTATGGCCTGAGTTTTTTGACCTTAACGCGCTACTACGCACCAAGGCATCTATGCCTGCGTTTCAATGGAATGCGCAATACCAGCAACAACCTACCGCAGAAGAGGCCGCTCTTATCAAACGTGACTGGTGGGGTATATGGAAACAAGAACGTCCGCCCGATTGTGAGTATGTTATCATGTCTTTGGATGCGGCAGCAGAAGCACACAACCGTGCTGATTACACAGCATTGACGACATGGGGTGTGTTTTTGAATGAAGAAGAGAACAATTATAATATTATATTGCTAAACAGCATAAAAAAGCGTATGGAGTTCCCAGAGCTTAAACAGCTTGCCATGGAAGAATACGAAGATTGGGAGCCAGACGCGTTTATCGTTGAGAAAAAAAGTTCTGGTACGGCCCTATACCAAGAAATGCGCAGGTCAGGTTTGCCTGTACAGGAGTATACCCCACATAGAGGTTCAGGAGATAAGTTGGCCCGTCTAAATTCCGTATCTGATATTGTAGCATCGGGCTTATGTTGGGTTCCAGAGACCCGTTGGGCAGAAGAAGTTATAGAAGAGATTGCAGGATTCCCGTTTATGAGCCATGATGACTTAGTTGATTCGACAGTTATGGCCCTTATGAGATTCCGTCAGGGGGGCTTTATACGTCTACCTAGTGATGAACCTGAAGAACAACGGTACTTTAAACGACGTAGTGGCGGATACTATTAGGGGTTAATATTATGGCAGTTGAAAAGGGATTATACCAAGCTCCAACAGGTGTGGATGAAGGACTACCAGAAGGTGAGATGCCACAGCCAGATCTGGAGATTGAGATTGTCGATCCAGAAATGGTTACACTAGATGATGGTAGTGTAGAGATAACTATTATTCCCGGTCAGGAATCGGGCGATATGTCATTCGACGGTAATCTGGCAGAAGCCATGGATGATAGTCAGCGTGCTTTATTAGCTGACGAGCTAATAGGACTAATAGATTCCGATATTGATAGTCGTAAAGAATGGGCAGATACGTTTGTAGACGGTCTGGATGTTCTAGGGTTTAAGTATGAAGAGCGCACAGATCCTTGGGAAGGCGCATGTGGTGTGTATTCTACAGTGCTGGCAGAAGCCGCAATCAGATTCCAAGCCGAGACTATGAGTGAGACATTCCCCGCCCTTGGACCGGTAAAAACAAAGATTCTAGGTGAAGAGACTAAAGAGAAGACTGAAGCTGCAGCTCGTGTAAAAGCAGATATGAACTACGAGCTTACCGAGAATATGGTTGAGTATCGCCCAGAGCATGAGAGGTTATTATATAGCTTGGGGTTAGGTGGTTCAGCGTTCAAGAAAGTATACCACGACCCTAATGTAGGGCGTCAGGTTGCGTTGTTTATACCTGCGGAAGACTGTATTGTGCCATATAGCGCAGCACACATTGAGACTGCGGAACGTGTCACGCATGTTATGCGTAAGACAAAGAACGAACTTAAAAAATTACAGGTGGCTGGGTTCTATCGTGACATAGACCTTAACGAGCCAGAGCCTTATCATTCTGATATTGAGATACGTAAGGCTGAAGAAGGTGGGTATTCTCTAACTGACGATGATCGGTATGCATTGTACGAAGTACATGCTGACCTTGTGGTTGAAGGGTTTGACGATTCTGAAGAAGAGATCGCTAAACCTTATGTAGTAACTATAGAGCGTGGATCAGGAGAAGTCCTTGCGATCAGACGTAACTGGAACCCTGAAGATCCGCTCAAACTGAAACGCCAGCACTTTGTACATTATCCATATGTACCGGGGTTTGGCTTTTATGGTCTTGGGCTTGTCCACATTATTGGTGGGTATGCACGAGCAGGAACCTCCTTGATACGCCAACTTGTCGATGCCGGTACGCTCGCTAATTTGCCCGGCGGACTGAAGTCCCGTGGGCTGCGTATCAAGGGGGATGACGTTCCTATTGAGCCGGGAGAGTTTAAAGATGTGGATGTGCCGTCAGGTAGTATTCGTGACAACATTATGCCTCTGCCGTACAAGGAACCATCTCAGACGCTTCTAGCATTGCTAGATAAAATCACTAACGAAGGCCGCAGACTGGGCGCTATTAGCGATATGAACATATCTGATATGTCAGCTAATGCTCCAGTAGGCACAACGCTGGCGCTTTTGGAGCGTACACTAAAGCCGATGGCTGCAGTACAAGCCCGTGTTCACTATGCTATGAAGCAGGAGTTCAAGCTTCTTAAGGCTTTGATGGCAGAATACGCGCCAGCCGAGTATTCGTATCAGCCTGTTAGAGGAGAAGTATCTGCTCGACAAGCTGATTACATGATGGTGGATGTTATCCCCGTTAGTGATCCTAATAGTTCTACCATGGCACAGCGGGTTGTTCAGTATCAGGCTGTCCTGCAAATGTCATCTCAGGCACCGCAGATTTACGACCTGCCACAGCTACACAGACAGATGATTGAAGTTCTTGGAGTAAAGAACGCAGACAAACTTGTTCCTATAAAGGACGATATGAAGCCCGCAGATCCTGTCAGTGAAAACATGAACGCACTTATTGGTAAGCCTATGAAGGCGTTTATCTATCAAGATCACGAGGCACACATCGGCGCCCACATGGCGTTTATGCAAGACCCATCGGTCATGGGTATGATCGGGCAGAACCCACAAGCACAACAGATAATGGCATCCCTGCAAGCCCATATTGCAGAGCATCTTGGGTTTAAGTACCGCAAGGATATCGAAGAAAAACTTGGTGCGCCACTACCAGCACCAAACGAGGAGCTTCCAGAAGATATCGAAGTGCAGCTTGCACGGGTTGTTTCAGAAGCTGGTAAGCAACTTACACAGGCAAATCAGCAAGCAGCCGCACAGAAACAGGCACAGCAGCAGCAACAAGATCCTATCATTCAAATGAAACAAGCTGAACTGCAGATCAGACAGGCAGAAGAACAACGTAAGGCACAGAAAGACGCTGCTGATATACAGATCAAACAAGAAGAGCAGAAACGCAAACTTGTAAAAGATATTGCTGATGCAAAACTTGAAGAACAACGACTTGAACTTGAAACGTTAGAAGTTGGTATAGACGCTAAAAAAGCTGGCGTAAAAATGCGGGCAGATAAACAAGCTAGCAGAACTAAAACAGAACTGGAAATAGCTAAACTAGCTACAACTAAGAAAGATTAATTATGGCTAAAACCGTCTTTGACGTGCTGATTGATAAATTAGACGAGGATAAATCCTCTGCATTACAGTTTCTTGGAGGGGGCGGAGCAAAAGACTTTGCCCAGTATAAGGAAATAACAGGTATGATACGGGGTCTAGATGCCTGCAAGAATTATATAGAAGACCTCTCGCGCAATTATATGGAAGATGACGATGGCTGAAGCAATTGAAAAAATCACTCCTGATGAAGATTGGGACGCACAATTACCTAAACCTTGTGGGTATCGTTTGTTGGTAGCATTGCCCGACGTAAGTGATACTTATGAAGGTAGTAGTTTACTTAAAACTGATGATGAGAAACGCAAAGAATATATCATGTCGATTATGGGTGTGGTTATTGATATGGGCGAAGCTGCCTATGCCGATAAAGATAGATTCCCCACAGGCGCATGGTGTAAAGTTGGTGACTATGTAATGTTTCGTATGAACACCGGCACTCGTTTTAAGGTAAACGGCAAAGAGTTCCGTTTAATGAATGACGATTCTGTTGAGGCAGTTATTCCTGACCCTCGTGGAATTTGCAAAGTATAGGAGTCCATGATGGCGTTTCAGAAAGTAGAGTATGAGTTTCCTGATGAGAAGGAAAATAAACCAGACATAGAAGTGGAGAGTTCCAGTGCTGTTGAAATTGACTTATCTGGTAAAAAATCTGCAGAGCCTGCTCCAAAACCTGAGAGTAAAAGTGACACTCCTAATCACGGACTTGAGATTGAAGTTGTTGATGATACGCCAAAAGCTGATAGAGGGCGTAAAGTCTCTGAGCCACCAGCTGATATCACTGATGAAGAACTTGAAGAATACTCTGATAAGGTAAAGAATAGGATAAAGCATTTTAGTAAAGGCTATCACGACGAGAGGCGAGCAAAAGAAACAGCTCTCCGCGAAAGACAAGAGTTAGAAGCGTTTGCTAAAAAGCTGGTGGATGAAAACAAAGAATTAAAAGGCACGGTTGGTAAGAATCAATCAACTATGCTTGAGCAAGCTAAACGATCTGCTACAGGCGAGCTAGAACAGGCCAAAGCTAAATATAAGGTAGCGTATGAGTCTGGAGACGCAGAGGCAGTTGTTGAAGCACAAGAAAGCCTAACATCTGCCAAGATTAAGGCCGATAGGTTAAATAATTTAAAACTTCCCGCTTTACAGGAGGAAGAAACTCCTGTTAACTTACCAACAGAAACCGCTCCACCGGTAGATACACGGGCTAATGAATGGGCAGCAGCTAATTCATGGTTCGGGTCAGACGATGAAATGACCGCTCTAGCAATGGGGTTGCACGCAAAGCTTCAGAAAGATGGCGTTGCCATCGGAAGCGACGAATACTACGAGAAAATTGATTCTCGTATGCGCCAAGTATTCCCCGATAGTTTCGAGGATGCTGAAATAGAAGTCGAGAAGCCTAAGAAACAGGCAAATGTGGTTGCACCCGCAACGCGGAGCGCAGCGCCAAAGAAAGTAACGCTAACGCAAACACAAGTGTCTATAGCTAAACGACTCGGAGTACCCTTAGAACTATACGCCCAAAAGGTTGCAGAAGAAATGAGGAAGAACTAATGGCTGAAAATCGTATTAAACGTGAAGAGACCACCCATGAAAAAACGACCCGTACTAGAGCTTGGCAAAGACCAGAGACACTGCCCTCACCGAATCCTGAGCCGGGTTACGCATTTCGTTGGATTAGAGTCGCCACGCAGGGGCAAACTGACGCCACCAATGTTTCCTCTAAATTTCGTGAAGGTTGGGAGCCTGTAAAAGCTACAGATCATCCAGAGATTACAATGGTCACTATTGAGAATGAAAAATTCAAAGATAATGTCGTAATCGGAGGTCTAATTCTTTGTAAAGCTCCACAAGAACTGATTGATGAGCGCACCGCGTATTACGAACAACAGACGCGGGGTCAGATTGACTCAGTTGATAACAACCTTATGAGAGAAAACGATCCCCGGATGCCGCTTTTCCATGAGCGGAAGTCAAAAGTTACTTTTGGATCTGGGGGGTAACATTAAACCTTTGTTATCTGGAGATAAATAGATGGCATATCCTACCATTGATGCCCCATATGGTCTTCGTCCAATCGGAATGATTGGGGGCCATAATTATTCGGGCGCAACACGTAAGATCCCCATTGCTTCAAACTACGGCACGGCTCTCTTTTATGGAGATGTGGTGCAGTACAAGAACGATGGTACTATCATTATCACCACATTACAGAATGACACTTCTGTAGTAGCTGGTGTTATTGGCGTGTTTATGGGTTGTAGTTATACAGACCCAAACACAAATCAACTAACCTTTCGTCAGAGCTATCCCGGAAGTATTGTAGCTTCTGATATTGAAGCGTATGTATGTGACGATCCAAACGTACTGTTTAAGGTAGTAAACTGCACTAGCGCGTCTGCTGATGGCGCAACTGGTGGACTACTCCCTGCATTTGTTAGCCGCGCTAACTCAATCTCCTGTAATGCGGAGCTTGTGCTTAACACTGGTGTAACAGCGTCAGGTAACAGCCGTATGGGTGTTTTCATTAACAACGTAGCGACAATCTTGCCGATTACTGTTGTTGATGTTGTCCCTGATACTAAGAACAGCGATGGTAATTTTGTTGAGTTTATTGTTAAACTTACCCAAGGTTATCAACGTTATCAACAAACCGCTGGCGTATAAGGAGGGGTAGACAATGGCTATTTCACGCGCACAACTACTTAAAGAACTCCTTCCCGGCCTGAACGCTTTGTTCGGATTGGAGTACGCAAAATATGGTGAAGAACACGCAGAGATCTTTGAAACAGAGACTTCTGATCGCTCTTTTGAAGAGGAGACAAAACTATCTGGCTTCTCAGCAGCACCAGTCAAAAACGAAGGCTCTGCCATCGAGTATGACAATGCACAAGAGGCATTCACCGCACGCTATTCACACGAGACCGTTGCAATGGGTTTCAGCATCACGGAAGAAGCAATCGAGGACAACCTCTACGATTCTCTGTCTGCTCGTTACACTAAAGCTCTCGCTCGTGCTATGGCGTACACAAAACAAGTTAAGGCAGCGACTATTCTTAATAATGCCTTTTCTAGTAGCACTACATACGGTGACGGTAAGGAGCTTTGTGCTACTGACCATCCACTTGTTAATGGTGGTACTAACTCTAATGAGCCTGCAACCGCAGCTGACCTTAACGAGACTTCACTTGAAGCCGCCGTTATTCAGATTGCAGGTTGGACTGATGAGCGTGGCCTGTTGATCGCAGCAAAGCCTCGTAAACTGGTCATCCCACCGAACCTACAGTTTGTGGCAACTCGTTTGCTGGAGACTGAAGGACGTGTGGGTACAGCCGACAATGACCTGAATGCACTTCGCAATAATGGTTCTGTCCCAGAAGGTTACACAATCAATCATTATCTAACAGATACTGATGCGTTCTTCCTTCTGACTGACGTTCCTAACGGTCTGAAGCATTTCACACGTAGCCCAATGGCTACCTCTATGGATGCTGATTTTGATACTGGCAACAGTCGGTACAAAGCCCGTGAGCGTTACTCATTCGGTGTGTCCGATCCGTTGGGCATCTTCGGTTCACCCGGAGCATAAGCATATTAGAGGGGGGTGGCTTGCCACTCCCTTCTTTTTCATATACTATACCTTATTCCTGACAGCCGCATACTGTGGCTGACACTAGCCACGACAGGAGATAGACATGGCTAATACTACTTTTAACGGTGCAGTGCGCTCCGAAAATGGCTTTAAAGTTGTAACTAAAAGCTCCACTTTGGGAACTTTTACAGAACAATTAAACGCTAGTAGCGATGGCGTTCTTGAAGTTCAAAAAGTCGCTACATCTGGTAGAGACAATATTGTTGCAGCAGGAACAACCACTGGCGCAAACAATGCTAGTTTAGGCACTGCAGCTACAATCTTCAATGTTACCCCCAACGCACATGGTTCTGGTATTGCTGATGCAGCGATTAACACGTTCATCAACAAGATTGGTGGAGACATCGTTACTACGATTCTTATTGATCTGCATGGCGGTCTAGCATCTGGTGGTTCAGCCGATGACGTTATTGGTACTGATGGCGGTGCAGCAAATGCGTATATTGCAGAACTCACAAGCGCAGTGAACGGTATACCATACCTAATAGAGTTTGCTTGTCTTGAGGTTCCAACTGGCGGTGATCCAGATATCAATCTTGTTTGTTCTGCAACAGGTACAACTGCTGAAAATGCAGCCGTTACAAGTGGGACTGTTCTTCTAAACAATGGAGATTTGACACTTGGGTTCTATGCGGAAGCAGATGGTGGGGCTACACTAGCAGCTCTGAGCAAAAAGTATCTATATCTGACATCAGGAGATGCAACAGAGGCAGCTTATACCGCAGGAAAAATATTGATTAAAATCCACGGTGCAGCTTTTGACTATGCTAATGGCTAATATTAACAGAGAGGGGGATACCCCTCTCCTTTCTTGAAGGAGATTGATATGGGTCATAGCTCAGACATAAAAGCTAAGTTTATTAGCGATGAGAATGCGTCAGATGATGATCGCTTAGTAACCGCTGCAAGGCCAAACACTAGTGCTACAATGGCAAACACTACCTTTGCCGGTGGAGGTGCTAGAAACGTTACTGTAACCACTACTGGCACAGGTGATAATGCAAAAACTTGTACAATTACAGGTACAGATGTTTTTGGTAACGCCATGACAGAAGTCATAACTTCTACTGGTAGTGCAGCTACCGTTGCAGGAACTAAACTATTTCTTACAGTATCTGCCGTAGAGTGTTCAGCACAGTATGCTGCTAACATAAAAGTAGGGTCGGGCGACCTTTGCGCAGAAGCCATTAATGGTGGCAACAGAGTTCGTCTAAAAGGTTTCTCCATAGTATCTGGTGGCACTGCAGGAACTGTAGAGTTCTTTAATAACACTCCAGAAGACGGTTCTGCGTTATTTAAATCTCGTACTATCGGAACGGACAACACCACTTTAGATAGAACAATACCTGCTGATGGTGTTCTGTTTGAAGACGGTATGTCAGTTAAATATACGATAGCTACCATAGATATGATGACGTTCTTCCATGGCTAGGCGTAAAGGCACAATGAAAGGCCACACTATTGGTGGAGGACATAAGCGCCCCACTAAGTCTGGTGCTGGCATGACTAAAAAAGGTGTTGCCAAATATCGTAGAGACAATCCCGGCAGCAAGTTAAAAACCGCAGTTACTGGTAAAGTAAAAGCTGGTAGCAAAGCCGCAAAACGGCGCAAGTCATATTGCGCTCGTAGTGCGGGGCAAATGAAAAAATTTCCGAAGGCTGCTAAAGATCCTAATTCTAGATTACGGCAAGCAAGGAAAAGATGGAAATGCTAGATGCCATATTTACAGTCCAATATACCATACTTCAAAGCTTGGGTTCGTAGAGAATATACTAAGAACTTAATGGAGTATCATGGCGATTTCCTTCATGCCATGGTCGTTGCTGTAACTACCATGCCTAACCGCACTCTTAGTTTTCAAGTTATCTTCACAGGGTGTGAGTCGGATGATACCGATGAGCCTAACGTGCATGGTGGTGCTATGTGGGCTAGGATGCCGCTCACAGCCCTTGTAGCTGATGTGCCATACGAAGAATGGCCCACAGAGTTACCGCCTTATATAGCGCAACCTTGGGACTGTATGTCCCATTATCATTCCGTATATAAGATTGAAAGAGCATCACCAGCGCCTTGGATGGCAAAAGTAGACGGTGAGTTCTACCCTGCTAAATATTACTTTACTGTAGATTACACAGACAGCGAGGTCGCAGATGATCCAGCACAACACAAACAAAGCCATGTGCTTGAATTGTTAGATGCTGGCGAGTTTACAGGTAATATGGTAGCGTTACCTAATAATCGGGTGCGGGTTACGCATCCTGCGTGGTTTGAGACGGGCGAAGGCGCTCCAGACTTCAAACCAAACCAACATATCTACAATTCAAAAGAAGATGTGGATTATGTGTGGGATACTAACCGAGTGTTCAACAATTTGTATAAGGACGAATCTGATGAGTAGTATGAAAGATAAAAGACTAGCAGCCCTTAAAGACCTTATGAAAGGTAAAAAGCCAAAAGAGAAAGGAGGCGTTTTAGATATTCCTGTCGGTCCAGTTAAAGGTATGATGAAGAAGAATGGTAAAAAAGCTGGCGGTATGATGAAGAAAAAAGGTTATAAGATGGGCGGAGCTATGAAGAAAAAAGGCATGGCTGCTGGTGGTATGATGAAGAAAAAAGGCATGGCCAAAGGTGGTATGGCTAAAAAAGGTATGGCCAGAGGTGGCATGATGAAAAAGGGCTACGCCATGGGTGGAGCCATGAAGAAAAAAGGTATGTCCAGAGGCGGTAAACTTCGTGGTAACGGTATAGCAGTTAGAGGTTTTCGTTCCGGTAAAATGGTTACTATGAAGGGTTCGTGAAGATAGTGACAAAACGTAAAGACCCAAAAGTTGGTACTGGAAAAAAGCCAAAAGGTAGTGGTCGTAGACTTTATACTGACGAGAATCCTAAAGATACTGTAGGTATAAAGTTCGCCACTCCTTCTGATGCTAGAGCTACAGTAGCAAAGGTAAAGAAGGTAAATAAACCTTTTGCTAGAAAAATACAGATACTTACAGTGGGTGAGCAAAGAGCCAAGGTTATGGGTAAAACCGAAGTTGCAAATATTTTTCGACGAGGAAAAGAAAGCATAAGGAGGGCTAGAAAAAATGCCTAAAGACGCTTGTTATCATAAGGTTAAGGCTCGTTATAAAGTTTTTCCATCAGCGTATGCTTCAGGAGCCATTGCTAAATGCCGAAAGGTTGGTGCTGCTAATTACGGTAACAAAAGTAAAAAGAAAGCCGCTGGAGGTGTTGTACAGCTTAATGGTGGGGGTCTTGCTAGACGTAAGAGAAAGAGACCTGCTAGTAACGGCAATATAGCTAGAGGTTGTGGTATAGTTAACCGTCGTAAAGTTACGAAGTATGTGTGAGGCATCATGGCTGTACGTAAAACCAAAAAAGGATTGGCGTTAAAACGCTGGTTTAAAGAGGATTGGAAAGATGTACGCACTGGCAAGGCATGTGGCAGACAAAAGGGTGAAAAACGCGGAACTCCTTATTGCCGTCCTTCCAAACGTGTTTCTTCCAAAACCCCTAAAACTTCAGGAGAAATGTCGGCCTCTGAGAAAAGAAAACGTATTAACCAAAAGAAAAGACTTGGGCAACCAGCAGGAAAGCCAAGGAGAGTAGAAGCAGCTCGCCGGAAGAGGAAGAAATAAATGGCTACGTCAGGCACTACCGCATTTGATATGGATTTCACTGAAATCGCTGAAGAAGCGTGGGAGCGTGCTGGACGTGAGATGCGGTCAGGCTACGACCTTCGTACTGCCCGTAGATCCATGAATTTGATGACTATCGAGTGGCAGAATCGTGGCATCAACATGTGGACTATTGATAGCGGTACGATCTCTATTACTGAAGGCACAGCGCAATATAGTCTACCTGCGGATACTGTAGACCTTCTTGACCATGTAATCCGTACTAACGCAGGTAATTCCGCAACTCAATCTGATCTTACTATAAGTCGTATTGGTGTTAGCACTTACGCATCCATCCCTAACAAGTTAACATCTGGCAGGCCAATACAGGTATTTGTAGAGCGGTTAGCTACACCTAGAATAAATCTATGGCCCGTTCCCGACACTAGTTATACGTTTGTGTATTTTAGAATGAGAAGAATAGAAGACGCTGGTAACGGAGTAGAGACAGCAGATGTTGTATATCGTTTCCTACCGTGTCTGGTAGCAGGGCTGGCATATCACATCTCTATGAAAGTGCCAGAACTTGCAGATAGAACTCAAATGCTAAAGGTCGCGTATGATGAGCAGTACAATTTAGCTGCAGGTGAAGATAGAGAAAAAACTTCTGAACGATATGTGCCAAGGATTGCTAGGATTTAATTATGTCAAATAGGTTTGCATCAACAAAACGAGCAATAGCTGAATGTGATATATGCGGATTTCGTTATAAACTACGTGAGTTGCGTAATATAATAAGAAGAGGTAATGATACTAACATAAAGGCATGTTTTGAGTGTTTTGATCACGATCATCCACAAAACCAATTAGGTATGCACCCAGTTGATGATCCACAAGCAATAAGAGATCCTAGACCAGATTTTGTGGGGTACAAGGAAAGCAGAGCGTTTAGATATTCAGGGTCGTTAGATAATAAATTACAGTTCGTAATGACCGCATCTGTAGGTTCAGTCACAGTAACAACTTCGTAGGAGAGTAAAATGAACAGATCAAACATGGGTAAGCAAGTGAAAACACCACCAAGCAAAAAAGGTTTTTCTATGCTACCAGAAGCGGTGCAAGAAAAGATGAGTCCAACACTAGCTAAAAAGTACAGCAATGGCGGCTCTGTAAAATCCAAAGGTGCAGCCAAAGGCGGCATCAAAATACGCGGTACAGGTGCAGCAACTAAGGGACTTATGGCTCGCGGTCCTATGGGGTAAGTTATGAACTACACTAATTTAAAGGCAAATGTTGAGGATATCTGTGAACAGACGTTTACGTCGGGTCAACACGAGTTATTTGCACAGCAGGCAGAACAGTTAATATTTAACTCTGTTGAACTACCAGCCATGCGTAATGTAGATAGCGGGCCTTTAACTGCCACTAACAAGTTGTATACTACTCCAGACGGGTATTTATATACCTACAGCCTAGCTGTGATTAGTAGTAGCACTACCCACTATTTGTTAAATAAAGACGTTAATTTCCTACGTGACGCTTACCCTGTAAACACCAGCGCAAAGTATGGACTACCTAAGTTCTACGCATACCATAGCACTGGAGGATCTATCGTAAAGCTAATGTTAGCTCCAACCCCAGATCAAAATTATGAGATTGAACATATATACGCTAAGTATCCTACATCCATAGTGACAGCTGGCGGTACATATTTAGGAGATAACTTTGATACTGCACTTCTTAACGGCACACTTATGGAAGCTATTCGGTTTATGAAAGGTGAGCCTGATATGGTTGCTATGTATGAAAAACGATACTTACAAGCTATTGGATTACTACAACGCACTGGAGATGGTAAATTACGACAAGATTACTACCGTTCTGGGCAAGCTCGTACGCCGGTAGCTTAAGGATATGTTATGGCTTTAACTCAAACATTATGTACGTCGTTTAAAATAGCTCTTTTAGATGGAGAGATGGATTTTAGTAGCAATACTTCACAAACATTTAAGATTGCTTTATATACATCCAGTGCTACTCTAGATGCTACTACCACTGCGTATACAACTACTAATGAGGTCAGTGGAACTGGATACACAGCAGGAGGTAATACACTTACTATAGCTGCCAATCCCGCAGCGTCAGGAACCACAGTGTTCTTGGACTTTGCTGATACGACTTGGAGTTCTTCTTCTATTACTGCTAGAGGAGCGTTGATTTACAAGTCTGCGACAGGTAACCCCGCGATAGCGGTGATTGATTTTGGAGAAGATAAGCAGACAAGTTCTGCAGATTTTGTTATTCAATTTCCAACAGCAGATAAAACAAATGCTTTAATTCGTATAGATTAGTGAGGACTCACAGATGGCAACACAATACAGCACCCTATTAAAGATAGCATTACCCACTCAGGGTGAGTTGAGTGGTAGTTGGGGTAATGTTGTAAACGATAACATTACCAAGATGGTAGAGGAAGCCATAGCTGGCACCGCAACTATTAATACTTGGAGTACTAACTCAGCCACATTATCTACAGCTAATGGTACAACAGCGGAATCAAGAAACGCTATACTGAACCTTACGGACACAAGCACATCGTTGTCTGGCGCAGCTACGGTAATTGTGCCAACTCTTAGTAAAACATTCATAGTAAAAAATGGCACAGCACAGACTGTAACTGTTAAGACATCATCAGGAACTGGTGTCGCTATTACAGCTGGAGAAACTTGTTTTGTATATTGCGATGGCACAAATGTAGTTGAAGCCGTTAACCGCGTTGCAGGTAATTTTGATATAGGTGGCAATCTGACTGTAGCTGGTAATGCCACAGTAACAGGAACAACCACGTTCAACGGCGGCACAATAACTCTTGGTGATGCAAACACTGATAATATTGTTTTTGGTGGTGAAGTAGATTCCAATATTATTCCAGACGATGACGGCGCGTATGATCTAGGTAGCGCTTCTAAAGAGTGGAAAGACATATACATTGATGGCTCGGCTTACATTGACGGCCTTGCAGAAGACATGCTGGTTGCTACTGATAAAAAAATATTATTTAGAGATTCAGCTATATTCATAAATTCTAGCGCTGATGGGCAGCTTGATATTGATGCAGACACTGAAGTTGAGATAACCACTACAACTGTTGATTTGAACGGTAACTTAGACGTTTCAGGCACATCCACACTTACAGGTAACGTAACTTTGGGCGGACAGTTACGTATGCCTGATAATACAGCCAGTAAATTACTTATTGCAGATGGCACTAGCTATGAAGAAAAAGCTGTCGGTGATTTATCAGAGATATCTACAGTAGCAAATGACGACGTGTTTCTTGCAGTAGATACTTCAGGTGGCGGACTAAAAAAGATTGCAAGAAGCACTATAGTTGCCGGTCTTGCAACTTCAGGCGCTATAGCTAACGTAGTTGAGGATAGCACTCCGCAGCTTGGTGGTAATCTCGATATGAATGGTAACGATATTGTTACCACATCCAATGCCACGATTGATCTGGCTCCTAACGGCACAGGCACAGTCGTAGTACGAGGCAACACCAACTCCGGTAGAATAGTATTTAATTGTGAGAGCAACAGTCACGGACAAACACTAGCATCACAACCTCACTCCGCCGCTGTAACAAACACTATGTTACTCCCAGCAGGAAGTAGCTCCACTCTTGTTTCCCTTATATCAACAGACACACTAACAAACAAGACGCTTACTAGTCCTGTCCTAAATACAGCGACTGTAGGTACGTCTATTGTTCCTGCCAGTGCAGATGGGGCAACTCTTGGAACTGCATCTGCAGAGTTCAGTGACCTGTTTCTTGCAGACGGTGGTACAATACAGTTTGGTAACGATCAGGATGTGACCCTGACTCACGTTGCGGACACTGGTTTGTTACTCAATGCAGCAAGCGTAGTTCAGTTCCGCGACTCTGCAATTAACATTGGTTCTCCGGCTGATGGTGATTTGGATATAAACGCTGACGATGAAATCGAGTTGAACTCAACCCTGATTGATATCAACGGTGCAGTAGACATATCAGGAGCAACCACCGTTGGGGGTATCTTAAAGACAGACGATACGACTGAGGCAACAAGCACAACTGATGGTTCTCTACAAACTGATGGTGGCTTGTCTGTTGTTAAGGATGCGGTGTTTGGTGATGATGTCATGTTGTTGTCAGATAGTGCCGTACTAAAGTTTGGTGCGGATAGTGATGTAACACTTACACACGCTGCTGATACAAGCCTGACTTGTAACTTAATGATGGCTGCAACCACGTTTGAACCTAGTGCAGATACTGCTGCAGGGGATAACGCTGCTATAGGCTACACTTCTGCTGAAGGACTTATCCTAACGGGGCAAGGCTCTAGCACAGACGTTACGATTAAAAACGATGCAGATGCGACCGTAGCCTCAATCGCAACAGGCACAACCATATTTACTATGAATGATGATGTGGGAGTTAGCGGAAGAGCAGTTGGTCATGTAACCACTGACAACGATGGCAGCTTTGACTTGGCGGTAGGCAACGACTTTAAATGTACCACTGCCGGGAACCTTACCTTGACCTTTACTAATGCAGCAGCAGGGCAAAGTGGTAACATCATGTTTATTAACGGTAGCAACCATACAATATCGGCCCACGCTGATGTAGCGATAAACGCAGATGTATTGACTACCATATCTGCTAGTGGAACATATCATCTGGCTTACTACTGCAGCGCAGCATCTGGTAACAACACTATCTTAGTATCTGCTTCGGCAGCTTTGACATAAGGATTACATATGTCTTTAATTAAAGGACAAGGCGCAGGTGAAGTAAGCACAGGCTTTTACAGGCTACTGCTTGATCAGTCGATAAAGTTTAATGATGACGATGCTCAGTACCTAAAAAGAACCCCTGCTTCTGATAGTAATCGAAAAACCTTGACTTGGAGTGCGTGGGTAAAACGCTGTACTTTAGGTTCTTATCAAAATCTATTTACTGCTGAAGGTGATGGCGGTAATGATAGCCATACAATTAGGTTTGATAATAGTGACCGATTAGATGTCATATTTCTTACCGATGGGTCTGACAGTATTACTGGACGACTTGTTACTAATCGTGTTTTTAGGGATGTAAATGCGTGGTATCATATACTTTATGTACAAGATACCACATCCGGCACTGCTGGAGATAGACTAAGATTATATGTTAATGGTGTTGAAGAAACTAGTTTTTCCACTGATACAAACCCTACACAAAATCACGATGGTCAAATTAATGGAGCGGTATTGCATCGTTTAGGCGCACCCGCCCATACTGATTCTCAATATTTTGATGGTTATATAGCAGAGGTAAACCTGATTGACGGAACAGCCCTGACACCCGCCAGCTTTGGCGAGACTAAGAATGGCATCTGGACGCCAAAAGATACCAGCGGCCTGACATTTGGAACCAACGGTTTTCACCTGACCTTCAAAGATGACGTTGTTTCTGAGGGGTTTAATGCTGTTACATACAGAGGAAACAACGGCTCTGGGGCAGATGGTCAAAGCATATCTGGTCTGGGTTTTGAGCCAGCTCTTATATGGATTGGCAATCGAACAAACGCATCTACCAACTTTGTATTTTTTGATTACGCTAGAGGCGATCAAGAATGGTTGGAAACATCCTCAACTGATCCGGGCCAAGATAGTGGAACTTATGGTGTGCAGAGCCACGATGCTGATGGTTGGACGATGGGCGGTGGTAATGACATTAACAGAGATGGCGAACCGCATGTTGCATGGTGCTGGGAAGCTGGTGGAGAACCAACAGCCACAAACAGTGCTGGTGCAGGGGCAACCCCAACAGCGGGTTCCGTTAAAATAGATGGCAGCAATCTTGGGTCAGCATTGGCTGGTACAATACCAGCAACTAAGTTGTCGGCAAATACATCCAAAGGTTTTAGTGTGCTTACTTACACAGGCACAGGTTCTATAGGAACTGTTGCACATGGTTTAGGTGCGACACCAAAATGGATGATAATAAAAAATAGAAGCACTGCAACTTGGTTTAATGTTTATCATACTTCACTTGGTGCGACTAAATATGTTCGATTAAACTCTAATGTAGGTGAACAGACCAATTCAAATGTTTTTAATGATACAGAGCCAACATCAACTGTTTTTACAGTAGCAACAGTTAATGATGTAAATGCTAGTGGAGACGATTATGTGGCATATGTTTGGTCAGAAGTATCTGGCTATTCTAAATTTGGCAGCTTCACAGGAAATGGTGGTTCACAAGCCATTGATGTAGGGTTTGAGCCAGCTTTTGTTTTGCTAAAACGAACTAACTCTAGTTCTTGGGGGCTTTTTGATAACACTCGCCAGCCAGCCAATACTGGACTGCAATCTGTTTCTCCAAATATTGCTAATGGCACAGAAACTACCAACGCAAACATGGTGTTCAGCGGTAACACCTTTAACGATAATGGTTACTATTCAGATAATGGCACAACTGTATTATACATGGCGTTTGCCGATACACGGGACGCTGCGTTTTTTAAAGATGTAACAAGCAACGGCAATCACTTTGCACCTGTGAACCTAGACTATCGGGATAGTGTGCCTGATGTTCCCACGAATAATTTTGCTACTTTTAACCCACTAAATTCACCCGCAGCCGTCGTACTGTCAGAAGGAAATACTAAATTTACACAGACATCTAATGACAGAGCCGCTATTGGTAATATGGCGATGTCCTCTGGAAAATGGTATTATGAAGTATACTACACTGCTGGTAGTAATCCAGAAGCAGGGTTAGCACGAGTAAAAGATAGTTTTGCCAACTCTGGTGCAACAGGTTCCAGTGATAAATTTTTGTACATCACTAACGCCACAAGTTTTAGAACACCAGCTTGGACATCGACTGATGCGACTGGGGTATCAGCCCAAACCTCAGAGACTGTTCTTGGGTTTGCTATTGATGCTGATAATGGCAAAGCATTTATTTCAGTTAATGGGACTTATATTAATAGTGGTAATCCTGCCGCTGGTTCAAATCCACAAGCAACATTTGACGCAGATTGGGTTACTCAAACTGGCGGTGGGGTAGTTCCCTTTATTGGAATGTATACTGGCACATCAGGGGATGTAAGAATTAATTTTGGACAGGACAGTTCTTTTTCTGGTGCAAAAGCTACGGCTAACAGTAACGCTGATGGCAACGGTCACGGATCATTTCAGTACGCACCTCCAAGTGGGTTCCTTGCTCTTTGTTCTCAGAACTTGCCCGATGTAGACATTATTGATGGCACTGAGCATTTTGATACAATTACTTACGCTGGTTCAGCTTCTAATCAAACAATAACCACAAATTTTCAAGCAGATTTTTTATGGTTTAAAGAAAGAACAACTGCGGGAATTGACCACAATTTATTTGACTCTGTAAGATTGCACTCTTCAAGCAGTGCAAAATTTGGTCGAAAATTAGAATCTAACACTACTGATGCGGAAACAGATTCAACAGTCGTAGTTTCTCAAAGCACTAATGATATAACTTTATTAGGTGGTATATCTACAACAAATGATGCTTTTAGTAGAACATATGTGATGTGGCATTGGCTGGCTGCTACAGCGTTCAGCAACGATGCTTCAGCAACAAGCGTTGGCACGATTGATAGCTCTGGTCGGGTAAACACAACGGCTGGTTTCAGTATTGTTAGTTACGAGGGGTCTGGCTCTAATGCCACTATCGCTCATGGATTAAATTCTGCGCCGGAAATGTTAATTGTTAAAAACAGAGAAAATGGTGCTGGACTTTGGCTTGTTTATCATGCTGGAATTGCTAGTGATGCTGAAACAGACTATATACACTTAGAGTCTACAAACGCGGCAGCAGATGATAATTCTGCGTGGAACGACACGGCTCCAACATCAAGTGTATTTTCTGTGGGTACGAGTGTTGCTAGTAATCAATCAGGAAAAGACCATATAGCATATTGTTTTCACTCAGTCGAAGGCTACTCAAAAGTTGGCTCCTACGTTGGAAACGGAAATTCGGACGGGCCATTTATTCACACAGGATTCAGGCCAGCTTGGATTATGATAAAAAACATAACTGACGCAGGTGAGCATTGGGAAATATGGGATAGCACACGTGACACTGATAATGTAGTAACACAAAGGCTTAGAGCTAGTTCTAATGGTGCAGATGTATCAAGCACATTTATGGATTTCTTGTCGAACGGTGTAAAACATAGAAATACATCTGGTGGTTATAACGCATCAGGCAAAACTTTTATCTACTTAGCCTTTGCTGACCAACCTGTTAAATTTAGTAATGCCCGATAGGAGAATATAAAATGCCGTGGAAATACTCAGGTCGAATCATACGAGTTGGCAAGGCGTGGGTCGATAACAACGGCACACAGTATCCTGCTGTTTGGAACAATCTAAGCGCAGATGAGAAAGCTGCGATTGGTCTTACTTGGGAAGACGAAGTGGCGGCACATGACAACCGCTTTTATTGGGGGCGTGATGCTGATGGAGAGTTAATACCTCGATCACTGACAGATGTGAATGCAGTCGATGAAGACGGCAAAGCAATCCTCGACATTGATGGTAAGCAGCTTGTAACTAAAGGCTTAAAAACCCTAGCTATTGAAACAGCGAAAGCTCAAGCGGCTGGTCAGCTTGCGCCATACGATTGGCAAGTTATTAAAGCAACGGAAGTTGAGTCTTACTCTGTTCCATCAACTGTTACAACTTACAGAGCGGCTGTTCGTACAGCCAGTAATAACATAGAAACAGCTATAACTAATGCAAGTGATCTTGCTGCGTTTATGGCCTTATACGATGTTCCTGTTGACAGTGATGGTAAGCCAACGGGTAATGCTCCGATTAATGACTGGCCCGATGCAATCTAATGGAACCTATAACCACAGCCATTGCTGCAGTTACGGCGGCATCGAATGCCATAGGGTTTATAAAGGCTAGGATAAATGATGTTCAATCTGTTGCAGATATTTCAGACCAAATCGGTACGTTATTCTCGGCGCAGAAAAAGCTCAATGAAGAACGTAACAAACAAGCTGGCGTCGGTGACATCAACATTCGCAGTTCGATTGATGCGGTTCTTGAAGCTAAGAAACTTAATGAGCAAATGCAAGAAATTGCTACGATGATTAATATGCGTTGGCCCAAGCCAGCAGACCAACCTAGCACATGGCAGGAGATTCTCAATCATCATAATCAGAAACTGCGTGAGCAAAAAGAAGCGATTAAAAAAGCGCAAATTGAAGCGGCTCGTAGGCAACAAGAAATGGCAGAGACAATTAAAGCGTGTGCAATTATCTTCGGTGTACTCTTGGTAGCTGTGTTTTTCTTTGTTGTCATGTTTATGACAATAGCGCGTAGTGTTGAGGTGGTAATATGACACAAAAAAAATTGCAAGAAGGTAGCGTATATACCGAATATGATGAGGATGGAGATGGTATTGTAAGTGATGAAGAACTTAGTCACGTTAAAGAAATAAAGAAAACTGAAACACAATTAAGAAAAGATTTAGCACAGCTGCGGATGGCTCGTTATACTTTAATATTTATGGGGTTGTATGCCGTATTTTTAGCGTCGCCACTATGTAGCGCAGAAAAGTTAGCGGGGCTTTCAGCTGTTACCGATTTAATATTTTTATCCGGCGCGGGTATAGTTGGAGCGTATATGGGAATGAGTGCATGGATGTCAAAGAAATAATAATAACTTTATGGATGTTTAGTTTTATTGGCGGGTATTTGTTTGGATAAACGATGGCTACCAAGTTAAATGAAAACACTGAACTATCCATGCCTATACGCAATCTCATTGCGATGGTAGTTGGAGCCGCTATTGGCACATGGGCATATTTTGGGATCATAGAAAGATTAAATACAATAGAAAACAAAATTATATTGATGGAAGCAGATTTGGGTCAAAACACAGATTTTAGAATTAAATGGCCTAGAGGAGAAATGGGTGCTTTGCCAGCAGACAGTGAGCAATTTATGCTGATCGAACATTTGTCTGAGCAGCTTGCTAAACTACAAGAGCAAATAGATGAAGGTCGTGCGCCACATGACCAACAACAAAAACTAACATTAGATTTTTATGAGAAACGATTAACTAATATTGAAGAACAGATAGAAAAAATGAGGAACGGACAACGTGGTAACTGAAACAATCACATTGATACTCTATATGGGCGGTGATATTGCAGAGCATACAGCGTTTGAAAAAATCAGCAAATGCCTCAAAACCAAACGAAAAATAGAGAGAAACCTATATAAGAAATCTACTGCGGTTAGATACGCGTGTGAAAATAAAACAGTTGTGATTGAGAAAAATGACGATGGCTCAAATTATATCGTGAGGATAGTAGAATGATACAGGCACTTATAGGACCAATAGCTAATTTAGCTGGGTCGTGGATGGAATCAAAAGTTGAGCAGACCAAAGCTAAAGGTGCGGTAGCAAAAGCTAGGGCTGAAGCAGAGGCTCAAGTCATGGTTACAGCAGCTACACACGAGGCTGGTTGGGAAAAAATAATGGCGCAAGCCTCTGATAATTCATGGAAAGATGAGGCATGGACTATTCTTTTTATTGTTATTATTGGGATGTGCTTCATCCCGCCTTTGCAACCTTTTGTAGAGCGTGGGTTTGATGCTCTTTCTCGCACCCCAGAGTGGTTTCAGTGGGCAATGTATGCCTCAATAGGAGCGTCCTTCGGAATACGAGGGATAAAAGGATTTAAAAAATAAAGGAGATATAAATGGCTGATTTAAAAATGATCCCTGCAGGAATGGATTTAAACAATAACCCTGTTTATAAAATATGTCATAGTGATGGAAGATGGTACGATACAGCTACTTACAGCAAAGAAAAAGCTGAAGAAATAGTGGGCGTTGAAGTCATTGAACAAGTAGAGAAGGTAGTTGTTGAGAAACCTACCACTCCTAATTTTAAAAATATGTCTAAACTGGAATTAGAAGCTCTAATGCGAGAACACGACATAGAATTAGACAGACGCAAGACTAAAAAAGAATTAATGGAGACAGTAGCTAATTATTTTTCGGAGTCTAAAGATGAATAAAGATAGACTACGCGAAGAGATCGCGGAAGACGAAGGATGCAAATACGAGATATATTTAGATCATCTAAATTTACCAACTTGTGGAATTGGTCACCTAATTCTTGAGTCTGATGAAGAACACGGCAAACCCGTGGGTACGGTTGTTGAGCAAGAACGTGTACGAAAGTTATTCGCGCTTGATATGGCGGTGACGATTGACGAGTGTAAAGTTCTTTACGAGGACTTTGATGACCTACCTGAAGAGGCACAGCATATTATTTGCAATATGATGTTTAATATGGGAAGGCCGCGTCTCTCCAAATTTAAGGGTATGAAAGCTGGTGTGGACGCTAGAGACTGGAACAAAGCCGCAGATGAGATGGTTGATTCTAGATGGTATACTCAAGTGCCTAATCGTGCTAGAAGATTAGTTGATAGAATGAGAGCGCTATCGGAGGGTTAAACCATGCCACTGCAAAAAATAGCTTTAAAAGCTGGTATAAACCGTGAAGGAACTCGTTATTCTACTGAGGGTGGCTATTATGATGGTGACAAAATAAGATTTAGGCAGGGTTTACCAGAAAAAATAGGTGGGTGGCAACAAATATCAACGGCTACGTTTCTTGGAGTAGCTAGATCCCTACACAACTGGGTTACTCTAGGAGAACAAAATTTAATAGGTATAGGCACGCATCTTAAATTTTATATAGAAAATGTGGGGGTCTATAACGATGTAACACCTTTACGCAGCACCGTAACTTTAAGTAACCCATTCACTACAACTTCTGGTTCTGCCACTGTGACTGTAACAGATGCTAACGGTGGATATAAAAATGGTGACTATGTTACGTTTAGTAACGTATCTACTGTGGGTGGCTTGGATTTAAATGGAGAGTTTGTTGTTAGCTTAACAGCTATTTCTGCTGCAAATACTTACACCATAACTGCTTCATCTAATGCTACTTCTAGTGCTACTGGAGGAGGTTCTTCAGTATCTGCAGCTTACCAGATAAATGTAGGTAATGCTTTTGCAATCCCTATAACTGGTTGGGGTGCTGGATCGTGGGGGCAAGGTGCTTGGGGTGTTGGTGTGTCATCTACAACAGAAATACGTTTCTGGTCACAATCAAACTTTGGTGAGGATTTAATACTCGGGCATAGAGGTGGTGGCGTGTATTACTGGGATGCTACAAATGGCGTAGAGACACGCGCAGTTTTATTGTCCAGTCGTAGCGGTGCTTCTGACGTTCCAACGGTGCAAAATTTAATATTAGTGTCTGATATAAGCAGATTTGTATTTTGTTTTGGTACAAACGAAATAGGTAGCAGCGGATTAGATCCAACATTACTTAGGTGGTCTGATCAAGAAGATGCTACAAATTGGACACCGTCAGCCACAAACCAAGCTGGTAGCTTACGTTTATCAAGAGGTACAAAAATAGTAGCGGCTTCTCAGTCTAGACAGGAAGTTCTTGTATGGACCGACTCTTCTTTATACTCATTACAGTATGTAGGCGCCCCTGCCGTGTGGACTGCATCTATTGTTGGAGAAAATATATCCATATCATCTCAAAATGCTGTGGCTTATGCTAATGGTGTTGCTTATTGGATGGGTAAAGATAAATTTTATAAATATGATGGGCGAACTGCACCATTAAAATGTGATGTTCGTAAGTATGTATTTAATGATTTTAACACAGAACAATATTCACAAGTTTTTGCAGGGACAAATGAATCATTCCATGAAGCTTGGTGGTTCTATTGTTCAACGAGCGCAACAAATATAGATAAATACGTAATATACAATTATTTAGAGGATATATGGTATTATGGAACTCTGGCTAGAACTGCTTGGCTTGATTCTGGACTACGTGATAGCCCGTTAGCAGCAACTTACGACAACAACTTGGTGGACCATGAGAGCGGTATAGATGACAATCAAGGCACAAGCACTGCTGCTATATCTGCATATATAGAATCTTCCGAATTTGATCTTGATGACGGCCACAAATTTATGCACGTAAACAGAGTAATACCTGATGTAAGTTTTGATGGTTCTACAGCAACTAGTCCAGTCGTTACCATGACATTGAAACCATTACGTAATTCTGGGTCTGGTATACATTCTACTCCTTCTGTAGGTGGGGTAAACAACGCTACAGTTACTCGCACTGCTTCTTCTCCTGTCGAGGTATTTACAGATCAAATAAATGTAAGAGTGCGAGGTAGACAATTATCTATGCGGATAGAATCCTCTGCAGAGGGCGTTACTTGGCAGCTTGGCGCACCAAGACTGGACATGCGTCCTGATGGGAGGCGCTAATGCCTACTCGTGGAGTTGATTCAACAAGATATGATATTCCGTTTCGCGCTCCAGCGTTACCGTATGCACCAGAAGAGTATGATAGACAACAATTTGAACAATTTAATAACGTTCTTCGTTTATATTTTAGTCAGTTAGATACAGCTATAAGGAATGCAAATACATCTGATCAATCAGACGCTGTAGGGTGGTTTATAGGGTAATGGCAAACGTATATAAAAATGCAAAAGTGGATCTTACTACAACTAATGCGACTACGTTATACACCGCACCGGCACTTACTACAGGTATTATAAAATCCATACTCGTGTCTGAAGATTCTGGCAATGCAGATACTATAACAATTACAATCACTAACACTTCCGATGCTGTGTTTAGTATATTTAAAACTAAAGCTGTTAGTGCAAACAATACAGTAGAACTATTGACAGCTCCTCTTGTAGTAGAAACTGGTGAAATAATAAAAGTTACTGCAGCTACTGCAAACAGATTACATGTTGTAGCAAGTTTGTTGGAGGTTAGTTAATGGATTTTGTAAAAATATTTAATATAACGTTAACAGAGGCAAAATATAAAGAACCAGAGGCATTGGCTACTTCTCTTAACGATACAATGGAGGAGTTAAATATAGATAGTCTAGATTGTATGCTTATTAGTTCATTGCTTGCAGATGTATTTGGTATATCAGAAGAAAAAATTGATGGTATGCCAATGACTAGTTTAACTGACTTACAAACATACATTAATAAGCACAAAACTAAAGATGTTGAATCTGAAGAAGCCGTCTTAGCAGCAGTAGCATGAGGGCAGTATGGAAACAGTAGATAGTAAACAACAAGAACTTGATATTCCTCAAATAATTATTCGTAGTCTAGAGCAATTACAGGATGAGGATGACCCACCTATACAGGCACAAATGTTATCTGTTGTAGCAGAGGGCGCTATGGAAAACGCGGATACTGTACAAATTGGTAATACAGTGTTTTTAGCTCATAGCGGGAAAGGAGACAATAAGAATAAAATGGCAGGTCGGGCATTTAACATAGATACTGGACGTAATTTTATTGATAACTCTGTTAAGTACCTACAATACCTACAAGAAAAAAATGTAACACATTACAGCACTGACCTTGCAGATGACACGTTATTACCTGCTATGAAAATACTGCAAAAACGTTTGCGTAAAACAGAAGATTCAGCATTGTATATTGGTGTAACAGAAGATGATGAGTACATAATTTATGTAAAACTTGGCGAAGAGCTTATAAGGTAACATTATGGGTAAGCCGTGGAAAAAAGCTAAAAAAGCCGTTAAGAAAGCGGTTAAGTGGGTTGGCGATACTGTCAGTGATGTAGGTGACTGGGTTCTTGACGAGATAGTTGTTCCAGTTGTTGATACTGTCAATGATGTTGTAGATGCTGTTTTAGATGACCCCCTACGAGCTATTGCGTACACTGCCGCCGCCCTGTCTGGTCAGTGGTGGGCGTTACCCTTGGTGTCGGGCGCAGACACAGCAATACAAGGAGGAGATCTTGGTGACATTCTTGAGGCTTCCGCTAAAGCATATGTGGCTGGGCAGGCAGCGGGGTATGGAGCTAAATATGGTGCGCAAGCCGCGTCATCAGCGGGAGCCAGTGCAACCGCAGCGTCAATTATTGGTGCTGGAACAGGAAGTGCTGCTTCTGCGGTAGTAAGAGGAGAAGATCCTGTCAAAGCCTTTGTTACGGGTGGTGTGCAGGCGGGTGTGCAGGCAGGGCTTGGTTATATTGATGAACAAATATCTGGGGGTAAAAGTGGAAGTACTGTAGCTGCAGTAGGAGATCCCGGCGGCGTTGGAGACCCCGGACCTGTAGGGCAAACACAAAGTTTCTTAGATCAAAATCCTGTGGTTAAAAACATAGTAGAAGACACTTTAACCGCAGCTCTTAGTGGGCAAGATGTAACTGGTGCCACTATTATGAATGCGGTAATCAAAGGTAAAGTTACTACGGAAACAGTAAAAGGCTTTGTAGATGCTGATGACTCATTAACAGATGGGCAGATTGCTTTAATTACATCGTCAGTACAAAACGTAGCCAATGCGACATTCTCTGGAGCTGATGCATCTGATGCTTTATATGCAACTATAAATGCCTACGGGACGCAAGAACTTAACAAGGTTATTGATAAAACCGTAAAAAATACTATTGATAAAGTCACTGGTGATTATCAAAAGGCCGAAGCGCAAGCCAATAAGATTGATGCCGCAAATGAAGCGTACCGTAAAGATGTGCAAACATACAATGGGTATGTTGGAGAGCTACAAAACAGAATAAATACACGAGATGAGTTAAAAGCAGAAATAGATGCTGCTAGAGCAACTTTACAAGCCACAGATCCAAATAGTAGCGCGTACAGCGGGTTAGTAGATTCATATAACGCAAAGGTGCAACAGTTTAACGATTACGCTAAAGAGGTAGATACATACTACAATGATGTATTCAAACCTGCTGCTGACCCATTAAAAGAAAGTATTGATGATCAATTTGCAGCCATTGAAGCTGATTCTGCAGTATATCAAGATCTTAAGAATGAGCTTGTATCTAGTTCCGACCAATTAGACGATGTAATGATCGAAGTCGATAATGCTACGCAGAAAGCCTACGTGCGAGCAATGACTGACGATTCGTTTAATGTTGAAGAGTACAAACAAGTCAATGGTTTAAGTGATTTAGATGACGATGAAGCGCGTTTTCACTGGCTTACTGAAGGCAAGGACAACGACTTGCCCGTTAATGCTGTTCAATACGAACAAGTTTTAGATAATGCACTAGCCTCTTCTATGAACGGCACTCTTGAGGTGTTGGGGCTAAGTATTACAGACCTTTCACCTGCACAAATTAAATCTCTACGAGAACAAACATTAGCTTATGGCGAAGGCAACTTGCAGTCGTTAAAAGATATTGAAAATGGTTCTGCCGCTATTGCCACTACTTTTAGAGACAGCATTGGTAAAAGTTTAGTTGAAAATCCTAAAGTGACGCCACCAGAACAACTCCAAAACCTTTTAGATGCGTATGAAGTATCTAGTTATGATGAACTACCAAATGATGAAAAAATTAAAATTACAAATGCTGCACTAAAAGGACAAAAAGATGAAGTGCAGGCAATTACCAAACCCGATAACGTAAGCGATTTTGACATTCTTACTGGTAAAGCAGGAGTATCAACTAATGCTGAAGGGTTACTGAATTGGGAGGACGTATCTCTTAAATTTAATATACCTAAGTGGGATAGTAAACACGGCACATTAGTTAGAAAAGTAGCTCATCCAGATGGTCTGGGAGAAGCTACAGTAGATATGCAAGGTAACTATTTGAATATAGGTTCAGATGGAAAACCTATGTCGGAATTAACAATATATGCCCCACTACAAACCTTAAAAGAAACAAACGCCGGTTCATATTTAGATACACTTGCAAACGTTAGTTCTGACGCAGTAGATAAAGCAGTAGAGGCAGGTGTAACTGGCCTAATGCAGCAATACGAGTTTGCCAAGAACGTAGCTACCTACATAGCCAACACCGAAACAGCACAGAGTATTGCTAGCAGCGATTTTGGTAAAAACACTGCAGGTGTAGTTCTTGATGCTGGCGGGGAGCTGCTTGATAGCATGAATAATCTGGTGCTTCTTGCAGGCATTAATCCAGAGTCTACTCCACTAGGCAAAACTGCAAAAAATCTTATCGCTATGGCTGGCGATATGAAAACAGAAGAATACAAAGCTGCCGCTGCGGAAATTCAAGAAACTATCGGTAAGGCTAATTTTGATAAAGATGGTAAATTACTTACCAACCCAGACGGCACGCCGCTCTCCACGTTTGCTAAAGCGTGGAATACAATTAAAGCTATCGGTGGCGCAGCCATGGCTAATCCCGGCACTTTTGCATCCGAGTATATAGCAAAAGAACTTCTACAGGAAATTCCTGTGCTAATAGCCAGTGGTGGTACAGCTAACGTAGTTAAAGCAGGGCTAAAGCAAGCTGGAGAAGAGTTTGCACAAAAGATGAGTCAGCGTGCCGCTATTGGAACTGCGGGGGTACTGGATGTATCAGAGTCTTTTGGTGGCACGGCTGGCGGTGCGTATGATGACGCTTATGCTACAGCACTTAAATCAGGTATGTCCGATGCAGAAGCACAAGAATATGCACTAGATAAGGCCATAACTGCAGGTACAATCGCTGCAGTTACTACTGTTGCTACTATGGGTGTAGGCGGCAACGATTTTGAAAAGGCAATATTTAACGGCAAACGTGGTAAAAATTTCTCGGAAGCCTTTGATGTCGTAGCAAAAGAAACCGCTCAAGAGGCTGTAGAAGAAGGACTGCCGCAAGCTTATCTAGAGTCACAGCTGTATCAGTTAGATCCTACACGAGATGTTGTAGGCAACGTGGTTAGTAACTCCGTGCTTGGCGCACTGTCTGGCGGTACGGTTGCAGGTTCTATATATGGAGGCGCCGCAACAGGTGACGTAGTATCAAATGCAATGATTATGTTTAATCCTGAAGTGCGTAAGGTCGTACAGAATGAGGGTGGGTTAGACGCAGCAGGTGTTACACAACAGCTTAACGATCTTGGCGTATCCGACAACACCGTACAGTCAAACATCTTAAACCAAGTATTTGACACAGATTATACCAGCACGGGTGAGGCCGAACAGGCAGCGGCAACTTATGTTACAGAAAATAACATACCGTATCAGTTTACAAAAGACGAGCTTACTGGCTTTACCGGTGCCAACGCTGATGCAGATTTAGCAGCCTTAGTAGATAATTTTGTAGACCCTAGATATCTGGATTCTCAAGAAATAATTGATGCAGCCGCTGCAGAGGGTGTGACACTTACAGAACAACAGGCCGCAGATTATGTAGGACAAAAAGATGAAGCGCAAGAAACACAGAATCTGCAGACTGGTGTGTTCGATGAGCAGGCTACAACCTACGAAGAAGCCAAACAGTATCTTGATGACCTTGGGTACAACCCAACAGAAGATGAAATTAATACTTTTGTAGCGCAGGTAAACGAAACTGAACAACAACAGGCTATAACAACTTATGCTGAAGATAGACTGACTACTGAAAAAGAAGTAATAGCAGAACTGGAAGGCGAAGGATTTGATGTTAGTAAACTACCAGATAATTTTGTTGATCAGTTTGTTAGACAGGGGTTGCAAACAGATACATTAAAAGAAGTTATAGAAACGGCTGATCCCTTTATGGTGGACGCCACAGAAGTTCAAGAAGCCTATAAAAAAGCTGGTTTGCCTGATGTAAGACCAGAAGATGTGGACGCACTGGTTGGGCAATATAACCAAGAAGAACTAGATGCACGACTCAAAGAGGCATTGCCCGCAGCGCAGTATAACGCGTTAAGATATGATGTTGGACAACTTAGCGAAAAACTAGGGGGTGTTGATACACTTGGTGATCAGGTTGGAGATATTGCTACTGATGTTGCAGGACTTGATGTTAATATTCAGTCTATAGCAGAGATTATTGGCAAACCTGCAACCGAGGTTACTGACGTAGATATAGACTTTGTTGCCGACCTTATAGCACAACAAGAAGCTCTCACCGACCCTAGTACATTTAAATTTACAGATGAACAGTTAGGATATGACGTTACAGGCGATGGTATTGTTGACATAAACGATCAGAACCTGTTAAATAATGCACTACAAGGCCAAGACGTTGCCTTTGCGCAAGATTCAAATTTTCAACCTGCTACAGGGATATTTGCACAAATAGATGCGCAAACACAGGCACAAATGGATGCTCAAACGCAAATGCAAGCGCAGTTAGATGCTCAAACACAACAACAAATAGATGCGCAAATGCAAATAGCCCAACAAGTAGAAGATGAAGCTAAAAAACGTAATGTTAGGGATTTGCAGAGTATGATAGCGGAAGATGCAGGTAGGATAACGCAGGTAAAATCGCAACCTGTGGCTGAAATTGGCGATCCTTATGACTTTGCAAGTATTTTTAGAGACTCTGGGCAGGACGCATTCTACAGGTCTCCGTATGCACAGGGTGGAGTCGTTGATGCTAATGAAGAGCTATTACGGCTCATTGGGGGCAAATAATGAGTATTTTTGATAGTATTCTAGATCCTTTTAGAACTCCAGAATATGAAAGTGGAGATGTCGTAGGGTATGATTACGACTATGGTAAGATGATCGGCGCAGGATCGGCAGCGCTTGGAGCCGCAGGTCAAGTTGCTGATATATTTGGATACGATCTTTTTGGTGGAGGTGGTGGAGGTAGAGGGCCAAGTGGGTATCAAGGTAAAATCCCTACATACACAGCCACTCGTATGCAAGTCCCCAACACATATGACCCAGATCGCCGTCCGGGCAGTGGTGGGCAGAGATACTTTACCGATGTTAGTTTTAGCGGAGGTGATCCTACAGCAGAGGCTGCTGGACTAGCAGCTTTGAATAGAGCAAACCTAGCTGCACAAAATAGGCAAGGACAACAACTAGCTCCAATTCGTGCCGCTGAAGATGCCGCCGCTGCCGCTGCCGCCGCAAAAGCTGCCCAAGCTGCTCAAGCTACTCAACCCACACAACAAATAGCCTCTGGAGGTATCGTTGGATACGCTGCTGGACGTAAAATAAATGTTCCAGAGAATACATCTATACAACAAGCGGCTTTTAAATCTAATAAACCTATAAAAACACGTAGAATGCCAAACGGTAAAATGGGTATGTTTCAAGGTAATGTGTTTTTGGGGTATGTTAATGAAGGTAAAGGTTCAGGGTTTGATCTAGGCAATATAACTGGCGACATAGGCGAACAGATAGATAGACTTAAAGAGGCTGGTGGCAAGGCTTTAAGTTATATAGGATTTGCTGAAGGTGGTATTGCTGGACTTAAAGAAGGTAAATATCTAGACGGCGCCACTGATGGTATGGCTGATGAGAAGCCTGCCATGATAGACGGTGAGCAGCCAGCAGCACTTAGTGATGGTGAGTTTGTAATACCAGCAGACGTAGTAAGTCATCTTGGCAATGGCAACTCGGACGCAGGTGCTAAAGTATTGGAAGATATGATGGATAGAGTACGTAAAGCACGCACAGGTAGTACCAAACAGGGTAAGGAGATCGACCCTGAAGAATTCCTACCGGCATAGGAGGATAAGTTATGTCAACAGCAAACACCACAGCAGGCGTGCAAACACCCACCTCAACCGCTGCGCAAACAGGACTTGGGGTAGCCTCCACGGTAGCTGCAGACCCTACTGTAGGGCAGATAACTGGGCAAGAATCTGCGCTTTCTAACTATGTTGGCCCTTACGTTACCGAGATGCTTGGTCGTGGTCAGGCTCTTGGCTCTATGGGATACCAAGGGTACGGTGGACCTCTTACTGCGGGGGCATCTGCGCCGCAAACAGCAGCATTTCAGGGCATAGCTGGGTTGAATGTGCCTACGGGGCAAATGGGGGCGTTTACTCCGGGCAGCTTTACTGATGCTGGCACTGCGCAAAAGTTTATGAACCCCTACATACAAGCCGCGCTACAACCTCAAATTGATGAAGCACGTCGTCAATCAGATATCCAACGCACGGCAGATGCAGGTAGGTTAACACGAGCAGGTGCATTTGGTGGGTCACGTCAAGCTATTATGGACGCCGAGAATCGCCGTAATTTACTACAGAATCTTGCTGGTATTACAGGTGCCGGGTATTCCACTGCGTTTGATAAGGCACAGCAACAGTTTAACGTAGAACAAGGTAGACAACAGACAGCACAAGATGCAGCAAATACATATGGTCTAGCAGCATTAACTAAGCAGGCAGATTTAGGTGCAGCACAACGGGCTATTGAGTCTGAAGGTGTTGCCGCAGATTATGCACAATTTAAAGAAGAGCGAGATTTTCCATATAAACAAGTGCAATACATGCAATCATTGTTGCAAGGTTTACCATTAGCAACGCAGTCTTATACTTATGCAGAGCCTAGCACGCTATCCAAAATTACAAGCGCGGGTGGCGGTATCATGGACTTGTATAATACACTCTTTCCAAGTTAGGGGTTAATTATGTCTTATGGTATTGACCGATTAGTTGAAGATAAAAAAGATGCCTACCGTAGCAATCCAGCGGCGTTGCAACAACGCAGTAGGATGAGTAAAGAGCTTACTGATTTACTTGCGCTTGAACAAATAACAAAAGAAAGAGATGAAATATCACGAGATATGCAATTAAGAATGCAGCAACAGCCCGGAACTATTGCGCAACAATTAGAACAAAAAGCAGTGGGTCAAAGAAAAGATGAAATAGTAAAAGGCGTTGCCGGTGTAATGAAGAACAACCAAGCAAGGCAACAAGCTAACATGCAACGTATAGCTAGTGCAGGATCACCACAGGGTCTGGCTGCACAACCAAGACCAAATATGCAACGTATGGCACAGGGCGGTATTGTTGGGTTTAGAACGGGTGGGCAAGCACAAGCAGACGAAATTGCCGAGATTCGTGCGCGAACTGATATAGACGAGTCAACAAAATATCAAATGATACAAGCTATACTAGGTAAACCGGGATATAAAGATCCTGCTACTTTAGACGATGACGCTGCTAAAGCTCAAAAGGTACGCGCAGCTAGAGATATAGCTAGAGATCCTAAAGCTATGAATCCTGCATTAGGTTTTGATGCACTTAAATCTGGTCCAACAAGAATGGTTGGGGGTGATTATAAAGACAGGGGCAAAATGAATGTACTAACTCAAGGCATGCAAGGTAATGTTCTTGGCACGGGAGCTTTGCAGGGTAGAGGACAAACACCACCACAAGCAGTTTTTGGTATGGGAGACGAATATGATGATGAGCCGCCAGCCGCGCAACCCCCGCCAGTAAAGCCGCCAGTAGCAGCAGGGATAAATACTTTAGATTCAGGTCTAGGGCAAGTAGACGCGCCAGCAGCACGTACTAAATTTCTTGACCCTGCAGGATATGCCGTAAAAATGTCAGACGCTAGCTCAACCGACGATACTTTAAAAGGTATAAAAGGTCTGATGAAGCAAGATCCAAAAGCAGCGCGTGATGACGCTTTGGCATATGGGTTGGACAAACTCGGAATGAGTTCTGATCGTGTAGCTGCAGAAAAAGCAAGACAAGATGCTCTAGCTGCTTTAGATGCACGGCAGCTTGATCCCAAAAAACTTCAGCAGGAACAACTATCCGCATTTTTACGTGGTACAGCTAAAGCGGGTTCTTTTGCAGGAGGATCTCAAGGGTTAGCCGATGTTAGAGCGCAACAGGAACTAGCAGAACGTAATCGTTTGCTCGGACGCCAAGGTATAGAACGTTCTTTTGAAGACGAACAACAAAGAATTAGAGAAAAAGCGTTCTCTTCCGCACAAGAAGCATATAAAATTGCAAACGAAAATGTACGATCTGGCGTCAGTTCTATGACACAGTTTAATAGGACTCAAGTAGGTATGCTTAGTGATAATGCAAAAAGCAAACTACAAGCCGAAACAGCAAACATGGAAGCGGAAGATCGAGATGCAAGGCGTACTTTGGACGCAGCCATAAATAACGCTAGTCAAGAAGTTAAAGTTGCAGTAGCAAACTTAGAAGCTGAAACCTCTGATAGGAAGATGAACCTCCAAGCAGAGCTTGACATGCTTAAGATTGAGCAACTTGATCGTGGTAAAGCAGAAGATACTCTATCAAAAGTGGCTAAGTATATGGGTGATGTTCGTAGTAAATATGAAAAAATATATCAAGACAGAATTGCAAACCTTCCAATGGGTACAGATCAATCTGTGGTGCAGGCTCTTAGAGAAGAAATGAACTCTGCTATTATTATATCTCTTAAACCTCTAGCAGATAGAGCAAAAGATATTGAGGCCAGAATAGCAGGCACATATGGAGATCCTAGCAGTGGGTTAAGTTACGAAGGCACTGACTAATGAGTGTTGTACATAAAGTAAGAGATGCAGATGGAGTCGTGCATAGAGTTCGTGGTCCCGCAGATGCTTCTCCTGAAGCTATCATGGCGATTGTGCAAAACAAACTCCGTGAAAACGAAACAGCTGCCCTCCAAAGAGATCTTGAAGAAAAACAACTTGCCTCAATAAATGCGCTCTATAATCAAAAAGAAGAAGAAGACGCTGGGTTTTTTGAAAATATTGCTAAAGGGTTTGGTGCTGGTGCCATTGATGTGGGTGAAACAGCCTCACTTGGTATTGCTGCACTTCTTGATGAAGAAGCTGAAAACACAGTACGAGATAAAATTAAAGCCACTGCAGAAGCTATACGCCCTGAAGGTGGAGACGAAGACTCTATAACATATAACCTTTCAAGGGCATTGGGGTCTGTTGCTGGTATTGCTGTGCCTGCTGCGCTTACTGCCTATGCTGCGCCCGCCGCCGCCGCTACTGCCGCTGCCACAGGTGTTGCTGGGTTGCTTGGTGTTAGTGCCGCTGCTGGTGAAGGTAGTGAGCGTGCTAGAGCTGCTGGAGCCACTGAAGAAGAACGATCTTCTGCCGCACTAAAAGCTGCCCCTATTGGCATCCTTGAAATTTTACCTATTACTAGGTTTGTCAAAGCTGTTGATGTACCTGTGGTTGGTAAGGTTTTAGAAAAACTTGGGCCGGATAAAGTAGAGACCATTAGTGAGCGTGTAGGTAATGCTCTTACCACAGGTGGACTTGAAGGCGCACAAGAAGCTACAGCAAACTTACTTCAGAATCTTGTTGAGTCTGGATATAACGAAGAAGTCAGTCTTCTTGCAGGCACAGCAGAAAACGCAGGGTATGGCGCAGGTGCTGGAGCTATCACACAACTGTTTGTTGATGCTCTTACTAAACGTAGGGGTGTTAGTCCTACCCCAACAGATCAAGCTGAACCTGATCCACAAGGTGAGTTGTTTGCAGGTGAAGACCTTGGTACGGCCCCCACAGCTCCTGTAGTTGCACCTGATCAAGGAGAGTTGTTCCCTGATAGCGAGTTAGGAACTGCGCCAGAGCAAGATACACAGCTAGATCTTTTTGACCAACGAGTACCCACTACTCCACAGCCAAGAGCTGTGCAACCAGATATGATTGAAGAAGCAGAGTCCGCACAGCTACGAGAGATGGTTGATGCTGATGAGACTGCACAAATACAGGCTATGCTAGATGAAGATGCCAAAGCAGAAGCTGAACTTAGGCAAGAACAAGAAACTCGTGCGGCTTCCGACGTTGAAACTATTGCAGGGCAGTTAGACACACAACAACAGCAAGCCACAGAACGACGACGCACAGCAATATTACAAGACGTAATTGAAAATACTCCTACAAAACAAGAAGATACACTAACTAAGAATTTTTCCCGTGCGCTTGAAGCTCAAGGTATCGCTAATACACAACCTAACGAGTCAGAAACTAACACTATCAAACGCGCAATAGATGTGCAACGGGCGGAACGTCCTGCACCAGTGGAAGAACCCGAAGCAAAACCTAAACAATTTCAAGTAGTAGAAGGTGAGAGAAAACCACGCACCGAAGTACCGTTTGTGCCTGAAAGGCTCACTGCTGCCCAGACTCGCAGCGTAACTGAAGAGGACATGGATGGTTTGGCTATCAAGCCTGCGTCGCCTCTCCGTAATCGCATTAAAGGTAAAGATGTTACCACGCCTGAAGTACAACAGCAGTTAAGAGAGCATGCGGCAAACCCTCAAGTATCTCCAGAGACGAAGGAGAAGATAAATGAGCAGCTCGATTTATTCGCATCTAGAGAAGCTGCGCCAGATACAGAGAAACCTGTTAAATTAAGAAAAACCAAAGCAGCAAAAACAGGAGATATGAGAGGTGGTATATCTCCAGAAAACGCAGAATATGTTGTAGAAAACCAACCCAGCATAGTGGTGCGAAAGCGTGTAGATTGGGAAGCTGTAGACACAAATAACGACAACAAAGTTATTGGGAAAAGTCCAGACTTTAAAAATTTAAAAGATAATCTACCTAATATATTAGCTGAAAAAACTGCGCCACAGGTAGAAACCGCAACTCCTACAAGAAGAACAGCAGGCCGCGCAACTCCACTAGAGCCGGTCACACCCACTGCCATCCCTACAGTTGAACCCATTGCTGAAGCACCAGCGGTAGCTATTGAGAGACCACAGGAAGCAGTAAGGGCAAAAGCTGCGCCACAGGTACAGCCACAGGTACAGCCACAGGTAGAGCCAGAAGCAAAGCCAGAGCCAAAACCAAAGGCAAAGAAAGCCGCACCTAAAAAGCCGACAATAAAGAAAGCTGTGCCTAAAAAAGTACCTAAAACTAAAAAAGAAATACAAAAATTAATTGCAGAAGAAATAAAAAGCCTGTCCAACATACGAAGAAAACAAAGAATAGCCGCAGACCCGACTTCTCCCGAAGCAGAAGCAGCGGACGTTAAATTTTACACTGGCAAGTTTAAGGAAGTGCCAAAGGCCACATTTATAAATAAGGATGGTGACACAGAATCTATATCACTAGATGTAAATACTACTGAAGCAGATGACACTAAAATACTTGAGTTAATAAAGACTGAAGTAAAAGATAAACAGACAGGGGAAAAGGCGAGTGTAACAAAAGCTAGAGCCGCAAAAACTTATTTTAGTAAACAAGAAAACCCAAACGATGCGTTAGAAGTTATAGCGCATGAAACAGTATTTGCGAAAGATGTATTTAGATCCACACCGGATATGAGTAAGGGCGAAAAGGAGTATTTTGCAAATACAGGTAAAAAAGAAGCCACTCGTGCTAGGCAATGGGTAAAAGAAAATTTAAGTGCAGAAACCAACGCGGCTGTAGATAAGTTAGTTGAAATGCACCAACAGTCGTTAGAAGATTCAATTAGACGACAGAATAGTAGCGTAGATTTTGTGGAGACTGAGCGTAAGAAAGCAAAAGAACAAGAGCTAAGAGATAAACTGATTAAAAAAGATATAGCACAAGAACGCCGTGCTAAAGCTGAAAGTGAGTTTCTTGAGTTTACACAAGAAGATTTAGACTTGCTTCCTGACTATTTACGCGAGAACGCTGTAGTAGGTCTCGACATACCGACACATCCTGTGATTGGTAACTTGTTAAGACAAGGTAAGTTAGTAGAAGCGCTCCGGGCGATACAGTCTACATCTCCTAGTGGGCGTATATCACAACTTGCAGGGGCGTTGGCTAAAGTTGCTGGCGATACAAAAGTGCAAGTAAGGCAGTTCGTTGCTGATGAATCTGGTAACCCTGTGGCTGGTATGTTTGACCCCGCGACCAACACAATAACACTCAACGCAGAAACTGGTATCAACCCACATACTATTCTGCATGAGATGACACACGCTGCGACATCACAGACACTGGCTAACAAGTCACACCCGTTGACCAAACAACTCACCAAATTATTTAATGAAGTGAAAGACTCATTAGACACTGCATACGGGTCACAGAACGTAGATGAATTTGTAGCGGAGACATTCAGCAACCCAGAGTTCCAACAAAAATTAGCGCAGATAAACGTAAAAGGTGAACCTATCAGCGCATTGCAAAGGTTCTTTAATTCTGTTGCTAACGTTTTACGCCGTGCCATGGGTATGCAGACAAAGCCTGTGGACTCTGCACTTAACCAAGCAGATAAGCTAATTGAAGCCATGCTTGCACCTGCGCCAGAATCTCGTGGTGCTGGCAGACTTTACATGCAAACCATGGTGCCAGATAAGGCTAAAGCAATCATTGATAACATGGTTAAGAATACCCCCACATGGGATGCTGCTGGCATAAAACGTGTAAAAGAAGTTCTTGCAGATAGATTCCCTGACAAGGCAAAGAACTTTATGCTCGGGTTGCTACCAATCAATGCCTTAGTCGATGTTGCAAAAGCCCGCATACCCATGGCAACTAAACTAGAAAAACTGACGTTTGAGGCAAGTGGCAAAGTTACTGAGATGAACAGTATGATTGAGCCAGTGGTCAAACGAGTGTCTGCGTGGGGCAGCAAGAATCAAGATAAATTAGACGCTTTCAATAATGTAATCTACAACAGTACATTAGAGCAGGTTGATCCCTCAAAGCCCAAAAGTGATTACACTGGAGAAAAGTTAGACGCATGGAAAGCCATGCAAGACGATTGGAACTCACTTGGTGAGGAAGGGCAAGCTCATTACAAGTCTATGCGTAATACCTACAAAAAACTCTATGACGAGATGGGTAGGATACTTAAAAGCAAGATTGACGAGGGTATTTCTGATGAGCCTACACGTAAAAAAGTGTTTGCAGAGGTATACAATGCTCTCTACGACAACGGTGTTATTGAGCCTTACTTCCCGTTAACTCGTAGTGGCGGGTACTGGTTATCCTATAGTGCGCGAGACCCTCGCACAGGTAACATGGAGTTTTATGTTGAAGCGTTTGAAAGTAAGACAGATAGAAGAGAAGCGCAAAGGGTTATGGAAGCAGACCCTGATGCAGAGGCTAAAGACTTTCAATCGTTCTCTAATCTATCAGAAGTCAGTTACGATAAGGCGCCACCTACATCATTTGTTAACGACGTGCTTCAGACATTACAGACAAACAATGTAGATGCCGAAGTCAAAGAACAGATAATGCGGTTATTTCTTGACTCTCTTCCAGAGCGGTCATTTGCACAGTCATTTAGAAATCGTAAAGGCACGCTTGGGTTTGAGCGAGATGCCATTGGTGCGCTTCGCAAGAGAACTAGCTCACTATCACGACAGCTTGTGCAAATGGAGTACGGACAAAAAATATCTGCCGTGCAGAAAGAAATAAAAGAGCATGTCAAGACTGTAGAAAAAAATGATGATACTTCTGTTCTTTTGGCTAATGAGTTAGATCAACGTGCAGACTGGGCTAAAAACCCTAACGTAGAAAACTGGGCGCAAGCACTTACAACTGGTGGGTTTGTTATGACCCTTGGCGCAAACATATCCTCTGCCGTGGTTAACTTCTCACAACTACCGATGGTGGTTATGCCCTACCTTGGCGGTAAGTATGGTTACTCTGAAACTATGAAAGCCACGGGTAGAGCCATGCGCATGTTTAAAAATAGTGGTTTTAAACGCACCTCAGAAACGATTGGCCCTGATGGTAAAATAAAAGAAACTACATCCGCTACACCATCACTGGACAATTATGATTTTGACGACCCCAACACACCAAAAGAAGTTAAGGAGTATAAGGTACTAGCTGAAGTAGCTGGGCGCATGGGGCAGTTAAACCGTTCAATAACTTATGACATGTTGGACATGGACAGAATAGATAGTCCAATGAGAAAGATAGGCGCTGTATCTGGATGGATATTCCACCACGGTGAGCGTATGAACCGTCAAGTAGCATTGATGACTGCATATGATTTAGAATTAGGCGCAATGCGCAAAGCTGGCAAAACTATAAACGATGCCGCAAGAACAGAAGCCGCAGAAAAAGCCATCTATGTAACAGAACTTACCAACGGCGGTGCCATCGCTACTGGCGCACCTAGATATGCGCAAAGGGGTATTGGTAAAGTTATGTTCTTGTTTAAACGTTTTGGTATATCCATGACGTATCACCTTGCCAAACTATCAAAGGAAGCAATCAAAGGTTCTCCTGCAGATAAATTAGTAGCTCGTAAACAGTTAGCAGGGACTGTGGGCATGGCAGGTATTATAGGTGGAGCGCAAGGTATTCCACTTATGGGGGCTATTGGTTCCGTCATAGACCTTATATTCGGAGATGAAGACGAAGATGACTTTGACACTACAATGCGTAAGTTTTTGGGTGAGGGCTTCTATGGTGGACTTGGTAACTATTTACTAGGTGTGGATGTAGCAAGTCGTATGGGTCTGTCCGATCTTATCTTCCGTGATCGCCTAGTCCAAAAAGATCAAAGTCTGTTTTATGATGCCATTGAAATGGTTGGTGGTCCTGTGGTGGGAACCGCGCTAAACATGGAGCGTGGTGTAGGCATGATAGCAGACGGTAATGTAGAGCGTGGTATTGAAGCAATGTCACCAGCAGCTATACGTAACGTCTTAAAAAGTTATAGGTTTGCTACAGAAGGTGCTAACACGTTACGGGGCGACCCCATAGTAGGAGACATTGGAGCAGGGCATGTATTCGGGCAGTTGCTAGGTTTTGCCCCCGCAGAATATACCAAACAATTACAAGAGAATGCACGTATCAAAAGAAAAGAGCGTGCCGCTGGCGAACAAAAAAGCAAGCTATATAAAAGATATTATGTAGCAGCAAGGCAAGGCGATACTTCCGAAATGGAAGCTATTATGAAAGAAATAATTAAATACAACAAAAGGTTCCCATCTACAGCAATTACAAATAAATCGTTCAAGCAGTCTATGAAAGCGCACCAACGCACCACTTCACGTATGCATCATGGCATCGTAATCAATCCTCGTATGCGAAATGAACTTATGGAAGATGCAGCAGAGTATGATGACACCATAACGCTGTGGCAGGATTTAGGCATCGCAGATTAAAGAATCCCCCCGCCGAAGCGAGGGGCTAGTTAAGGGAGAACGACAGTCAACGAAGGAAACTGTCCTATACAAGTTATCACGTCATTCTCCAAACCCGCAAGCCAAATTTATTATTCTCTATTGTAACACGGGTCACTATCTCCCAACCCTTTATTAATGCTATATTTTTTACCTGTTTTATAGCCTTGTCAGTGTCAACGCACGGAACAAATATAGATGCGCTGACCACCATGTTATCCCAATTTACCACAACCCGTACTCCATCAGGGTTAAGATCATCAGTCTTCAGAACTCCCTGCATGACCTAACACCATCGTAGGTTGGGGGTAATATTTCTTATGTATATCATAGTCAGCTTCTGGATCATCGTCTGCAAATGCATCATTAGGTAAATTTGATTTAACCGGCGCGAACATTTGTTCTCTTTGTGCTTTATCACGCAACTCTAGGCTACCCCAACATCTGTCACTTATTCTTACGTACTCACGCTTGTATCGTTTCTCCATCTATCCTCTCCACTGAACAATCGACAATAATTACATCAGTTGGCGGTAGGTTCATGTGCGTACCTTTACTCAAACGCATCTTAGACTTACGCGCCCCCAACTTAGATTTAAGATCGTATACAAACGAGTTATAGTTTATCTGTTGTTCACCACACCAAGCCTTCAATGGCTTTGGCACTAGATATGCACGTTTTAAATCTGTTTCGTAACGAGCAACCAGCTTACCTCTAGGTAGTGCTTCTGGGATTACAACCGACTCAGCGTCTGTGTTTTGCTTGCGCAAATCATCTGTACTCTTGATCCACAGTACGTTACTCCAGTGTTCATGTATATAATCGTTAAGCACTTCTTCTACACCTACACTCATGTCCTCGACTTGGCGTTTGTTTTCTTTAAGCTGCTCTACGCCCCATTTAAATACTTTCTTAGTATTATAGTTCACAAGTCCTGCACGTTTTGCAAGTATAAGTCCTGTTACTGTTGCTGCTATAAGCACAGACCAAAACCTGTTTTCAGCAGTAAGGTTGGCTTCAGCGTCCACCCGTGCTTGTACTTCTGCTAACAGTTTCTTTGCGTCCTCTAAATTATTCATTAGGTATTGCACGTATTCTATGCCTGCGTGTCCGTAATTATCTTGTATTGCAGCAGAAAATTTATCTGTCTCTTCCTTTGTTTCAAAGTGCATACGTTTTACACGGCACTCCAAAATGCGCTGTGCTTCTGCTTTGGGCATAGCCTTTATAATACTGATACGCTCAACAATACTGGTGTTGCCTGTGGTAACGGATAACAAACTCCAAGCCTCACCCCGATGTCGCTCTGTATTGCTACCACTAGCCATACGACCACGCTGCCTACCACCAGTAAGTTGGTATGCAAGGTTACTAAGTTCCCTGCCATGTGAGTTGGTCAACTCGTCCATATATAACGGTAAGTTATGATACACCTCACCTCTGTTCATCTTGGTGTTATATGTGTCACGCTCTGTGGTAATCAGGTCTTCGGGCTTACCCCACACGGAAACCCCTGCTTCCATGGCGGTAGTCTTACCTACACCAGAGTCCTTGCTGTATATATGCAAGGCCGCACATTTAATTGGTGAGAACTGCATAAGAGCAGAACCAAACGACGTGCCTACTACAAACTGGTGTAGTTCAAACCCATCACGATTATAAAAATCTAAGGTCTCTTTCCATTTCTCCATCGTGCCTCGCGGCTCAAAAGAAGCAAACAACCCTGCTGTCTGATTAGATGGTGGATTGAACTCGACTTTATCTTTAAATATTTCCTGATTACCAAGCACAAAAGAACCACCGTCTTCGTTAGTCCAACCGAACTGTCTATGTGCTTGATCCGCAGTGCTGTTAGCTTGTAGCTCGTTCACCCATGTTGTTGTATACGACATAATTTCATCCATCTTTGTTACTGCCACGCCTTGCATGGACATATATTTTCGGAACTCTTCTCTAGAAGTAACCGCAGTTAGCGGCAAAGTAAACTCACGCACACCATCTCTAGGCAAATGTAATCGCATTACAACAGCTTCACCCAGCTCCACGTCGCGCAGTCGTCTAACAACGTATAAGTCGTTATGGTATATTACTTTCTCGTCAGGATCTCCATCGCTGTTAACAGTCCTGATGTACACCCCACCGTTTGCACCACGGAAGTATGGACGGGGATATGCAGGGATTACATACTGGTTTACGGGGTTGTTTGGGAGGTTCTCGGCTGGAGCCTCAACAATGTTGTCCTCGTCCGTGGCTTCGCGTATACGTTTACCTAATGTTATAGGTGATTTTATCTTGCCCCAATGTGGACATTCGGTGCATATACCTGACTCATACTCATCAAATCTAGCGCACAAGTACGGACCTTTTATAAGGTCTACCTTCTTTTGTGTAGCGCTTGCTGTGTAATCTGGATGCTTTTTTGATATTGCATGTATAGCTTTATCGGCATCTGTACAGAACTTAGCTATGGATAGCCCCGCTCTCCACATGGGTTCGATGCACTCTTCTTGATTAACCATTATGTTTCGTAACTGTTTACAACCACGTCCTTGTTGTGTCTTGCGTAGTATCTCACGAAACGTACTTTCCATATTACTGTTGAGTGTAGTCGTGACTGCATTGTTGCCATCAGGAGTATAACGCTTCGGCACAGGTATAGGATTGTTGCCTAATAGTTCAGAAAACGCATCAAAATCCACTGGCTTTATAGCAGTCTCGAAGAAAAAGTTTACTGCTGTAGGAGGGTCATCCTTGTGATTATGAGTTGTAGGTATACGCAACACACGAGCCGCATCTGCAGTGACCGCAGGATCAGCCAATAAATTGTTGTCAGCGCACAGTTTTTTCAATCGCTCTGCTACTGGCAACCAATCATCTAGACCCACAGGTTCGCTCAACATCCAGTACACATGCACACCGCGACCAGAGTTTACCATAACAGGTTTAGGTAAGGACAATCTCTTACAGAAATGCTTCAGCGCACCAATAGCATCTGATTGAGTCGCATAGTCCTTGCTTGCGCCACAGTCTAGATCAAGAAATAACGAGTTTAAATATTTAACATTATCTACTTTGCGTGACCCTGCTTCTTTGAATGTAGCGAGGGCGTAGTACGCATCATAACCTTCCGCATCCATATTTTGTGCGGCGTCTATTACCTGATCTATCGACTCATAAAATTTTTGTATTCTACGATCATCATGGGCGCGAGAAGCAAAAACACAATAGTGTCCTTCGTTTGCTAGTGCTGCCCTTAAAAAAGTTCTTGTTTCCATAATAACTAACACCAAAACCGAGAGGCACTGCGGCAAGGGTGTCGGTACACACCCAGTTCAGCCATAGCCTAGCCGCAGTATTTTTGGTTATTAGTCGTCCCAATCGTCTATGATAGAACTTAGATCATCACTACCCTTTTCTGGTGCAGCAGGTGCAGTTTTCTTTACCGCCTTCTTTGGTTCATCTACTGTTACATCCTCAAAAGGGTTGTCGTCTTCTTTTGGACTATCTTCAAAACCCTCTACCGCACCAAACGGTGATTGTTCTTCCATAGGCTTAAGGTCAATAACCTGCACCGCATCTAAGCGTAAGGATACTCCAGCACCCATCGCCCCATTATACGGAGTAAATACGACAGCAATGTTAACTGTACTTCCGTTGGTCAGCAAGAAATCATCGTCTAGTTTCTTATTAGATGCAGAATATTGTGCAGGTTTACGAGTAGCTTCCGCTCCATATGCACCTTTTAGTTTTGCTTTGTGGGTAAATGACCCATCATCATCTTTCTTAAAAGGCATTGGAAACTTGTCAGGCCATTCAGAATTTTCTGCCTGTTTCGCAGCATAAGCAGTTTTCATACGCTTATACAGTTCTTTAGCCTGTGCCTCAGTCATACGGAACTGAAGTGTGTACGCTGCACCATCATCAAACGCATCACATGGTACAGATTTTTTCTCTTTCGCATCAAACTTATAGGTGCGATTAATACGAGGCCACATAGCCTCTACGTTTTCTAGAGTGTATTTTGTGTTTACAATTTCAGACATGTCATTCTCCCGATGTCTTATTGATCTTCGTCAAGTAGTTCTAATAGGTCAGCATCTTCATCCGTTGCCACCTTAGACCCTACTGTTTCTTCCTGTGTGGACATTTGTGCAACAGGCTCTTCTACAGTCTCAGTCTTCTTCGTTGTTAGTGCTTCTGATATATCAGGAATGCAGAATCTGTAGGTGTTACCAACACGAATGTAAGTATCCTGTGGAATCTGATCCTGACGAACCCAAGCACGGATTGTCGATACAGAAACACTAAAGTGTTTAGCTACATCTTCAATAGGCACATATTTTGGTTCCATTATTTCTTCCTCACAGCTATTGAGTATTCAGAGTCTATATTCAAGCCTTCTGGCTTTGACTCAGGGTTTTCTTCTAAGAACTGTTTAAGATTTGTCTGGTTCAAACGTTTCTCTAATAACTCAGGCACTTGATGCTCTTTAATAAACTCGTGCATCTTCTCCCAATCATTAGTCCAAAACTTTTGCTTTACAGATCTATAAAACAATCCTTCGGAAGTCCTTACACTCTCGACGTTATGTGCATTACAGTAGTCGAGTAGTCCTTGTTTAATTCTCTCTAATTGACGAGAGAGAACAGAATCCTTGTCTTTAAATTCTGCCGACAGCTTCGCCCGTTCTTCACGGATTCTAATGTAAGCCTTGGTCAGCTTATCTGCGGTTATGTCGCCCATACCGTTCTCCTTAAACGTATTGTTTCATACAATGTAGTGACGGTATGTGTGTTAGTCAAGTAGTTCTTTATAAAGGTCGATCATTTTTGTGTGTACGTCTATTCTGTTATCTAACAGTGTGTAAACACGTTTCTCTACGGGTGATCCGTGAAGCTGAACAACGGTGCATTTGTGTTTCTGCCCTGATCTATGAACACGAGCGTTAGCCTGTGCATACGTTTCTAGAGAACTGGTTGGCCCCCACCAAACTACAGTATTCGCTGCTGTTAACGTGACACCATGTGCAGCAGATTGGGGCTGGATGACAAGCACCCGTGGGTTCGGTGCTTCTTGAAAAGTTTTAAATATCTGTGTGCGGTTGGGCGCAGATACATCACCACGAATTACCTCTGTGGTAATACCATCCTTGCGTAGTTTTTCTGTAAGTATATCAATCGCATGTTTGAATGGTACAAATACCAAAACTTTCTGGCTGGACTCATCAATCACTTCGCGTAACACTTTGTAACGATGTGATATGTCAAACTCCA
>Ga0209348_1000066_pt1 | contig 62259 bp, 81 predicted proteins | sample ETNvirenome_2_30_FD_184065 | JGI IMG/M metagenome (GOLD analysis project Ga0209348, IMG submission 184065) | Marine viral communities from the Pacific Ocean - ETNP_2_30 (SPAdes) (version 2) | ecosystem: Environmental > Aquatic > Marine > Oceanic | place: Pacific Ocean | collected 2013-06-22 | reverse complement strand
ACAAAAAGTCAATTGGAGGAACAATCTCTTCTCTCTGTTTTCTTAATGCTTCTAAAAAATCTGGCGACTCTATTGCTGCTGAGGCTGAATTCGCTGATTGCATTGTTGTCGGCTTGTTAGAAAATAAATCTTTAATACTCATTTTGTCTCACTTTAAATCTAAATTCATACGTTTGGTCTTTCCATGAATTTACGTAATCATCATAAAAAGCAAATCTTATTCCATAATCATATCCAGCTTCCAAAGTAGACATATCTAAATCAAAGTAATTTCCGTCACTATCATATGACATAAAAGTGTGAAGTGTCGAACCTGTTCCGTGTGGTACAACTAATTCATTATCAATGATTCTATAAACTTCGTATGAAGCTGAAGTTATAATCGTAGTTTCAGGAATAGACTGTGCAACTGTATATATTGTTGGCGACCAGTTTCTAGGTCTTATATAAAGCCTAAATCTCTCAAACCCATCGTTTACATAATAATTCTTAGCATCAGAAACTTTCAATATGTATTTATCAGTTGGACTATGCACATCTGCTGTAAAAGATTTGACTGAAATAGTTCCTGTATGATATTGTGTTGATCCAGAAAACCATACATCAACAATAGAAGTATCACTGGTGGAAGCGTGAACGTCACATCTATAGATACCTGTTGAAACATGAGAACCAGTAAATGAAGATCCAATCTTAGACCCTCCGGCAGATTCATGAAGATTAACATATATTGCTCCGGTTCCAATGTCTGGTATGTCTCTTAAGCGCCCTCTAATGCGATTGTAGAGATACAAACTGTTTAGGTTATCTCTCCCAGGAGCTAGTGATGAAGAGGCATAAAACAAGCCTCTATCGTCCATTATTGAGTTATTCCACCTAGCTTCAATAACTGGTCTTTTGAGATAATATTCTGTACCACGAGCAAAAAATTTCTTGGTAAAGAATGATCTACTAGCTGTTTCTTGCGATGAAGTTAATTGTATACCAACACCATAGTTTTCTTTACCACCACCTGCTGATCCTGTTAACCACTGTTCAACTAGTTCAGTTATATCAATTGATAAATCTTCATATCCCTCAGAAAATCTTTGTTCAAAAATAGGAGAGGCATGATAGTCACCACCAGTAGAAGTCCATGCTGTGCTTGCCGCTCTATTTATCCAATTTGAACCAATGCCTCCATAAGTTAAATCAGAATAAGTTTCCATATCTAGTCCATACCCTTCTTGCCAAGATTGTGACACAGCTGAAACTGTAAGTGTAAAATCTACAGGAAGAGTTTCAGCGTGTGGTGTATTGAACATATTTAAATAAAATGAAACAGAGCCTGATGCAGGAATCACACCAGCTGTTCTATCTGTGCTTACTTGGGTTGTATCAAACTGTATTAAAACCCTAGAGGCTTCGGCTGATGAAGTTGTGGCTTGCCCATATATAGAGAAAACTTCTAGAATGTCTGATTGTCCCATATTAGAACCAGTTCCTCTAGTTACTAAGTTTTCCTTAAATGCATTTGTGATCGTGTTATCAGCTGTGGCGAAATATCTTTTTATTGTCATTTAACTTTTCCTTGTATATCATCTTTTGGAAATTTTATCTCTAAAACTACATTTTTTGGAGTCTTGTAGTATGTATTATCTTTGGAAATAATTTTTTTAAAATCTAGTGGTGTTGTAGAATAAGGAGAATTCTTCTTGTTAACTATTTCTACAGAAATAACATCTATAACGCCTTGAGTTTTAGATAGTATATTAGAAATTTCTGTTAAGTAAACTGGTTCTCCAATATAAAACTTTGTACTATATCTGTCGGTTATATTTTTTATTGCTAAGTTTACTGTTTCTTCTTTATTAAATCTAGGATCAACAGAAATTTCAAAATTAATCCCAAAATTTATTATCTTAGCATCAAATATTTCTATTTGATCATTTATTCCTTTATATCTTGTTAGCCATTTTTTTAAATTAGATTTAATCCTGTCGTTAGATAAAATTAAATGACCATCAGTATTTTGTGATAAAACGTACATAGCCAACTTTCTATTTGTGGAGGACGGATCATTAATAACATTCACTCTTTTTATACTGCCAAACTTCTTAGGCATAAAATAAGCTATAGCTTCATAGTCCTGTTTAGTCACAGCTCTGTTTTGAGTGGCATAATAATTCTTAGCTTTAGTTTTAATGTCTTCAGCAGCTGTTTGTATGTTTTGACCTACTATTGGTTTATCATTAGTTACTTCTAATGATCCTCTAACAACAGAAGCAAGAGAGGAATTTAGATTATTTTCAGATATAAATTTTATCTCTGCATCAACAATCGTATCTAAACCTCTTGATCCTATATTTACATTTGTAGAATCATTTTTTCTTATAACAACTGTCAAAGTTGTTCCAAATGGTGAGATACCTAGTTTGTCTGTTCCTAATAGTTTGTTTGGATCAAATGAATTATCTGTAATGTGGTTTCTAGCATTTAGCCTTAACACAACATCAGAAGGATCTGTTAGTCCCGCGTCTTCATCATTCTCAGAACCAAATCCAAATTGTAAATAAGTTCCTGTGTTATCTTGTTCTACAACAAATCTACGAGCTGTTACGAAAGGTTTCATTATGGACCTAACACCATCTTGTCTAGCTGTTGGGTTAGTGGTTTCTAATAATACAGTTTCTTGAGACAAATAGTCTACCTCATAGAACTTGTTTCCTTCAGAATCTTGAACAGAGACTATTTCTGTTACTGATGGGTCACCGACTCTAATTTTTTTAAATCTTTCAAAAGTGTTAGAGGTTAAATCAATTTCAGCAACTTGGAGCTTCCCAGAAGAAACTTGCCCAAAAGCTCTAATTGCATAATAAGAGACACCACCGGTGCTTTCATTATACCTAGCCTCAACTATATCATTCTGTGAATTAAAAAAATCAACATCTTCCAATAAAATAAAAGAAACACCATTATTAGATTGTAAATTGGCTCCTTTCTTTAGCACAGGAGCATAGTCCATGTTTGGGGCGTTTCCATCTGCGTTGGCTGGTACTAATATAAAAAAAGAAACTACTCCAAAGGAGGTTGGAACTCCTGAGTAAGAAAATCCCATAGCTCTCGCATGTTTTCTTATATTGGCAAACTCTACAGCTGTATCCATAAAACTTTCATTTGCTTGATAATCAACATAATACGACAAAGAATCGCCTACATAAGATACTAGATCAAATATAATTTCTCCAAAAGAGGAGTCTGAAAAATCATTATAAGTATCTGGGTAATATCTTTTTGTGTAATTTATTAACTCTTCTTTTATAGAGTTAAAGTCTCTGCTAGTGTATTTTATGGGTACATTTTTTCCTTTCGCCATTGTGAAGGTCTCCTACAATCAAAGTAAATAGTTCAAAATCGAAATTAAATTTAAACAGAGATCTCTAATTCACCCTCTATTTTTGGCTGGGAGATAACAAATCTTATGTAAACACTAATCGACATATCACTATCAGTTGTTCTTTTAACATCTATGTCTAAAGTATCAAAATAATTCATATATCTTCTTATCTGGTTGTTAATCCTATTTCTAATCGCTGTTACTTTACTACTTTCCTGTGAAAATAAAAAATTGTGTAACCCAACACCAAAATTTGGATCAGACAGTTTCTCCCCAGGTCTAGTCAATATTATATTTTTTAGTTGAAACTTAACAGCATCTACTATCGCATTTTCGTCTATTGGCACAATACCAACACCTTCTCTTATTTCAAGAGGAAAGGCAACGGTAATATTTTTAACTGGCATTTTTCAATCTCCTAATAAATCTGATACGACTGATATTTTTTCATTACCAAACATATCATACGGTCTCTCAATTAATTTTCTCAATTGTTTTCTTTTTACATTTATAGCAAAGTTTTTTCTAAGTTTTGGCGACTTGTTTCTTTTTATAAGCTTTCTAGCTTTAAATGATATCTCCCTGTTTCCAAAACTAAATTGATCATCATAAGAATAATAACAAGAATTAAACATATCTGCTAGTAGTTCTCGAGTTCTTTTCATAATTGTTTCTTTCCACCTTCCACTAGTGCCCACAATGCCTTCTTCTCTTTCTGTTTCATCAATTCCTATAGATTCTATAAAGCCATCATAATAATAAATAGCTGTTAAGGATGCGACATTCTTAGCTCCCAACAAAACATTAAAAAGAAAATCCAGTTCCTCATTTTGTAAAAGTTTATCTAGGTAACATTGTATATCTTCTCCCAAGTTGTCATCCGAAAGGTCAAACTCTTTTATTTTTCTATCCAATATGTCTTGTTCATAAGAAAATAGTGGAAAATAATTTTTGGTTGGTGCATGTGTTTTTTCACTTCCATTAACAGTCACCTTAGCGGCTTTAACATTGTATGCTCTAGATTCATTATATTTTGCTTTACTTGGATTTCTACTAACCATACCAGAAGAAGGAACATAACAAACTCTTACACCAAATTTTAATCCAAGAGATCCTATCAGTTTTTTATTAGCTACTTGAGCGTCTCCAAAAAGCTCAGATATGTATTTCTCTTTATTTCTATATTTTTTTAAAAATTCTCTAGTTTCTTCAACAGACTTAACTCCTTCAAACCTCGTCATTCGTTTGGGATCAGCAACAAAATATTTTTCTATAAAAAATGCTCCTGTATCTTTTAGGCTTTGAAAAGCCTCTTCGTCCAAAGACAAGCCATCTAAAGGGTTGTTGGAAGAACCATTTGAAATATCATACACACTCTCTCTGTCGTTTAGAAAAATTTTCATATCTTTTAAAATAGAAGCAGTAATATCTTCTATTTGTGATGGTAACGCATCTTTTAATTTTTTTGAGTAAAGTTGAAATTGATCTTTAATTAAATACATTAAAATTCGTTTTGATTTCTTTCTAAACTTATAAGATTCATACTCTCTAGTAACTTTTCTTAGATACTTAACACTTAAGGCTTTTTTAAATTTTAAATTCCATTTTAAACTTTTATCTTTCTTTTTTCTTAAAAACGAACGATATCGAGATCCATAAGTCGTATAAAACATTGACTCTAATATGTTGATGATGTACTGTTTTTTTGTATTAGAAAGTTGTATATCTCCTGCAAGTTCTATATCTGTTATCTTTCCATCTGAAACTGTATAGCTTGTAACTTTAAACAAAAGTTTTCTATCAATTATTTTAGGGCTTCTATATCTTTCAGAAACCTTATTAGCATCTTCAAGTAATCCTAGTAATGTTGGGTTAGCCTCTATTTCTTTTTCCTGTACTAGTCGAAATGCTAAATCAACAGAAGAGTCCAGAAACAAATGCCAATATTTATTTCCTCTTATTCTAGAGGGCCAGTCCTCTCTATCCATCATATCATCTTGCATTTTAGCCACTACAAAATCTAAAAACAAATCACTATAGTTTTTATCAAAATCGGGGGCTAATACGGAGAATATTGGCAGACATCTTAATATTGCCTCGATAACATAAGTTCTTATTGTTGCTATTATTATTCCCTCCATTTGCGCTTTTTGACCAGCATTCATTAGTTTATCAAATGGTGGTTCATCAAAACAGTCAGGATCTATATCCATTCTCTCATCGTTTGGTATTTTTGTCTGTTTTTTGTTAACTCTTTCTGACACTTCTGATATGAACATAAAGTTTTCTCTTTTTGGGTCGAATCCATCTTCTTCGGGAACCACTTTAGCCATTAGACCTACCCATCCGTCATGCTCTATATCTTCTACATAAAGTTTGGGCCTTGTGTATCTACCGCCATACTTAACTGGATCTAAAAACTTAACTCTTGGATGCCTAGTGGCAGAAACACCTAAAACTTCATCCCTCTCTTTGTGTTCATATTTCCAAGTAGATTCATCGCCTTTTTTTGAATCTGGAGAAACATAAAGTAGATCTTCATAATTCAATTCATCACTTACATAACCAAACTTAAAACCTTCTGGAGGTTCTTCTGCTGAGTTTGCTTTCAACAACCTCTTAGAGATTTTCTTGTTTATTTTTCTGTTTAATTTGTTGAATACGCTTTTCTTAACATTTAGATTTAAACCACTTCTTTTTTTCAAATACTTTTTAAACAAATTAGCTTGGTATGGTTCATTTAGTGGTTCTTTTTTTGTGTCTATCTCGTCTATAATTTTTTTATGCTTTCCAAGATCAAGCTTGCTTTTAACATTAACATCTTCAATTTTAGATTCAACAGTTTTTGTACCCAAGAATTTTTTATTAACAGTTATGTCTACTTTTCTTACCCTACAGAAACCACTTCTTGTAAATTTATTATTATCTTTTATAAAAGGTTTATAAACAATGTTAAATCCAAAATCAAATTCAGCATCTTTTAGGTCTGTTTTGTTTCTAAATTTAAGTTTATTGTCTGCCTCTATGTCAAAATCAAAGTTTTCCATAGTTTCTTCTAATTGGTTTTTACAATGTATCCCAACTGTCTCTGGAAACAAGTGATTAGGATAGGGCTTATCTCTTTTTGCAATACTGTTGCCCTCGGCATCTTCGTCCTCTGTCAAAGTTCTCATAAGATATTTTAAGAAAAACCCTGCTTCTTCAAATTTGTCCTCATTCTGGGCGACAGTGTTAGCAGCATTTGGAAACAAAAACTTTAATGAAACTCGTCTTTCGTGATTTAAGAAACCAGAGGATAGTTTTATACCCCTTTGGTCTGTTAATACATTATCAAAGAAAGAGTTTCTTCTACCCACCATGTCTAATTCAAACACTCTGTTCAAGTCTTTAAATGTTTTGTTTAACTCTTGGTTAAGTATATTGTTTATTTCTTCATCGATTGTTACAACTGGTAATATTTCTTCATCATCTTTTTCAGGATCTTCCAGATCATCTACACATTCTGGGTCTTTTATTAAACCAGTTTCTTCGTCTATTTGTGGTTTTAGAGCATCCTTGATCTTATCCATTATACCATTAAAGTCGTCATCTAGTAAAGGATCTAGCAAGTCAGCCAGTGTTTCTTTATCCTTTTCTGTTTCTGCTCTACCTGAACCTGGACCGTAAACTTGATCTCTTAGGTCGTTGAGTATTTGTTTTTTTTCATTATCCAAGCAGATTGAATTTGAAATTGGAATATTGGTATTTGGATTAAACTTAGACTCTAGAAGCTCTAGTGATTCTAATCTTTCTAATTCTTGCTCAGTTAAAAGATCGCTAATTGACGCAAATATTATAGAAAAATCATCAATATCTTCAAAAAAATCTGATAGTCCTAAGTTCATGGTTCTTATCTTATTTAATAACTTTTCGTGCACTAATCTTGATGATGGGGAATCAGGGTCTAATATTAAATTAGTAAACTCAAAAGTATTTAAGTTTTCACCTATAAAATCTATAAACTCCCTCATTTTGTCTCTAGGTATACCAGAGTTTTCTAGTATATTTTCTTGTGTGGCTTCGCTACCTTCTAGGTTGCCATCACATATTATTTGATTGACCATTTTTCTAAATGGGTTTTTTCTGTTGTCTTGACTTAAGAATGGAGATCCACCTGTTGAGGGTGTACTCGGTGCTCTAGTATATCCTGTTCCAGACCTTACTGGTCTTGATTCAAATGGAACATCAATTACTATACCTTCGCTATCTTGACTTATTGGGTATCCACTACTAGAGCCACCACCTGTACCAGAGGGGCCACCAGTTCCGTCTTGGGATGCTTGTGAGTTTGGTGTGCTCAAAGCAGGCTGGGAACCCTCTGGTGAGTCTCCTAAGCCAACAGCAGCCAGTGCTTGGTTAGCTAAATTTTGTATTAAATTATCTATGGATGCCTCTAAAGCATCTAATAGTTTTATTAATAAAGAGATGACCAAAGAGTTGGCAATATCTAATAGTTTATTTATAGCTAGTTTTTTTAGCTTTTCAAGTATAAGAGGCCAGCCACCACTTGTAAAACTAGGTATTTGAGGAATAGATGGTAACAAGAAGCTTGTGTCCCCTTGGAGAAGGTCGAGTTTTAAAAATTTAGGTAAACTTGCTATTCTACCATATATATTGTCTCCATTTAAGGAAAAACCTCCACTCAATAAGTTCTTAAAGAATGCGCCGCCTGGGAGTACATTTAGTTTTTCAACGATGGTGTCAAACTCTAGTATAGAAAAAAATGCTTGTCCGTATGCTTTGTATATATCTTGAGCAGTTGGTTTTGGTATATCTTTAAAAGAGTTAAGCATATCTCCCCGTTTCTTGTAGTTTCCTGATCTATTTCTCTCCTCTCTGGTTCCTTGATCCCATGGTCTTGGAAAAGGAAACCCTCCTCCTTCTCCGTCCCCTTCACCACCTGGAAGGATATTTATGTTTGGTAACAATCCTTGAATTGAGTCTACACTCAAATTATCAACAACATCGCCAAAGTTCTCTAATAACTCTTTTATCTCCTCTATAGTTATTGGACACTCGACATCAAATGTTTTAAAGTTTTCCACTTTTTCTCTTATTAAATCCTCTATATCAAACCTTAAGTCTACAATTGGATCTTTTAAGTTTAACTCACTCAGTTCACATATGTCTACGTTTTCTATTTCAACTCGAATTGTATTTATTATCATAGTTTTTATTTCTGTTTTTGTGTTTCGAATGATACCTTCTGGGTCTGGAAACTGAACAGAACATACGAAACTCTTCTCCATCACTTCCGAAACTAAATTATCAACAGGTATTTGATCTAGTAGTGTATTGACTAATTTATCAACAGCAAAGGAGCCGATCTTGCACAGTGAGATTGTTTTTAATCTTTTCTTTAATTCTTCCCATATTTGCTCCTTAATATCACCACCAAGCTCTTTAAGAACCATATCAATGCTTTCTGGTTTTGTTTCAATTATTTTTTTAAATATTACCTCAACCGCATCTCTAAAATCTAAAAAAGATAAGATATTTTTTAAAGCGTCCAAGTTCATTGACTGGAAAAAGTCTTTGTTAATAAACCCAGTGAGATCTATGTCTCTTATATCATCTGCTTCCTCTAGTATTTTTCTTAGCTCATCAAAAATTGCATTTAATTTTTTAGGCTCTAGGCTTTGCAAAAAAACTTTTTTTAGCTTGCCTTTAGAAAGTATCGTGCCACCAGTATTTAAAGAATACTCTTCGGAACTTATGTTACCAGCAAAAAGATCTCTGGTTTTTCTTGACAGCTCTCTGTCCCAATGTTTTGATCTTGTGTTTATTTGTCTATTAGATATAGAAAACTGTATGCAGTCAGACAAAGACATTTCATCATCTAATAGTTTATCTCTTAGGTTTTCAAAAACATCGTCTTTCAAAAAAGACAAGTCTCTTTTTACAAGAGGCATTATCTTTATTTTGTTGTCAGTTATTTTATTAAGCACATTGAGCCAATTTGTATTAGGGCCCACACCTTTTAAATAAGGTAAGTTTTTTTTAATATTATTAACAAGCATTACAGTAGTTTTTGGAGTTCGTAGCAGCTTTGATATACCCTTTAGTGCAACTGGTTCACACTTCTTTTTATTAATAGTTATAGAAGTTATCTTGTTATTTTTTATATTAATTTCCAAATCAGCTAAATCACCTAAAGAAACTCCGCTGTTTTTTCTGCTAAAGTTTTTTCTTATTGCTCTTTTTAGTTGTCTAGAAAATTTCAGTAACCTTACTCCTTCTTTTCCAATATAAAATTTCTTACCGTTTAGTGTAAGCCTAGACCCTTGAGTAAACAAAAGCATTTTTTGAAACTTCACATATTGCTTAAATAAATTACCAAGCTCCGAAAAATCCTTTGTGATATTTTCATTATTAAAATCTAGTGGCTCGTCATCAACATCTACAGAAACACCATTAAATATAATAGTTTTTACTTGAGGATCTTGGGTTTTTGCAAGTTCGGGAAGCAGAATTCTAGTTTTTATTTCATCTTTTTTTTCTTCTTCTTTACATTCTACCTCTTCGGGCTTTTTCTCTTCTATTATTTCTGTTTTATCACAAACTAGATCTTGGTATTTTTTAATTTCTGACATTTTGTTTCCTACGATGTGTATACTCTGCTACTAAGTATGTACTTGTTTCTATTTGGCATATTCAAGTGATTAAGAATATCTATTCCAAGTTGCGCTTCCTTTGTCATTTGATCCAAAATATCAGCAATATCTTTTGGAATATTTGTAGCTGCATGGGCTATCATATTAGGTGACGGTAACGCTATACCAGTGTTTGTTGGGTGTACATGTCCTGCCAATTGGCCTCTTAACTTTACATTTTGTTTGCATAGTTTTATTATAATAGCTCTATTTGAAGAGATTTGTTTATGCATTTTTCTAAGGCAAGCCACCAATTTATTCCCCTTCACTACTGGTTCAAGTTTTCCACCTGCTATTAGTTCGATTTTTGGTGGAGGTACCTTAGCTCCATGAGCGTCTGATTCACTTGGTAGTGAAAGACCAGCTTTTATTTTTATATTTCTTCTGCCTTGCATCAATATTGTATCAGCTTTTAAAGCTATACCAGAAACACCTTTATTTTTTTTATCTTTATAGTTTGAACCACCTTTTTCATTAAAATATGCATCTAGGTCAGCCCTCTGTGATATGTATATTCTCGCAGCATCTTTTACAGGATCTTTGTTAACATAATCGTCTGCTGTTAGAAAAGCACCTTTAACAGTTCCATTTATATTAGAGGACCCTAAACCAACCACCAGATCTATGCAATTTGAATTTGGTGTTCCTAAGCCACCAAAACCATGAGCAACGTCACCAAGCCTATCGTTTCCTAAAATTATATAAGAATTGTTTTTAGATACAACTTTTTCTGATTCTGCTGATATGTAAGTTGGTCTATCTTCTCCAACTCCTAAAGCCTTGGTCGCAGGTATCTCTGTTCCTAAGAACCCATTAAGACTACCTTTGTCAATTAAATTTTCTAATTCACTTTTTAATACTCTTGATATTTTTTTACTCATTTTAAACCACCTTTTTTAATATTATTTTATAACCTTTTGGATCTTTTACAGTATTATTATCATTAAGTGATATAGTTATGTTTTTCTTCATTGTGTCACTTAAGTTACCACCGGCTAGATAGGCTGTGTTGTTTTCTATCTTCCAAACAATGTCTCCATGCGTGTTAGTGTAGCTTCCGTCCCTTGGCCTGACCATAACATCACCAATTGCAACCACTGGTGTTTCTCGCATCAACGAAAATAAATGCCAGCTTCCATTATTAGCTAGTCTATTGTTCAAGGCAGATTCAGCGTACAATCGATGTGCAGCTGCTTTTGGAAATGTAGAATCCCCAACTATCCAAGATATAAAAGAGGCGGACCATGGTGTTCCACTTGGGGTCCAAGTTCCGTACTGTATATTATCCCAATATTTCTTTAATACTTCATAGACTGTTGGGTCTGTCTCTTTTTTGCCACTCCAGAGGGTATATTCTTGCTCAACTCTTGCAGTTAAGTCATTTAAAGATAACGAAGTTATCAATCCACTTTGAATTGGTATTTTAGATTCTAGCTCAAATACAATATTAGAAAAAGAACCTCCTGGTGCTGATATACTCATATCGCCAATTGGTAATGTCACTATTGCTTTTTTACAACCTCCTCCCCACCAACTACTTAAAGACTTGGTTTCTTCTCTATACCTATGTCTGTGACTGCTGTGCCATTTTAAAACTTTGTCACTACCATCCCAGTAGATCAAATAAATGTGACCAGATGGGTATCCTCCAGAGGACCCAGGTGGACACCAATGTTGAACAACATGCCATCGACCAGGAGTCAACACAGGACCAGTTCCTGGTTTTGGTAAGGTTTGAGATTCAGAATATCTAGACACCGACCCTCCAAGTCTTTTTTGTATTTCGTCTATATTATAGGTATCCCCTAAGTCTCCACCAACTAAATTAATTGTTTTCCAAAGATTAATATCTAATCTAGACCAAGCCTTCCAATCTCTCCACTGTGATTGTTGAGGCTTCAATCCTAGTTGATTCATTACCCATATTGCTACATAACCAGAGCATGGTAGGCCTCTATTTTCATAAAAATCACCTGCTAGTGCAGCTTCTTTTACAGGTCCTTGATCATTCAATCCTGCTGAGGCTGGACCCGATAAAGCGTTTGGGTTATAGCCTTGACCATTCTGAAAATCTTGACTAAGACTAGGGACAAAAGTACTAGGACTATCTTGTAGTGCAGGATCTGTGACTTTTACAAAACCTGCTATGTTTTCATTTACATCTAGTTTTTTACCAAATCTATAAGTATTTTTATCTACTTCTATTATTTCCACCACATCACCAGCTTTTGGAACATACATCTCTCCTGTTGCTCCGATACCAGAGTTTGTAGGATCCACAGAGTAAATTATTTCATGCGTATCAATTAGCTTGTTTATTTGTCCGTTAGGTTTTTTTTGAGTTATATACTCTTCTAATGGAACACTTCCGTGTAATTCTTCTATTCTAGCCCTTATAGCATATCTAGTTTCAGATCCTGCTGTTGGTGCAGAAGGGGCACTAGTTCCTTTGCCTAAATCGATGACTTCCAAAACCGAGCCTTTATATACAACCTTTTTTTCATCTCCAAGTACTTTCTCTAGCATTTCTTGAAAAAAATCATTCTTTACGTTAAGTCTAGATAAGGGATCAGCTAAAAGATCAAAAATATTAGTTAAATCAAACTTCATCTTCTTTTTCCTCAGCTATAGCAGAGAATAAGTTTTCCATTTCTTCTTTGGAAATACCATCATCTTTTTTCTCTTCTTTCTGGATTAAAGAAGCAACCTTTACCATTTGTTCGTTTGAACGCTGGAGGGTTTCAACGTACTTAGCCAAAGTAAGGCCAATTTCTCTATGACGGTGCTCGTCTTTTGCAAGATACTCCATAGCATCCTCAAGTAGATCTCGAGTAACTAACCGATCCTCTTCTATGTTAGCAAGTGTTTTTTGTATAATTTGATCTAATTTTTTTGACATATAATAATTAGTCTTAGCTAAATTTTACCATCATCCCAATCTTTCCTAAAAGAGTGATATTTTGTTTTCATTTTATTTAATTGAGATACTATTTGCTTTGTTGTAAGACCAGTCATCTCTCTCATATAAAGATAAACAGCTTTTTTATTCAACATATCTAGTTCTTGAGAATGAGCAAAAAGCTCTCTTATTGAATTATAAACTAACAACTCATTCTCAGACATCTTAGTAGAATCCCAAGAGTTTAAGTTCTTGTAAAACTGCTCCCAAAATTCTTTTTGAGTTAAGTTATCTAAAACTGGTGTAGCTGTGTCTTCCATTTTCATAAAGACTTCTTTACCAACATCATTTATATCAACTTCTCGTTTTGCTCTTTTAGAGTTTTTCTTTACTTGAGCTATAAACCAGTTCTTTGTTATAACAGAAAAATACGAAAAAGCTTTTGATCCACGATTTGGGTCATACTTAGCAAGTATAGTTGTAAGCCAAACTTTGCAATCTGATCTTAGTTCTTCTATATTGGGTAGAGTGGTAAAGCGATAAGTAAAAACTATTTTATCAACCATTTCAGAAAATGCTGGTTGTATTAATCCTTCATATAAGCTACACCTTTCCTGATAAGTCGTAGCCGGATCGCAATACTTCAGAATCGCGTCCTCGTGTATCTGAGTAAAATACATCCTCTTTGTTCTTTTCTTTCTTTTGCGTTGTGTCATTTGTTTCGTCCTCGGTTAGTTGTTCCTCGATTAATTCAGAATCCAATCCAACCTCTAAATAATCATCCATGACCTCTATCAAATCACTTGTGTGCTGAACAAGTAATTTCATATCTTGATCTCCATAAAATTTTTCAAGTTCATGAACACCTCTAATGTGGTTTTGAAAACCCCTAATTAATTGCGTTAAATTGCCTATATTTTGCGTTAACCAGCCAAGCCTACCTAGTATGTCTCTAATGTAAACAGCGGCCAACAGATTGCATCCTAAGCTCACTAAAAGCACAATTGTAAGAGCAGCATCAATCGTCATATGTTTGTGTCCTCGCTTCGTTATATAGTTCTTTAAAGATTTTTTTATTATCCTCAATTGCTTCTTTAATTCTCTTTCCCTCTTCCGACGGAGGTTTTGAAATAGAAGTTAATTGAGGAATGCGTTGAAGAGTTCCTGTAGCCTCACATAGTTCACAATGTTCTTGAGTTTCACTCATACCATGACGAACCTGAAACTCTCCTTCGCATTTTGTACATCTATAAACGTACCTAGGCATCTTTAACGCCAACTTTTACATTTGTTTTAACAATAGGAGGGTTCTTAACAAGAAGCTCTCCATTGTCCATTAGATCCAGCTCAAATGATTTGAGAACAGGAACTATGTCTGTTTGCTCTGTTAGAGCTTTTTGAAGAGCCATCATAATAGCTCCAAGTGCTTGATCAGATAATTTCATTGTTTTTTCTCCTTTTTTGAAATTGCTCGACCCTCCATAGAGAGCCAGTCTTTATTTGTTCTTATTTTTTCGTTTTTGTTTTGAACACACTTTAGTATTTGTGGATCTATTCCAAGTTGTTCAGATAAATAAATCATTGCTGCTAAATCTTTTGGAAAACAGTGGCCACCAACACCAAAATCTCCATCAGGTCCTGGGACAGCCAAGTGACTTCTACCAATCCTCGTATCATATAAGGAGTATTCTGTTACTTTATCATAATCTATTCCTAACTCTTCACAGATTTGATACATCTCATTAGCAAATAATACTTTTACAGTTAAAAAATTATTTAAAAAATATTTAACCATCTCAGCAGTTTTATAGCCAGTCTTTACAATTGGAATTTTTGGAAAAGCTTTTCTAAACATAGTTTTTACTTTTGTTGTATAAGGTCTTGGGCCTCCAAGTATTATCCTTGTTTGGTTTTTAAAGTCATCTATGTGGTTAGCTTCAGTTAAAAATTCTGGACTGAATATAACATTTAGGTTTCTATTTTTTTTATTAAGTTTCTCTGTTGTTCCAGGGGGAACTGTTGATTTAATAATTACTATTGGCTTATCTTGTATAGCTGATGTTAAATTGTTAATTTTTTTAAGTGACTCTTCAACTATAGACAAGTCACACTCTCCGTCACTCGACATCGGAGTGGGTAGACATTGAAATATTATACCACAGTTTACTATTAAATCCATAAGTGTAGAGTTACACTTTTCTTGATCAATATCATAGGTATAGATTTTATAATAATTTTTTAATCCTTCTCTAATTGCTGATCCTACAAATCCTTGTCCAATAATTCCTATATTCATTTTTTTCTCCTAAAATTAAAACAATTGGTAATTCCATCTTCTATAGAGATAGAATGACTCCAGCCTAGTTTTTTTAAAGGCAGAGTATTGGCTTTTGTTTTTAAGACTTCGCCAGGTCTTTCTTTTACATAATCAAATTCAATGTTGTGATATTTGTGGATTATGTTTTTAACTTCATTCAATGATATATTTGTTCCAGTTCCTATATCAAAATGTTTCCCATTAAATTTCTTATCATATTCCATAGCAAAGATATTAGCCAAAACTACATCATCAGCATGAATCATATCTCTACGTTGTTCACCATCTCCTGTTATAAATGGTTTCTTGTTAGATCTAATGCTTTCCATCCAGTTAGCAACAGCAGTAGCATAAGGACCCTCAGTTGTTTGATCCTCGGAATAAACATTAAAATATCTCAAACTAACTGTCTCTAGACCATAAACTTGTGAATATATTGAGGTCTCTAACTCTGTTGTGTATTTTTGTAACGCATAAGGGTTGGTTGGTCCATACCCATTTCCAACAACTGATGAAGAGCTGGAGTACACAAGTCTCTTTACAGAACCTACTTTTCTTGCAAAATTTAAAACTATTGAGCCGCCAAGGATATTGTTTTCGGATGTTGGAACTGGCTTTTCTAAACATAGTCCTATCCTTGGCCAACAAGCCATGTGAAACACATACTCTGGTTTAAAGTTAAAATAGTGTGGATGAAACAAACCATCATTGTCTTCCTTTAACAATTTTAGCAAATCGTTACCTTGTTTTAGATCAATCCCGATGACTTCGTGACCAAGATCCTTCAACTTTTTATATAATTTTGAACCAATGTATCCACAATGACCCGTAACTAGACACTTAGCCATCTTATTTTTTCTCCTTTACTTGCTTATCAATCCACTCATAAGTTCGTGTCATACCTTTTATAAGAGGCTCAGACACTTCCCAGCCTATTTTGTTTCGGTAAAGTGTGTTATCTGAGTTTCTGCCATTAACTCCAATTGGACATTTATGGCCATATTTATCTTCAAACTCTTGACCATCAATATTATATATTGAAATATTTTTTCCAGAAATATCAATAGCCATTTGTGCAAAATCATTTATAGAAATCATATCTTCAGACCCAATGTTTACTGGTCCAGTAAAATTAGACTGCATCAAGCGATAAACAGCCTCACAACACTCATTAACATGCAAAAAAGACCTAGTTTGATTACCGGGACCCCATACTTCTATAGTACCTCCATCTTCACATTCAGCAACTTTTCTACAGAATGCAGCGGGTGCTTTCTCTCTACCACCTGTCCAAGACCCATATTCACCAAATATATTATGGAATCTTGCAATTCTAACTTCAAGACCTTTGTTTCTGTAAAAAGCAAGAAAGAGCCTTTCAGAAAACAATTTTTCCCAACCATAATCAGAGTCTGGGTTTGCAGGATATGCTGACTCTTCTACGCAATTTGGGTTATCTGGGTCCAATTGATTATGTTCAGGATACATACAAGCAGATGAAGAGTAGAATACTTTCTTAACCTTCTTCTTTGTTGCCTCATGAGCTATATTCAAGTTTACTAAACTAGAATTATGCATAATGTCAGCATCGTTATTACCTGTAAATACGAATCCAGCCCCACCCATATCTGCTGCTAATTGGTATATTTCATCCATATCTTCGTCTATAACTGAAGATACAACTGAGATATCTCTTAAATCGCCTTGAATAAACTCATCAGCGTATTCGTCTACAGGTTGCCACTCGTTGTATTTTAAATCAACACCCCTGACCCAATATCCTTTGGCTTTTAAATACTTAACCAAGTGGCCGCCAATAAACCCACCTGCTCCACATACTAATGCTTTTTTCATTTTTTCTCCTTTATTGCCATTTAAACCAATTGTTTAAAGGTATGTTACTTAAATTTTTATTCTTTGTGCCTTTCCAAGGTCTCCACGGACCATATACACCAACTTTTTTTGCATCACTTAGAGCAGCTGCCCACCAAGATAAAGTTCCGTGCTCAAACAATATGTTACTAGAGGCTCTAATAAAGTTAAAATCACCTACAATACTTCTTTTTTTAATGATTGGGTTATATTCTTTAAAACCATCAATAAATTCATTAAAAAATCTTACTGATTCTTCTATTGGAACTCTTTCATTTTGTGGCACATTTAAGTGAAACTTCATATTATTTAATTCATCAGCTGTAACGTGATCCCATTTTGGCATATCTGTTACTATATGAAGCTTGTCAAAGTCAAACTTTTGTATTGCATCTAAATAATTTTTAGCTCTTGGTTTTGTGTAAAATTCGTTTTTCATAAATAATCGATCACCTGTTCTCATATGTATAACCAAGCTGTTATCTTCTCTATTTTTTATTTTTGGAAACCAAGCTCTAATCTTCTCTAAGTTATCAAAGTATATTGTATAGTCCTCAAAATAGCCAGATAGTATGATATCTCTACCTTTTAAAGTATCATTGTAGCACATATTATAGTGCTTGTCAAGAATATTAATAGGGTTATTAAGTTTTTTACTAATAAAATCAAAACCCAAACTTTTTAGATCCTCAATGGCATAGTAATTTTTACTTGGTGGTAATAACACTAAATCAGAACCAAGATGCTCAGCAAGTAATCTAGCTGCTGTATACTGAAAAATATTATTGCCAAAACCATTAGTTAGGTTAACTGCTACTGTTCCTTTCATTTTTTCTCCTTGTAGTCATATTTAAACGTATCTATATCTTTTTTACACCTATTGGCCACAATATCAACTAACTCTTGATTGTAGTACTCAGAATAATGTATTTTAATAGGCTCATGTTCCACTTTCTCTCCAGAATAATGTCCAACACGATTTAGATGAGGCAGCTCCAAATCTACATCAATTTTATCGCAAATTAGTTTAAACTCTTTATCCAAATCTTCAAATCTTCCAACATGATCAACTATTATGTTTCCACTATAATCGACTATATGCTCTATTTGATTTCTTATATGCCACTTATCGTGTTGATATCCGTGCATTGTTGTTTGATTTTCGTAACACCAAGACACCTGTTTCACAAAACTACTAAAAGGTACGTTGCCATCTTCACCTTGCCAACCTCTGGCTTTCCAGCCTTTTTTCGGATATACAGATTCTTTTCTAGTTAGCCACTTCCAATTCGATACATAACGATCCCATGGGTTTCTGACTATTGCCACTTTCCACATCTTTGAATAAGGTGTTTGACCCAATACTTCTAAAAAATGTTGTGCTCTAGATAGTTTAAAGTTTAGCACTTTATTAAAATTTTTATTGTATTTTGGATTTCTTTTATACACAGGATGTGCCTCTGTAACAATTACATCAGTTTGTGGGCTTAGTACCTTCATGATACTAGTGCCTCCTGTTTTTGGAATGTGTAAATATAATGCTTTCAATCTAACCTCTTAAAAAGCAAATCTCCAGAAGACCCTTTGCTAGAAAAGTGTTCAATAGTTTTGAAGCCTCTAGATTTCATGTATTTGATTGTCTCTTCTCTTGTAAGGGCTCCTTCATATTGCAGCTCGCCAAATTCTATCCACATCAACTTTATATGTTTTATTTTGTTTGACATACCATCAAGGACTTCTTTTTCTGCTCCTTGCACGTCTATCCAAGCTAGATCTACATTATTGATATTATTAGTTTCTGCCCATTTATCATAAGTCAGGGCTTTGACTCTTATTGTCTCTTTTAGGTTTTTATCATATCCTTTTTTTAATGAAGACGATCCAGAATTTCCTAACTTAAGGTCTTTATAATCTTCATCAGAGATCCAATCATACTTTTCTGGTGTTTCAGATTCTTGATCATTGTAGCTTTGATAAAATTCAAGTTCACCTTCGACACTTGAAAGTGCTATTTCGTGAAGTTTGATTCTGTCGTTTTTTACATGTTTTTTAAATATCTCTATGCACCTAGGATCAGGTTCAAAGCAATGTATTGTTGCCTTGGGAAAAGCTTCTGCAAACCTCATAGAATCTTCTCCAAAATGTGCACCTATCTCTAATATAATAGGATCATCTTTTCCTATTATAGCTTTAAACATATTAAACTTTTTTTTATATTTTTTCATAATATTCATATTACCACTCTATTTTTCCTATAACAATATCTTTCAACATTACCCAATCACACATCTTAGCCCATAAAGGGTTGCTAAAGGCTGCTGGTTCGTTTTTTTCAAAGAAGTAGTGTCCTGACCAAGCAAACGGATAAACAACAAAAGGAGAGGCTATTAGAAGCCATAAATTAGTCTTTATACTGAATATAATATACGCAATTGTAAACAGTTGTCCAAGGACGTGTAATCTTCTACACCATTTGTTCTGGTGTAAGGACAAATAATACTCATAATATTGATCAAAATTCCTAGGTTTGTTAGACATTTCTGTACCTCAAGCTATGTTCTAGAAGCTTAACACTTTCTTTTATTTCTCTAATACCAGTTATAAGGTCCACTTCAACCTCAAATCCTAAAGAATTAATTTTGTCATATGAGACTTTATAATTTCTTTTATCTGGGTCTTCCTTGATTGAAGCATGATGAAAAAATGCTTCAGGTATTTCTTTATTTATCAATTCGCAAACTTGTCTTTTAGTATAATTCATCTTATTAGACCCAACATTATAAACTTCGCCAATCATTTTTTCTTTATTTTCAATTGCAAAAAGAAAAGATCTAGCTAAATCTCTAATATGAATAAAAGTTCTTAAAAAATGTGATTCGTATATGACAGCATAGCCTTCAGTAATAGCTTTATATGTTAAATCATTCACTAATAAATCTAATCTCATCCTAGGAGAAATGCCAAAAGCTGTTGCAAATCTGAAAGCTGTTGAGTTTTTTCTTGACATAACAATTCTTTCAGCCTCAGTTTTAGTCTTACCATAGATAGATAAAGGGTTTAAGGGCGTATCTTCAGTGCAAAGACCAATAACTTCGCCATAATTAGACCCAGTAGATCCAAATAGAAGATATTGGTTTTCTGATAATATATCAGTTAATTTTCTTGTCGCATCTGTATTCAAAGAATAAGATTCTTCTTGACCTTTTAGTCTACATATCGGAAACCCCACATACGCAGCTAAGTGTATAACTACATCTTTATCTATGATTAACTGCCTCATAAGATTTAAATCTCTAACATCTCCTTTGATAAATTTAAATTTTGAACTGTTTAAAAATGGTATCATTCTATCCCCATTACTAAACAATAGGCTGTCAATAACAGTTACTTCATAACCTTTCTCTAATAACATTGGAACTAAAGTAGTACCAACATACCCAGCACCACCAGTTACTAATATTTTCTTCATTTTTTCTCCTTATAATATTTTACTGTATTTAATATTCCTTGATAATGATCAAAGAATTGGAAATTTTTAAATAATTTTTTAAACTTATCTCCGTTTACAACTTTGATGGGATCGCCATCTCTGTACTTTGTATCAAAAACTATATCACCTTGAAAACCACACGCTTTTTTAATCAAACCAGCAGATTCAGCTATTGAATATCCTTTTTCTTGACCCATGTTTACAGGATACTCTTGCCCTTCGATATTCAAACATCTCACTAGTACTTCAATAAAATCATCTATGTAAGCCCATTCTCTGATTGGAGATCCAGTTCCCCACACAACAAAATCCTTATCTTGTCTTTTTTGAGCCTCTAGCATTCTTATAACCATACCATTTAGAGCATGTGTGTGATTTGGGTCTATAGAGTCGCCAGGTCCATAAGTGTTTGGAAACAATATATTTACTGATCTTATTCCGTATTGTTGTTTGTAACATTCTGATAAATAAAATATTGATCTTTTTGAATTACCAAAAGAAAAAACTGACGGATGCACATCGCCATCAAGCCATTCTGTTTCATATTGAATATCACTTTTTCCTGGGTATGAGCAATTAGAGAAAGGTTGTATAACCTTTATATTTGTGTCTATTACTGATATTGCCTTGTACAGATTAATTGCCATCAGCACATTGTCTTGAAAAACATTTGCCGAATTGTTTCTTACATAGTGTACGCTTCCACCATGAGAAGCTAGATTATATATAATGTCTGGTTTTACTTCGTAAATAGTGTTATTTATTTCGCTATAGTTTCTTATATCTACACCACTAGACCTCTCAGCAGTAGAGATAGTGTGTCCTTCTTTTTCTAATCTAGTTTTTAGATTACTTCCAATAAACCCTGTTGATCCTAATATTAATATTTTCATTACTTATCTCCTTTAAAATTAGTTATATTGTTGTCAATATCACACCACTTTTCAGCGTATTTACCACTATAAGGAACAGAAAACATTGGAGAATAATATTTATCACACCCTTCAAAAAAATAATGAATAGCTTGTGATTTTCTTGTCCGACTAGAATCTATTATGTCAGAACCGCCGTGTAACAAGTTTGCCGCCCAGATTAGTGCTTGTCCTTTTTTCATATTAACAGTAACTTCCTTTGCTTTTTTTGCCTTTATTAAGCTACGAACAAAATGCTCATACTTGGAATAGTTTACTTTGTATCCATCTTCAATTTCATCTGGGTGTGGCAAGCCTAGAATATTGTAATCAAAAGTTCCCCATTTGTGACTTCCTGGGACTATTCTAAGAGCGCCGTTTTCTTTGTCCATATCCTCAAAAGCTACCCAAGAACCCACCATCCAGAGCTGCGGGATAGAGTGAAAATGTATTGTATCACTGTGTAGTGGTTGTTCAGTACCTTTTAAAAAATTAATTGTTGAAAAAGGAAAGCATCTTCTTCCGTACAAAAATTCTAATGTTTCAGAAATTTTTTTATTTAAAGCCAATTGTTTTACAAAACTACTTTTTTTCCATAACTGAAATGGTCTTGGACTTTCATTATACTCATACTCCTTTTGCCTATTAGCTTGATTGATTGATAAATAATGTTCAACATCTGTAATTAGGTTTTCTATGAACTCATCTTTTAATTCTAGATCTATTACAAGATAGCCTTGTTCATGATACTTTGTTGCCATTTCTTTTTCTTTTTTTGGTAATGCTAGGTTTTCAACAATATCATAAAAAAATGGGGACTCTACCCATGGTATATTTGTCGCTGATTTGTTGTTAAAATAATCAATTTTCATTTATGTTTTTCCTCATTCTTTTGAATCTATGACTTTGAATTTTTTCAACTATATTAATCTTCATTGGAATCTTAAACTTTTCCAATTGTTGAGAACATTCTTGTTTAATTCTTTTTTTAAGTTTTGATATCTCTTCTTTTGTCTCCAAAACAACATTTACACAAACTATGTTTCCTAAAATAATATTACTTTCAGAGAACACAGAGGCATCAGTTATATTTTTTAGTTTTAGTATAACATTCTCAACCTCTGCTGGGTAGACTTTTTGACCTCCAACGTTTATTATATCACTATCACGACCTAGTATTTTATAATATTCTCCTTTAACTTCAACGTTGTCACCAGTAATTAACCAACCATCTTCAGTAAAAGGGTTTGTGTGGTTCAAATAGCCTAGCATTGTGGAGTTGCCCTTTATTTGTAACTTACCCTTAACAACTCTAGTGGCAAACTCTGATCCTCCTAGTTTTACCCACAACGAATCATTATTAAGTGATTTAGATCTTAGAACTCCGATTTCTGTAAGTCCATATGTTTGTAATAATTTAACATTTGGTAAAACTTCACAAATTTTCTTTAAAGTATATTCGTGCATGAGTTCTGTTCCATAAGATATAACCTTAAGAGAAGAAAGATCGTAACAGCTTATTTTATCAGACATCAACATCATGTTGATAAAAGAAGGGCTTGTTGGCAACAATTGCCCATTGTACTTCTGTATGCTTTCTAAAACGCTTTCAATTTTTCTATTTCTAGGTATTATTAGGCAACCACCATTAGATAGTGTGTATAAAAAAGTGTTTATACCTCCAAGATGATCAAAAAGTAAAAACGAAACAACCCTCATTTTCTTTCTAGAAACAGTAAATTTTTCAAATATAAAATTTAAATCATGCACAGCAGCTTTATTTTTTCCTGTTGACCCAGAAGAAAAAACAACCAATCCACTGTTTCTTCTATTTTTTAGAGTTTTATAGTATTCATGTTTTTCTTTACTTGAATTTAAGTTATTTATTTTAAACTTGTTTTTGAAAAAGTTTATTGAATAATCAGCAGTTGAGATTGTTAAAAACTCTTCTTTTTTATTTTTAGAAATTTCTGATATTGGGATAACTGTGTGTAAATTCTTGCACAAACATAAAAACATACATATAGTTTCAAAGCCAGTGTTGCCATAGATCGATACTAAAGAATTATTAGGCACTTTATTTTTCATCAACAGATCTTCATAGTGCTTAATTCTATCTATTATATCACCATAAGTATATCGCTTGTCGCCATCAATTATTGCTTCATTGTGTTTGAAGCCTATTAGTTTGTTGTAGAATATATCATAATTATTCATTAGACACCGCCTAGATAAATCTTTTGAGCTGTTATCATATCGCTGTTTCTGCTTAAATAAAAATTTACTATATTTAAAACATCTTCAAACTTTCCAAATCTTTTAATAGTTTGCATATCTATTACTTTTTTCAACTTGTTATCTTGTACATTCTTTATTAAATTTGTTTTTATAGGATTCGGACCAATTAAATTGACAGTTATACCATAGTTTGACACTTCTTTAGATAATGTTTTAGTAAAACTTTCAACAGCAGCTTTAGACGCAGCATAGACTGATTCTCCTTCTAAAGAAATAGGAACAGCTATAGTAGAAAAATTTATAATCCTACCTGTGTTAAAGTTTTTCATTATCTTAGATGCTTCTCTAGAACATACAAACGTAGCTCTAAAATTGATGTTAAACAGCTTCTCAACAGTTGAGGTAGGTGTTAGTACTACGTGGTTCATAGAAGCTACTCCAGCGTTATTTATGAGCCCATATAACTGATTGTTGGACTTTCTTATAACCCTAAACATATTTAATATAGATTTTTCACAATTCAAATTTACCTCAAAATGGTGATAGTTTTTATGATCAATTGTGGATTCACCTCTAGAACAACCATAGACATAGTATCCATCTTTTAGTAGCTGTTCTGATAGATATTTTCCAATTCCTTTAGAGCTCCCAGTTATAACAATTGCTTTAATCACTATTTTCCTCTTCAATTAAAGTGTGTGTGAAATCTGTTAGACTTCGAACAGTAGAAAAAGGACCTTTAGTAGACATAGCCCTTTCAGAGGTTATCAATATATTTATTCCTAGTTCATCGTGTATTTTTGATTCTAAATCAACTAATATAGAAACCATATCTAGGGAGTCTACATTTGAGATTATTCTGAAAGAATCACCTGCTTTATCTAACTCTTCTAGAAGACTACTGTCTTTTATGTTTTCTCTTAATGCTTCACCAACTAAAAGTTTTATTTTATTTTTCATTATTTTCCTCTAATATATATTTTTCTTGTAATCGAACTTTTTCACTATCTCTTGTGCCTATAGGTCTAGCTGGGTTGCCTGCATATATTGTCCATGGTTTTGTACTCTTATTAACTAAAGACCCAGCACAAACAACAGATCCCTCTGCTAAAGTAACACCGGGTAAAATAGTGCAACTAGCACCACAACCAGAATATTTTTCAAACTTTATAGTTGTCAATATCAATGTTTTATATTTTTTTGGCACTAGTGGGCCCATTAAGCAAGACGCAGAATAATCATCAGATCCTGCTATTACTTTAGTTCCAACAGAAATGAAAGAAAAGTCTTGCATTATCATTTTGGATTGTGGACTTCCTATTATACTAACATAAGGACCTATATGGACGTAACTACCAACTGATAGTTCAGTGGTGCAGTAAAATCCTTTATCTATAGCTACATGATTTCCAAATTGTGCAGTATCTAAGCAACGTATAGAAACATCATCATGCATATAGAAATCTATTCCATGGTTTATATTTTTACTTTTCATTAAAAAAATCCATTGTTGTTAAATCTGGCCAGTCTGTATATGTCCATTGTTTTGGCTTTCTTTTGATTGCTTCATCAAGTTTTTGCAAACCTAGCTCAGCTGTTTCAGGAGTCATATAATAGTGATAACCCATTGTTTTTATGTTCTGAACAGACCAAGATTCATCTGGGTTTCTACCGTCATAAGACATTCTTTTCAAGGTATCAAAATCTTCATGTTTATCAAATAATATAACCCCGCCTCTACCAAGACTTAAGTGTTTTCTAAATTGAAAGCTAACACTCATGTATGTATTAGGTATATAGCTACCCTCTCTCCATAAGACAGCAGCATCGATTATATCATTGGTTAGGTGGTAGTAATCTTGCCATATTTGATCGGTCCATTCTAGATCAATATCAAGCTTGTTAGCTAACATAGGAACAGACAGATAAGTTCTTTTTGGAACTTTTATCTTTTTAACTTGTTTCATTCTCAAGCAAAGTTCAATTCCGTGTGTGCAGCAATCTACTGCTACTGCATGCGGTGCTCCAAAGAAAGATGCTATTGCTTTCTCAAAATCTGCTATTACTTTAAAAGACATATTTACCTCGACTCTATTATTTTATTAATTTCATTCAACAATTTAACACACATATGTTTGTTTGTATAGTTGTTAAAAAAAGTATTATATGCGTTTTCTACTATTATACCAGCTTTATCTGGATTTGTCAAATAAAAATCTAATTTTTCTTCAAAATCAGAAAGATCATTTTTATACGTAACACAGTTAACACCATCAATAAACATATCTTCGTATTGCTTTGGCATGTTATTGCAAAAAAGTAAAGTTTTGGACAATATAACTTCAAAGTATCTTGGACTAACATCCAAATATGGGCCTGTTGTGGCGATCCATATCTTGCTTTTATTAATTAATGAAGCATATTCGTCTATGGATTTAATTCTATCTGATGCCTTAGTTTGTCTATTCCAAAATAAGTTTAATTCTTTATTCTTTATAATATCATAAATTCTGTCTCTAAGGTCAGCTGTTTCTCCTTGTATTTTTCCATCTCCATGAGAAGCGCCGCTAAACCCAACATCATATATTTTTTCTTCTTTTCTATCATAAAAGTAGGTAGGATCAGCAGATAGCCAAATTCTAGTAGAAGAACAGCCTAAAAGTTCTCCCCATTGTTTATAAGTAATATGAGCATCAGCAAATAGATCTATATTATTTATTTTACAAAAATACAGCTTTTCTTTTAACATTATAAGTTGTTTATGTATGTTACAAACAACAGGTATTTTACACTCTTTTAAGCCAGGTATCTCTTGATATGCTTTTGGGTTTCTTTCTGAAAAATATCCTAATCCAAATATTATACAATCGTAGTTCTTGCTTTTAGTTAATTCTTCTATGCTTTTTGGAATCCCTTGGAACAAATCAACTTCACAAAGTTTACATAGTTCTCTATATAGATCACCGTAATATCTATAAGTGTAATTTTCTGATAGTCTGTTTCCGTTATCTATGTATAAAATCTTCATTTAGAATTGTCCTTTACTCCAGGTGCATAATCTTGTAAGTGCCTTAGAGCATTTTGAACGTGATATCCATCATCAACAGTTTTTAAATCATAAATATTATCTTTAAAGAAAATTAAATAAAAGATACTGATAACATCGTTGTCTCCCCAACGATATTTATAAATTCCACCAAATGAATTAACAGCATTTATCCACATTTTCCACTGTTTTGTTTTAAAAACATCTAATTTAATCACATAAGAATCAGCTGCTGGGTAAAGATGAAAATTTTTATCTGCTTCTGGGTCTTCTAGAAGATCTTTCATAAAACTTGAACTTGGTATTATCCCATAGTGTTCAATAAATTTTTTCGTAACGTCCCAAAGGTGAACTCTCGTGTCAAAATTACCTTGATGTGGTTTTTTCTTTGTTTGGTCTGTTATTTTAAGTGCTCCTATCATTTCAGTTCGATTTTTCATAATCTGAAACGGATCATAAGGCATTTCTTCTACAAACGCAGATTCATCATCAATGCTCATAGCATAATCATATTTTTCAAAATCAGTGTTTGGGTATCCATAAAAATTGCTCATAAAATGACACATATGCAAATACCCTTTTCTATTTATTGGAAATCTAGTTCTAGCATACCAATTATCTTTTCTATTATAAAACAAATCTTCTTCTTTTAAAAAATCTGGTGTTTTGTAAGGGATAGATTTAAATGTGACATTTTGAGTACATGTACTTGTTATATCATTTCTAATCTTTTCTGAATCGTAAATGTCATCAAAATAATACACATAAACAGGATAATCGTGTTTATAATTATACTTATCCCATAAAGACTTTAAGCAGGGTTTTAAACATTTTGTTCTAGACGATATCACACTGATGCAGGCATTTAATTTTTTCATTCTCTCTCCTAGTAAGATAGTTGGGCCATTTCATAGATTTTATTTATGGTGTTTATTACTTTTTTTGTTTGTTTAATATCAAATTTTTCCAAGTTTCTATACAGATCTGGATGGTTTGGACAAGAACCTTCATACCCTACATAAGCATTAGGGTTTCTAGATTCTAATAAAAGTGTATTTTCTTTAATTAAATTCAAATGTTTTTCTAAAAATGAAAATTTTTCTATTTTATTTAAAGCTTTACCCCCTATTTCAACATGACCTTTATCTGTTAAAATAGTAATACTGCATTCAATGTTTTTTGGCTCAGAAGAAATTGTAACCTCTATTGTTCCACCATAGGATCCATAATCCACAATAGAATAAATTGTATCTTCAATTGGAGAGTTTTTATGTTTTGTATTATAGTATTTAGAATAACAAACTTTTGGCTCTCCAAATAAATAGCACAAGATATCTAGATAATGTATCCCGCATTCATGCAATATCCCCCCTCCTTCTTTTGGATTCCCTCGCCAGCCATTAAAATACGATAAAGGCCTCTGCCATCTTTGTGTTAGATTGATTCCTCTTATTTTTCCGAGTTTTCCAGTGTCTAATAAACCTTTTATTAATTGGACGGATGGATTGAGTCTAACTTGCAGGACACAGTAGGCTTTTTGATTATATTTATCAGCAGTTTGTTGTATTTTTTGAATTAAGTTTGAGTTTAAGGTAGCTGGTTTTTCAACTAAAATATCACAACCGTTTTGTAAAGCATAGATAGATTGCTCGTAATGAAGATTATTTGGTGTAGCAATTACAACAAAGTTTATGTTCTCTTCTGCAATCATGTTTTTGTAGTCCACGTAAAACTTTTCTCTAGAAAGCAAGTCAGACGGATATTTTTCTTTATCAATATCACACAAAGAAACTAATGAAAAATTATCATTTTTGTTTATAGCTTCAATGTGTCTAACTAAAATAGCTCCACACCCTATTATTCCAACATTGTAATGCTTGTTACTCATAAGTCCCATCCTTAATAGATTTTGCTATTTTTTCTGCGATTGGGCAGTTACCAGTTATTCCTTTTCTTTTATAAACTGGTTGATCATAGACTACATTGGGGTAATGTCCTTGTTTGGGACCGCGCAAACCTAGTTCTGCTTTTATTCCTTTCATATGTAGTTTCATTTGTTCATAAGCCATTAGACACAAAGGTTCTGCTAGTCTAAAATTGAAACCAATATATTCATGATTATATCTACCAATTTGTCCTTGGTTACAAATAGATCTAATTTTTACATGATCCAGTTTACTTCCTTTAGGAATACAAATCATTCCACCTTCAAAGGTTGAAATATTCTTAGTTTTGTAAAAACTGAAAGTTCCAACATCTGACATCATGCCGGCATATTTACCACAATGACATGTTGCTCCGAAGGCTTGGGCTGTATCTTCTATAACAATCAAGTTATATTTTTCAGCAATCGTATTTATCCTTTCCATCTGACAAACTCTTCCGTAAAGATGAACTGGTGCTATTGCTCTTGTTTTTTCAGTTATTGCTTCTTCAACCTTATCAGGGTCTATTAAAAGAGTATCTGGGTCTATATCTACAAATACTGGTTTCCCTCCTGCTATTAAGATGGCATTGGATGTTGCGATAAAAGTAAAAGGAGTTGTGATAACTTCATCGCCTGGTTGCAAGTCCATAGACCAGAATGGTGCTATCAAAGCAGAAGTACCATTATTGACAGCTATACAATCTAAAAGATCAAATTCTTTCTTTACGTAATCTTCAAAAATATTTCTAACAACTTCAGGCACTATAACTCCAACAATGTTTATTTATAATTTTGATTGATTCTGAGGCTTGTTTGTTTTTTATTTCTCTTGTTAAACCATTGTCACCTTCAAACTCTCTGTGGTGGTATATCATAGCATCAGGATTAAATTGATATTTGTAACCTTGATATGCAAGTCTAGCAATAAACTCTTGACCACAGCCACCATATCCTATAAATCTTTCAGAGAACATACCACATCCTAGCCAATCTTTTCTTAACATACAAGTGTTGTTCTCTACTACTCTTTCAGTTATAGGGTTGACCTTTCTAACTCCATATTTTATTAGTGTTTTTTTCATTTTTGGTATTAAAGAATCATTTGGATCATGAGAGTTTCTAAGACCGCCAGTTAAAACTTTGTGTTTTACTGATTGTTTGTGTGCTGATATAAAGTCTTTAACTGGAAAACTATCGTCATCCAAAATAACAACTGCGTATCCTGAAGTTTCTATAATCCCCATATTCCTAGCTTTAGCCAAACAATAGTTTTGTGTTTCTTTTGTGTCCACCCACTTTATAGGAAAATCACAAGAGTAGTTTTCTATCATTTTAATTGTATTGTCAGTAGATCCATCTATTGCTACCACTATTTCGAAATCTTTATCAGTTTGTTGCTTAAAACAATCTAAATTTTTTTTTAAAACTTCACTTCTATTAAATGTTGTTATAACCACGGACATTAACATTATAAATACCTCTTTGTATATCGAATCGCATGACTCAAGCTTAATCTATCTTTTACAGTTTTTGCGTAATAATCAGATTTTAAATGAATTATTCTAGATGTATCATCTGGAAACACAGCTGAGATTATTTGCTCCTGTATTTGTTGTAATTTAAATTGCGTCTCACTAATTGTTTTTGATAAAGCTGGACTTTCACAGTGCTTTAGATCAGTAGTATTTTGTAATAAATCTATGTTTTCAATCCATTTGTTTAAAAAACTAATACTATTGTCAACATCAATAGCACCAAAAAAAGACCCTATGTGTTTTGAAAATCCATTTCTATTTCTAGAGCATGCAACAATGTGATTTTCTGTATCGATTAAATCTTCAAAGCCTTGTACAAATATACAGTCTGAATCGATCATAAAAGTGGGCAAATTTGTTTTATTCAAAATTTGTAGTAAAAACTTTGTTTTTGAATAGGTATTTTTTTTCCAACATTCGTCATGAATCTGGTTAGAGCCTGTTACTAAATCTGTACTAACTACTTCTACTTTTGGAAATAGATTCAAATACTTAACTGTTGTGGTAGATAGTCCTGTATCATATATGTATACTTTCTCTACATTCTCAATATCAACAAGTTCAAATAAAGAATTTATAAAAAGTTTAATAAAAGGTGCATAACCTTCATTGCAAACAGTTAAAATATTATACTTCATTACACCACCTTGTTAGTTTTTCTAAAGATGTGTCTCTCATTTGTCTAACTTCTTCTATCATATCAACACCTTTAAGATTAAAATAATCTTCATGTGCTACACCTATCAGGTTTTTTTGAGAAATAAAAGAACAATTTAACATTTTGGCTTCTATTGCTACTCTGGGAGTAGGCTCAGGGTGCCCTGTCATAAAAACTAAACCTTTATATTTAGACAATATATTCATAAATTCATGATAATTAGGTGAAGATATTAGATCATATTTTAAATTTTTCTTAACACAGTATGCAATAGATTGTTTTGTCTTTTTAATAGGACTGTAGCTTTTTATAATAGCATATTTATCATTTTTTTGTACATCCTGTAAGTTATGAAAAAGATCTAGGTCTTTGTCAGACCACATACTACAGTTTATGTTTTCTAAATTATTAAGTTGTAGATTTTTTTCAAAAATACTTCTGTGTAGTTTTGATAAACAAATAACTTTTTTTGCTTGTTTATAAAAGTTTACATTTATTTGATGCCTCTCTGGTACTATAAAATTATCAAACATTATAGGATTCCTCACATCAACAAATTTATAGTCATGCTCGTAAATAAGATACGTACATTCTTTTGCTATAAAAGCTTTTATATAATTTTTAAGACCAGTAAAATTAGATATAAATAATACTTTATCTTTGTTCTGTTTCAAATAAGAGATTGTGATACTAGTTGTTTTTTTCTTTTCATACAAAAGGTCTAATTTGTCGAAGTGTTTCAAAACTACATCATCATGTAGTTCTGCTCCGCCCACAATGTCTTCAACGAAGAAGTCTTGTACAAAAATTATGTTTTTCATTTAAAAGGTCCTTTTATCAAAGCTAGTCCAAAACCTCGAGGTGTTTCCTTTAAGACTTGTTGCAGGTACCCAGCACCTTTTTCTCGATCTAAAGATGATTTTGTTAAATTGCTTTTTTGTTTATTTAATTCTAACATATGCGAATCAATTTTTTCTCTAAAACTATTAAAAACCCCATTGGGGTCATCAGTGAATATACAATTATTATATTTTTGTCTTATAGTTTCAGCATTCTTACTGTCATATTTAATATCATGTATAGCAACCAAGGATATCTTCTGTGGGTATCTATTGATTAGATAATCAGCAAAGTCAATAGCACTTTGGCCTTTTGGTCCATCAATGAAAATAAGTGCGTTTTTCTGTGTATATTTAGATAAAACTTCTGGAAATAGTTTTAGTGAGTTTTCTTTTTTACACAACACATTAGAATATTTGCTCAATCTTTCTTTAGAATAGTTTTCAGAGTCATATATATTGTGTAAATCTGTTGTTAGTATTTTTGTCTTTTCACATATCATGGCCATCATTTCACAAGATCCACCATAGGCAGTGCCAGATTCTAGTACCAAATTAGATTTTGTTTCAAATATAGCTGTGGTTAAAGCAAAACCTTCCGAAAACATAATTCCTCTTGGGGTTAACCAAGAGTCAGTGATCTTATTTAAGTAATCATCAACATAGTTATCAAACTCAAACACTATAAATCATCCATCTCTTCTAATTTTTTAAGCCACTCTTCAAGTTCAGGATCAGGTTCATATATGGAGTCACAAAAAATCTTAAACAATTTTTCATCAGAAAATTTATCATTAACTATTTCTTTTAACTCAAAAGCTCGTTGATTTAGCTTGTCTAAGTTTTTAGACGCATACCTTAGAGACATCTTATAAGAACCTTGATCAGCAAAAGCCCACATAGCATCTGGTTCTATAACACCTTTCCAGTGGGCTTGTTTTTGAACAGGTCGCATAGTATACTCAACAGAAGTGAAATAATCTTTTCCATTGTGTTGCAAAATATCTAACTGTCCAGACCATCCACAAGTTATTACTGGTAGGCCTTCTCTTGCAGCTTCATACATAGGAAGTCCAAAACCTTCACCGTGTGATATGTTAATCAAAGCACTAATTTTAGGATTGGAATACAAGCTTGTCATCTGTCCGGGTGATAAGTCTCCATGAAGCAGGTATACCTTGCACTTACGATCTTTATATCTCTCAAGTAGAGACTTTAAATGATTTTCGACTTGCGTGAAGTCTATAATTGAGTTTCCTTTAAAGTTAGTCTTTACAACCAATCCAACTTCTTGATCTATAAACTCTTCTACAAACCAACAAACTGTGTTTTCAAAGTTTTTTCTTGGACCCATCTGGGATACCACAAGAAAATTCTTATCGCATTTTAGATCAAGTCCAGGAATTTCTTCAGGCTCATGCCGTTCGGTATTTTCCCAAACAACTTCAATTGGTTTTTCACATCTGTAGTCTAAAGTTTGACCTGTTTGGTTGTTTGTAGCTTTTGCTACTGTATCTGCTATTGATGTTTTAGCATGTTGTGAAACAACTAGTATTTTATCCATCTCATTACACTTGGGTAGCCATTGTGGTGAGCACTTGTTGGTTTCAATACCAGCAGTGTATGCTATGTTTATAGGACACATTTTTTCAAATTCATTTGGTATTGTTATTTGCAACGATATATCAGGTTGTAGTTGTTTTTGTTGAAGCAGGATCTGTGTTTCAGTGATCCTCGAGTCCATCCATCTTCTAAATTCTGTGTCTTCCCAGATCCAACCAGTCTTTCCCCAAGGAAGAGGTTGTATGTATATTTCAAATGTCTCTTCTTTACTGCGCAAGGCTCGTAAAGCAAAGCGTGACTGTTCTCCATACCCTGATTGTGATAAGACAGGACCTCTAACAAATATCTTTTTTTTCATTACGCAACCTCCTTGAATCTAATTCCATTGTATGACCCTCTTTCTTCTATGACTTTGTCTATAATTTCAACCCACTTGTTTTGTAAATTAACAAAGTTGTAATTTTTTAAAACGTGTTCTCTACCAAGTGTTCCTAATTGCCTTCTACCTTCTTTTCCCATTTTATAGATTTTGGTAAGAGCGGAATGGAATTGAGCCTTATCAACCCTATCTTCATATATATAAGGCACTTGTTGAGATCCAATGACAGACTTAGCTCTTGGGATCAAACCAATACCAAACTCTTCATTTCCATCTGTAACTTGTTCTTGGAGTCCACCTGTCATTGTAGCAATGATTGGTGTTCCACAAGAAAGAGATTCTAAAGTTGCCAAACCAAAGCCTTCTGCATCTGATATATTTATAGTACAATCCGCCATATTATAAATATTGCATAGGTGTTCTGGTGGTATTTTACTTGTAGACAACATTATCTGTCTATTTTTTAAACCAAGATGATTTATTATATGCTCTAAATCTTGTCCGTGCGGATCTTTAGGTTCTGTATGCATTATAAGACAAGCTTTATCGTGTAAATCTTCTTTATCAAGCCATTCTTTAAACCACCAAGCTAAAGTTCCTGATTGTTTTCTTCTCGCATTTCTATTATTCCAAAAGAAAATAACTTTTGATCGCTCTTCTTCTTGAAGAGAAGAATCCCTTAACTCTTCGATTTGTTTATCACTTAAAGGCTTGAATACATCTGGATTTACTGAATGTGGTAGATAGGTGCAGGAAACTTCTGGTGCTACAGTTTTAACAATTTCATGAGTAACTTTAGAAATAGTGACAATATGATCGTTAGATAAGTAAAAGTCACGATTAAAGTAAGGTGCAGGAAAATTGTCCCACACATGGTGATACACCATTGGACAAAGCGGTCTAATTTCATTTTCAATCTCCCAAAGCCATCCCCAAAATCGCGGATCGGTCATAAACCACAGAAGGTCTATTTTTTCATTTTTTATTATAGAACGTATCATTTCTTGAGTTCCATACCCATCAACAGGAATTATCTTCCAATCTTCTCCATATGGATCAACAAGAACTTGGTTATAATTTTGATGTTTTATTGCGCCACCCAATGATATAATAGAATACCTTCCGGTTTTAAGAAGGGACTCGCAGAAATACTTCGTTTGAGTTCCAACGCCGGAAGGTGATAGAGGGTGGTCGGAAAGTGTTAATATTTTTATTTTTGACAAAGGTCACCTCTTTTTTATTACTATTATAACACGTTGGTTTTACTTTGTCAAGTTTTTTTTTATTTTTTTTTATTTTTATCATGGAAGAGTGATGCTACCACTGTTTAAAGCAGCAAGTATTTCGTCTTCTCTGATATTATCATATCCTTCTCTTTTAGCTACTCGAGCAATGTTGTATGCAACATTACTTAAATTATCAAGTTGAAGATTTGTTACTCTTAATTTTACATGTGTTGTTCTTTCTGATGGTGTGGAGGCATACCCAATGGTAAATTTTTCTCCAGTTTTAATATTTAAACCTACATTGTAAACACCTGCTTGTTGAGCATGATGAATGAAACCGTCTCTTATTATTCCTGCTTCGGCTTCATTTAAAATGTTGTCTAATTCTTCTTTGATGATTTTCTTCAACTGTTCATTTGTAATTTTCATTGTTTTTCTCCTCTATTATCTTGGACAATGTTCTGTGTTTCTAAATTCACAATAAGAGCAGGAACCTCTGTTCTTGAAGTGAGCTTTATTAAATATAGATCTTACAGCTTTAATTAGTAAGTTTGTCGCGTTTTCGACTTTTCTAGGTCCAGATGTTACGCGAAAAATTTCAACATTATCTTTTTTTGCTGTTCTTTTTAAAAGAGCAAAATGTGTCTCAACTAGTTTTGGATCAATATTATGCTTCAGACAAAAGAATTTTTTGTAAAGAGTTAGTTGATAGGTTACATATTTATCAGAACGTTTCTTAGCATCCCAACCCCAAGAACAAGTTTTCCAATCAATTATGTGGTACTTACCATCTTCTGTTTTGAGAACTAAATCTATAAAGCCTTTAAACTTGCAGTTCTCTAACTCAGGAATATCAAGATATAACCTCTCTTCAACTGAAAAGACTTCGTAATTTTGAAATTTGCTTACAACTTGTGGTATGATTTGAGGAGCAATTTTTTTTGCTTGGTCAAGCATATCGTTAGTCATTTTTTCGTTTAGTTCAACGTTTTTTCTTAAAAGATCCATTAGTTCTTTTTCAAACACAATTTCAAAAAAGTCATCATAGTCTTCTTCTTGTATTTTATCTTCAATGGTGTGTTCACACAGAGTGTGTAAGGCTCTACCAAAAGCTGTGTATTCGTTGCCAACAAACTTATTAACTCTATCAATATAGATAAGTTTGTGTTTCCATGCGCACTCTGCCCATGTTTTAAGTTCTGAATATGATATATGCATTAGTCCTCCAAGTTGTATAATTGCATCAACTTGGAAAATAAAATTGGTGAAGTTTCTTTTAACTCTTGTTGTTTGCCCATATAGAACTGTTCAAAGCCTTTTGCCCAATATTCCCTTAAAGAAGTCACCGCATAAGGTGAGGGAAATATTCCGGGTACTAATTGCCAAAGAACATCGTATGTTACTGTGCTATACAAAAAGTCATCAATAACTTTATCATAATCTACGTTATAGATAAATCCAGGAGGGACTCCGTACTTTTTATCTATTAGGATCTCAGCTAGCCTCTTGCGTCTATACAAAAATTCTTTTTCTAACTTTCCATCTTCATAAATTATTTGTTCGTATTGTTTCTCATTTGAGTGTGCTATCTCGTGTATTAGATCATCAATCATATCCATTTCATTGTCTTGGTCATTCGTAATATAAATGGCTCCATTTTGCCACAGAGCATTTACGTCACGATCTACAAGATCTTGAAAGTGTCCAATATAAATAATGTCAATATTAGTTAGCACATGGTCAGGTAAACGTTTGGCTACATATTTAATTGCAAAATCTACATCAATATCTTGAGGTAGTTGGTCTTTAACATAAATGTCAATTCCCTTTAACATATAGTGATTCCTTAGTTTTTTTGATCTTTTTACAGACTCTTCTAACCAATTCATTTATTCTCCAAGTGTATAGTAATTATAACACGATAGAATAAATTTGTCAAGTAATAAGTAGAATGTTTTTTTATCAACTAAAGAATTTTTGAAGATATTGTTGCGAGTCTTGAACGCTCACCCTTTAAGAATGTTATATGCCCTGATATATCTTGTGTTTTGAATTTTTCAACAGCATACGTTAGACCATTTGATGTTTCATTTGTATAGATATTATCAATTTGTTCGATATCTCCTGTTAGTACTATCTTTGTGTTTTCTCCAACTCTTGTTAGAATAGTTTTTACTTCATGAGCAGTTAGGTTTTGAGCTTCGTCAATAACAATAAAAGCATTATTTATAGAGCGACCACGAATATAAGTCAGAGCCTCTATTTGTATCTTACCTCTCTCAACATACTCATTAAGGTAAGTTTTGTCCTCACCCATGATTGTTTCTAGATTATCTTGTATAGGCATTAGCCATGGCATCATCTTTTCGTGCATTGTTCCCGGTAAGAACCCAATATCTTTTCCTAAAGGCTGAACAGGTCGAGACACAACAATTTTTCTATATTTGTTGTTTGATTTTTTAAGAGAAAGAGTCTGTTCCATTCCAGCAGCTATTGCCATAAGGGTTTTTCCAGAACCAGCTTTACCAATTAAGGAAACAAATTTTATTGAATCATCAAATAATAAATCATAAGAAAACTTTTGTTCTTTATTTCTTGGAAAAATCCCCATAGTCAAATTTGTAACATCATCTCTTATTTTTTCAATTGGCTTCTCGTTTAAAACAAACCTTGCCAAAGCAGATTTTTTTGGATTTGATGAAGATATAAGGATAATGAACTGGTTTGGGTAAAGTTTAACTTTATGCTCTTGTTGAAATAGTTCATCAAAATACACGTCCTCATCATCATAAAACTGTTCAATCAATTCATCATCAACAACAACTTCAATAAAACCAGTGTAAATTTTTTCTATATCTTCAATTACTTTTTCTGTTTCGTAATCTTCAGACAATAAACCGCAAGAATCAGCAATAACTCTCATATTTATATCTCGAGATAATACGATGGTTTTTCGTTTCGGAAAAGCTTCTTGAACAGCAAGAGCAACACCAAGTATTTGATGATCAGAAACACGCATTGATAAAGAGCCAGGAAGGGGCCTAGAAGCTTCTTCAACCTTTAAGATACCCATTCCCTTACCAAGACGAAGTCCTTTGCTTAAAGAGCCTTTTTCGCGCAATTCATCAAGTACTTTTATTGTATGTCTTGCGTGGAACCCAACAGAGTCTTGACGTTTTTTATGTTTGTCAATTTCCTCCAGAACTTTGTGGGCAATAAATAAGTCATTATTCCCAAACTTGAACAGACAAGAAGAATCTGTTAAGAAGACCGAGGTATCGATCACATAATTTTTTTTTGCCATTTTATATCCTGTTTTTTAGGTAGTGTTCAATTAATTTTTCTAGCTTCTTTTCTAGTTGTTCTTGTTTTTTTTCTTCTTTAAACATTCCTTTAACTTTATCTCCAAATTTCTTACCAGCTTGGAAATCTTTATCGTCTTTTTGTTGAGGATCTTTTTCTTTAGTTTTATAAAACTTTTTTATTTCATTAAAATCTAGATTAAACGAAATACCTTTTAATTTTTGATCAATTCTGTTCTTAAGTATCATTGCTCCTGTTTTATCTTTTTGTAAAGCATACATGAAGTTAGATAAACCTCCAGATTGGTCAATTTTGATTAAATTGTTTATTATTTTTAATTTTTCTTTGTCTAAACCAAAAACTTTAAAACCTGATCCTTCTGTTGTGGTTACTTTTGGGCCTATCTCTTCTTGTACTGGTTTTTCGGTTTCTGGAAAATTGTTTAATAAAACCACTAATGCGCTGGTGAAATCTTTTTTGTCTATAAGTGAGACTCGTTTAATGTCTCCTGGTTGGTTACTTAGATCATCATAAATGTTATTAAAAACTGTCTCATAACTTTTTAATTTTGTAACTGCTTGAGAGTGATTACTTATTCCCTTAGTTTCTTCTTCTTTTTCTCTTTGTGGAGCTTCTGCTTTTCCTTGTTGTATAGCTTTATCTCCACCAGGGCCTTCGGCAGCTGCTTGTTCTATATTTGTAACTTTTGGAGCTTTCTTTTTACCAACTTCGGGGATATCAGATTTAACATCAAAATATTCTTGTATCTTGGAAGACATTTTAATAATCTTTTGTTTAAAATCTGCTATAGTTTCTGTATCATATTTTCTTTTTTCTACTTGTTCATTCATTCCTCTAACGGCTGTTAGAGATTTTAGTTGGTCCATAAAATCTTCTAAATCTGTAACCAGTCCTGCTGCAAATATCTTTAATTGCTTAATCATTTTATCTGGGTCTTTTACTACTTTTCCAAATGGAGCAATAGAAGGAAAAAATTTCTTTATACTATCTAGTTGATCCTGAATTCTTTTAGCAGCATTTAGAATTGTGTCTTTATCTATACCTTCAGCTCCAGCAGAACGAACCGCTTGGTCAATTTCTCTTAAGTCACCTACAACAGCTCGATGTACAGAAACAACTTTTTCTCCTCTTTTCTTTCTTTTAGCTTTATTAGCATCTTGTCTTGCTTGTTCAGGGCTTTTTTCTGGTGCTTCTGTTAGTTTTCCACCTTTACCAACGTATTGGTCTAATTCTGCTGAAATAGTTTGAGAAACCTTTGCTAAAGAGTTTTGTAGAGCTTGTGCTATTTTTCTTGATGCATCAACTATTTTACTTCCACCAATAGTCTCTAATCCACTAGATTCTTTGTCAAGTTTTTTAACAAGAACATTTAAGGCTTTGGCTATCTTTAAGCAATTTTCATATTCTTCTTTGAAAGTTGCGATATCGTTTTCATCAAATTCTACTTGTTCTTTTTGTTGTTCTTGTATCTGTTGAGAAACTTGATCTTTTTCAAAGTCTGTTCCTCCTTGCATATTAAATTTCTTTAACCAATTTTCATCATTAAGGTTTGAAATTTCACTATAAAGTCTAGTAAATATTTGAGACTGTATTTGCAACATTGGTATACGTGTAAAACTTTTTGTAAAGTCTTCTCTATGGTCGTTAAAAGATCGTGTTTCTCCACTTTGTTCTTTAAGAGTAGGTTGCTCTTGTTTAGCACCTGTATCAGTTGCGGACCCTGCTGGAACTTTACCATCGTAATACCACGCTTTAAATTCATCTGTATTAAATGCATCGGCTGATCCGTCGCCGTCATCATCAACAACGACATCATCATCTTTCTTTATTTCGGGTTTTGTTAAAGTTATTTTATTTAAATCAACTCTTGGCTGCAATGGTGGTTTTGAAAGGTCTATTGGCTTAGGAAGATCTACTTTATCTAAAGATATTTTTTTATTTATTAGTTGAAATAGTAATTCATAAATTCTTACAAACCTATCTGATGCCTTTATTATGTCAAAAGTAGCTTTTAAATCTTCTTTTGAAGCTTGGATTTCTTCACCATTTGGCATGGTTGCGACCAAAGCAGAAAGAGATTGTTTGTGTCGAACTGCTGTACCTGTAAACCAGTTAATTCCCTGTTTTTTGGAAGTGTCAGACAGATCTTTGTTGTATTCTTCAGATTGTCCTGTTCCTCCTAATTTTTCAACAAAGGCATTAATTTTTTTACTATCTCCCGAAATATATAAATCAAATATTTTTTTCGCTAATTCCTCTGCGTCAGTTTCTGGGTTTGCTTCCACAGCTTTTTTAATAGTTCTTCTAATTGAATCTTTAAGATTTTGTGTATAGTTTTCTTGTAGTTCTTGTTTTTCTTCTTCTGGTTGTGGAGGATTTTGTCTAACTAGTTGTCCTTTTTTAACTAAAGCTTGCAACAGTTCTTTTCTTATTTGTTCAAGCACCGCTACAATTCTTTCAATATTTCCTTTTAAATCACCATCTTTTATTTCTACCCCAAGATCTCCTACTTTTTGTTCGTTTAGTGCTTGAGCTACAGAAACAAGTTTGTTTATAAACTGTTGGTCTTCAAAAAAGGCTTTTGGTTCGCTAGAAAACTTCTCTATAACTTGCTTCATTTGTTCGTATAAATTGTGATACTTTTCTTGTGCCTTTTGAAGAAAAGTTTTGACATCTTGTATATCTTGTTGTGCTCCTTGAGCTTGTTGCCCTTGTTCTTTTTTCATTTCTTCATCTGCTTCTTTCTTTACAGAGTCATGAGTCTCGCACTCTTCACCTTCAAGTTGACTACAACGTTTTTCGTATGCTTTTTGTATTTTTAAAAAATCTTCATTAAACTCTTGTTCTTTTCCTTCAGGAGCTCTGTCTGGGTGATATTTTTTTAATAATGCTTTGTATACATCTTTTGCTGCGTCTTTATCTTTAGCATTATTAAATGCGGCAAGCTCTTCTTCTGTAACGGCTTCAATAATTAAACGAAGAACAGTTCTTCTATCAAATTCTAATAACAAGTTTTCTATTTTCATAAACTCATAAACTTGTTTTATCGTTTCTTTTAAAATCTTAGGTGCTTTTATTTCATTAGGCATATATCTCTCTCCAAATATTAATTACTATAAATAGCAAAAAAGCGAGGATTTCTCCTCGCTCTTGTTTATTAATTATTGAAATTCATCATCAGGATTGGTGTTAAACTCTCCTGTCAAAATTGAAAACAATTGTTTTATGTCTGGATTCTTTGCTATTTGTACTGCTGATACAACAATTAGTTGTATTTCCTCCTGAGTTAATCCTATCTCAAATGCTCTCTTAGAAGCATACAGAAGTTCTGTAAATGCTTTTTGTTTTGACTGAGGCCAAGACTGTAGGTCCATTGACAACTTCATTAGTTTTTCTGAAAATTCATCTGCATCCATTATTTATTCTCCTTTAATTTGTTTACTAGCCATGATGAAGATTGTGGTTTGTCGCCACCACCAACAGACCACAACATTTGAATTCCTAGTTCTTCGCACACATCCATTTCTGGTGTGTTCTCAGTTTTACGATCTCCACCATTAGCAAATGCATCGGGCTTGTGCCTTCTCAGGGCTTGACATACGGTTCCATCTGCATCATCTACTGAGGTTATAAGAGTAACACCTTTAATGTTTCCCATGATTTCTGCTCTTTCTTTGTATGGCATAAATACATAACCTTTTTTTCTTTGTAACCAATCATCAGAATTTATAATAACCATAACATCTCCATAACGAGATGCATCTCTTATCATTCTAACGTGTCCTATGTGAACAGGGTCAAAGCCACCACTCACAGCAATTAAGGGTCTTTGTCTCATATAATCTCCTTTAAATATATTTGTCCCAACATTCGGGAAACCTTATTTGTCTATAATAGTCTCTTATAGTTATAGCAGGTTTTTTTGGTTTTGTCAAGAGATTCATTGAAATTTCTTCAAGTTTTTTGTGACCTTTCTTTCCATTGCATCTTTTGCAAGAAGCAACAATGTTATCCCATGTCTTTGTTCCACCATGATATTGAGGTAGAACATGATCCATTGTTAAATCTTTAAAAGAAAAAACACCTCCACAATATTGACAGGTGTTTTGATCTCTCCAAACGACATTTTTCCGATTACAGGTCATTGTAAACCTTCTTTTATGTATATACGTTTTAAGGACGATAACAGCCGGAAAATTAACCGTTGGGTGCGGACCGGTGTCATAACACTCCAAGACTCTTGCGCGGCCTCCAAGCACCATATTTACGCCCTTAAAAGCATCAATTACTTCTATGGGTCTCCACGATGCATCCAGCTTTAATGTATATAACTTATCCACTTCATAACTAGTTTTTAGTTATCAGTTTTCCTGCTGGTGATTCAGGTGAAACTTTAGACATACAAACCTCAGTAAGAGAAAAGTTATCAATAAATGATTTAAGTTCATTAAAAGCTCTTTTAAAATCTGGCATCATTTCAACTTCTGTTTTTCCGTCGTGAGAGTGTATAGCATGCACTTCTCCTATATTGTCATAAATTGTTATGGAGGGGTGTTCTGATAACCATGTCAAAGCTACCTTTCCATTATCAAAAATAAAGCCTTGAGCAACTCGTCCAGTTCCAGAAACACCAGATTCATCTTCAAGGCGATTTAAATAAAAAATTTTCATAATCATAAAACCTATCTATCATTAGCTATTCTTGGAATTATTTCGTCAAAAATTAAATTTAAAGTATCTTTTGTTGATTTTACTTCAAAAGATCTTCCATGAACTCTAAGCCTTTCATAAATAGCTTGATCATTTCCATTTTCTCCACAACGATCACCAACAAACCAACATTCATAATCATCAAAATGTTGTAGTGCGAAGGTTTTGTTCCACCCTTTAGGATAAATATCAAAAGATGTTTCTCCACCTAACTTAATTTGCAACTTTTCATTCATAAAACTTCTTTCTAAAAATTTTGTAAATGATCTAATTTCCCCCATTCTGAAATCTGAGTTGTCATGATCAAAGTGTATAAACCTTTGTCTATCATTGTCATTAGCGTTTCTTCCTATAGGGCACCAATTGATCATGGAGCCTCTGTAATCGATAAAATGACCTGTCATAGGAATATTATAAAGATGCAACTGGGCTTGTCGTTGAAGAATGTGTCGCATGATTGTTGTAAATCCCAATTCACCTAATTCTTCTCTCATGTTTTTTTCGAAGGCTAGTTGGTGCGGCTGAGTGGCAGCTTGGGGAGGAGGATAATATTTTGTGCCATTACAAGGGAGGATATGTAATTTGTAACGTATCTCGCTATTCTCCATCAACAAACCCATTTGTTGCAAAACGTAATTGTGATCCGATCCAGTAACAATACCAATCTCGCTTATTTTAGCAAGTTCTCGTAATGCAGGAATTAAATCACGATCTAATTCTTTTCTTGGCGGTGTTAAAGTACCGTCCATATCAAATAAAACTATTCTTTTTTTCATCCTCTCTCCAAAGATTATAATATTATTATAACACGTTCAATCTTTGTTGTCAAGAGAAATTTTATATTTTTTTATATTTTCTTTTATCTCTGATTGAGATATGCCTAAAAATGATGCTGCATCGTTTATAGATCTTGTAGAAGAAAGTGCGAACATCAATACAGCTTCTCTACAAACATAATGCAAAGATTTCCATATTGGAAAGCCATACAGCTTATGGTTAATAAATCTAGCTGCTGTTTCCAATTTAATGGCTATAACTTCTTCTAATGTTAATTGATTTATTCTTGACAAGAAGACCTCATCAATCTTTTTTTCTTTTTGCAAACGATTAATAGTGGAGTAGTAATAAGATTTACCTTTTACTTCATTACGTTTTTTTTGCCACATTATAACCTCTATTGTGCAGCTGCTTGTTGTTCATCAGGATTTTCAATTTCAGGTTCTTCAGGATTAGTAGGAAGAGATTCTTCAAAGTTTTGAAACAAAAGTTTCATATTAAACAAACACCAATCACGATACATTTTTTGGTCTACTTCATTAGAAAGATCTAGATAGGCATCTGAGAAATAAGTTTGAACTAGTCTAAAAGCATCAAATGCTTGATTTCGACCTGTTGCATCACCTTCTAATCCTGCTCCAAATTCTTCTTTTTCTGCGTCCGCTTCTTTCTTTTTATCAAAGTCTTTCTCTGCTTGGGTTTTGTTGTCTTCTTTTTCTTTGTCTGCTGCCGCTTTTTCATCATCTGAGACAACATCAATTTCATCATCATCAATATCAACTTTAACATCCTCATATAACATTTCTTTTAAAAGATCATCAATTTCTTGATCAATATTTTCTTCACCCTCTCCTTCTGGTGGAGCTTCTAGTCCAAGATCTGGAGCTTCACCTACTGCTGTTTCAATATCTTCAACTTCACTTTCTACTTCTCCTTTAGCTTGAAGACCATCAAGTTCATCAAACAAACGAACAAAAGCTCTTAACATGTGAGCAGAAAAAGTGTCTCTCTGTTCTTTAGAAGACGTTAGTTGTTGATACTTAGCTTTAAGTGTTGGTTTTGCTTTTCTAAAAGCATCTCGTAATTTGTTAATACCAGTGTTTGGGTGAGGATTTGCAGTTTCTTTAGCTTCTTTAATTAAGGAACGAATTACTAATCTAAGTTCGTGTTCTTGTCTTTCTTCTTGTTTTTTCTGTTCCCATAATTGTTTTTTTATTTTATTACGGACGTACTGCCTCATCATCATTTCAGTTTGTAATTCTTTTCTCATGATAGATTCCTTTCTTTTATCATCGCCTTTAGGCTTCTTAGAGCCAACATGAGGAATGTGTCCAGAAACACCTTGTATTGCACCTACACCAGACATTTCCATTAATTGTTCTAAATTTGTTATTTCTATTATTTTCTTTTTCATTTTTTTCTTAATTTTGATTTAATTATTTTTCTGATTGCTTCGCGAAGTTTTTCTTCTTTTTGATCTTTCTTTCCATGTTTTTTTAGCAACATTTTATAAATCGGCCGTGACTCTTCATCAGAAAGTTCATTGATATCAGCCATTAACTGAGTGATCCCTTCAGGGTTTTTTCCCATCTTTTTTTTATCTTTATCATCATCAGCTTCGTTCATTCCTTCATTTTTCTTATCTTTTTTATCTTTCTTCTTTGCAATATTTTTCAATACTTCATCGGGAAGATGGTCCATTTTAGTTTCTTCTGGGTTGTTGTCTGCTCCAGCTTTTACGCTTTTTTTACCAATATTATCGTCTTCCTCTTCTTCTAGTTTCTCTTTCTCATCATCTCTATTTCTACTTCCACAACTAGATTCATTAAGTTTACCCAAATCCATTGAGAAGCCCCAACGTTCGTTAAGAAGCGAGTTAAGTTCTTTATCTTTCCAATCTTTTGTTGACATTTTATATATTCTCCTTTCATTTAAAATGTTTGGATTGGAAGATTTGTAACCATCCTCCCAATCTCTAAAGCACATGTTACCTTTTAAATAGGCTTCTTTCTCCATTTTTCTCAAATGTGGATTAGATTGTGCATATCCATCTCCACTTTCTCCTCCAATATTATCAAACATACCATTTTCGTTTTGACAATGGTGAACAAGTTCATGAGAAAATGATCTCATAATGTCTTTTGGGTGACGACCATCAACAAAAATGGTTATCTCCATAGAATTTGGATCATAATGAGCTGTTTTTCCTAATGGTGATTTATTGCTTTTATCAGACATTAAGTTCAATACTGGTGGTTTTTTAAAACCTAGACGTTTTTGTGAGAAATCGTGTAGATCTTGTATAAGACCTTCGATCTCTGTTACGTCAAAATTGGAATTATTATTTATCTGACAAGGCATATTCTAATTAGTTTCCAGTTTTCTTATTTTCGATAGTAATACTAAATCAGTTTGACCGCCATTTTGCAAGATTTGTGCATACCATACAGGTCTTGATTCTGGGTCGATACACTTTATGTCAGTTATTATTCCTTGGTACGTTACAAATGAAGCCTCATAGTTTTCATTTCTAGAGATTCTACGATATTGAACGTACTCTCCTATCTTAAACTTATCTTTATACACACTACCCAACATGTTAAATACCCGTTTACTAGATCTCATAATAGAACTTGCCTTGACCGGCATAGTTTTTCTTCTCTTCAGCACCTTGTTGTTCACATTTTTGCATTATTTTCTCTATATCTTCTCTTGGAGGTTCCGGCATATCTACTTGAAGCTCGTTTTCAAGGTAATGTCTCACTTTTGATACATAGTCTTTAGCTAAAGTTATCTTAGATTGTACCCAACCTTCCAATTCTTGGTCATCATCAAGCTTAGAAGCCATAGCAATAGCGTATCTTGCTATGTGTAGTAGCTGATCTTTAGCCATTTCACCCTCAGAATCATCTATTTTAGACCCTGTTTTTGGCCCAGAATAGGTCATTTCAGGGGTATTTTGAGCCATTTCTAGCTCTTCATTGATGATTTTTTGTAGTTTTTGTTTAGATATTTTCATGATTTACCCTCATTTTATCATAATAATTAGTAAAATTAAGATTACAGAGACCTCAAAACCAATAAAATGGTAAAAAATAAGCCAAAATAAACTTAAAATAGCGTATAAAGCAACTTTTTGTAGTAATAATTCCATTTTAGTTGTATCCTAAGCGAATTATTAGGTCATTTGGCACTAAAAAGATCTGTCCCTGTGCAAAAAGGTACGGAGAGTACACCATAACTCTTCCTTTTTCGTCAATTTTGCTAGAAACAAGGTACATTTGCCAAGTTGGGCCAAGATAAAGGTACTTTTTATCTGATTTTGAGTAAAAATGTTGTTTTTCTCCAATATTTAAGTGAATTGGTTCTAACATTACTGATTTTTGGTCACAAATAAGGCTCCAAAGCTTATTATAGTGCCTTTCAACAGTCAAATCCCAATCATTCTTGTATTCATCGGTTGTTTTTGTCTCTAAATCTTTTATTAAGTCATCAAGCATTGATTTTAGGCTTTTTTTTTAGCTATTTTTACCTTTATTGACTTTTTTTCTTCTGTTTTTTCTTCTAAAACAGAAAAAGCCGACGGTCCTGACTTGGATTTCTTAAATGATGGTCTTTTGTGGCCTCTACCACCACCAGTATGCTTGTTTTTACCGTAACCAACAAGTCTTCTCTTCATTTTTGCCCATTTTTTGTTCTGTGAAGCTAGATAAGCAGCCTCTTTTAATATCTCATCATCTATAGATAACCAATATTCTACTGCTTCTTTACAAACTGTGGTAGAATGATTAAGATATGCAGGTAAATTTTGCTTTAAAACCCACACAGCCTCAGAATTTTCTATAGTTTCTTGTATTTTTAAGTCTACTGGAGGCTCTTCAGTTGGAAATTGAGTGAAGAATAGTACGACATCACTGTACTTGTCTTTAAAATAATTGTCAAAACGATATATTTCTTGCTCATTGGGTACTAAAAGTCCTGTTTCTTCTGCTACTTCTCGTTCATAACCATCAGTTATACCTTGATACCCTCTCTCAACTTCAACATTTTTAACATGACCACCAGGTAAATCCCATTTTTTGTCTCCATCAGTACGTTTTAACAATAAAATCTTACCTGAAGAGTCAGCTATGACACCTTTTGCAACAATATCTGAGTCTATATGTATTTCTAAAGCTCTAACACACTTGATTCCTGCTTCTTTACAAGCAATTATCTCTTCAACATCATCATCATGATGTAAATCTATTCCTAAATGTAATAAAGTAGGTGCTTTTAATTCTCTATTAGTGTAAATTATACGTTCTGGTGGAAAATAATTGATAATTCCAAGTGTCTTAAGGTGATAAGTTATTCTTTCTTCAGGAAATTCATCTTCTAGATCTCTAACTCTTGAAGTTACTATCCAAACTTGATGTCCTTCTTTGATATAATTAAGCATTTTATCAATATATTCTTGATTATACCCCTGATGAATAAAATTTGTATCTTTAGAATCTTCATCTAAGTAAGACATTGAGATAGTATTATCCCAATCAAAAGAAATATTTAATTTTTTATCTGAATTACTTGACATTATATTTATCCTATGTTATAATATTAATATAATCTGGGAGGATTATCAATTTAATTAGTAACTGTAAAATCAGTATAACATCTTAAGGAGGATTTGTCAAATGTTTTTATATAATTTTTTTCTTTTATATATTTTCTTTATTTATAATAATATATTAATACATTATACAGCTGGAATATATTAAATGTATTACCATTTCTTACAAGACCAGTATCTAGCTTTAGTTTTAGGACCTGGATTCTTGCAGTTATGTCTAGCTCTAAAAGATTTTCTACGTTTTGGATTAGATTTTTTAATCTTCATGGTTTTCTCACCTTTTTTCTTAGCACTAGTACCTCCATGACCAAAATTAACTTTTTTAATATTACCAGTCTTAGGGTCTTTAACAAAAACTTTAAATTTCTTTACATCTCCACGCATTGGTTTGTTTAATTTTACTTTTCTACCTTTGTATTCAGCTTCCATAACCAAGTCAGGGCACCCACAAGATGCTTCTTGTAGTTGTTCAAACAAACAAGCTTCACAAACCAAAGTACCATCATCTAAAGATGCACCTCTAAAGGTTTCTAGAATTGTTGGATCTCCATAATATCTTAATGCTTCCATTGTATTCTCCATTGATTCGTTTTTCTTTTTAGTTTTTCTTTTCTTTTGTCTAACATTTTTTGCTTTACCTCTTCTATCAGGATTCGGATCTTCCTTACGCTTTTTTCGAGCTCTCTTGTCTCTTTCTTTTTTACTCATTTTGGCACGATCATCAGGATCTCTACAGTAAGGTTTTGTTTTTTGACCTGGTTGTTTCGCACATGGCTTACCATCATACTTACCACCAGCTTGCACCCAGCCACCACCTTTAAACCAGTCACGTAAAGAATAGCCTTTGCTGCTGGCACCTTTACCATCACGTTTGCCACCTTTGCGTTTCTTTTTGCGTTTCTTTTTTTCTTCAAGAATCTCTGGTTCTAGATCAGTGTTGGTCATGTAGACTTCCTCTTAGATTTTTTTATTCTAATTCTTATCTTTTTCTTGAGAAGTTGTTCTTCTTTTTGCACTTGTATTTCTTTATCATCATCCATGATATAATCACCATCTTTGTGCTGACCAATATCAGGCATGGCTTTCAAAGTTTTCATAATTTCATCTTCCATTTCTTTACCAAACTTTTTCAAAAGTGGATCAGGTCCAGAAGCTCCACCCTCACCATCACCAATAACATCTCTTACTCCTTCAGGATCTATGTGAGTATAGCCTTTTTTAGCTAATCTGTGATGATCTTCTTCTTCATTAGCTTTTTCTGATTTTCCAGTTTTTGGATCATACATCATATGAGGCTTAAAGTCTTCATTCAAGGATTCGTTTTTCTTTTTTGATTTATTGCCATAATTTGCAGCTCCAACTTTTCTACACTGAACAAGTCTACCGGATGCATAAGCTGAAGGCCAAACTTTAGCTGTTCTTTTTATTTTATGATAACAAGCATCACGTTTACCTTTTTTCTTTTTTACTTTACGTTTTTTACGTTTTTTTCTACGTTTCTTTTTTTCTTCTAATTCTTCTTTTGTCATTTTTTATTTTTCCTCATTCGAATAGTTTTTTTCTTTGAAGCTTCTTTACGTTTTTTAGCGTAATCAAATGCCTTTTTTAATCTTGCTTTTACTTTTGGATCTTTTGCATTTTTGTATGCTGCTCTAGATCTTTGGTGTATTAAATTAATTATTTGCGATTGTCGTTTGTGACTCTTAGACTTAAAACTTTTTTTAGATAATGTTTTCTGTATTGCAGAGACAGACTTAAAACTAACTGATACTGTGTCGCTTGGGTCTTCATCTGTATACAATCTTCGACCAGATCCTTTTGGTTTTTTACCAGTTCCTTTTTTTGGATCTCGCTTTTTTCTTTCTGCCACTCGTTTAGCAGTTGCTGTAGCAATTGGATAAATATCTTTATCTGACATACCTGGCTTGTCTTTTTTCATTGCCTTTACTATTTCTTTTTTCTTTTCGTATTCAGGAGGAGTCAATTCTCTTTCTTGTATCTGTTCATTTTTTTTTGGTGAAGGGCATTTTTTATACTTTGCACAAGATGCTCTTTGAGAAAAACCCATTTCATCGCATGGTGTGTTTTCACAATAAGACTTAGACATTTTACCTTCAGCTTTAACACAATTGCGATATTGTTTACCAAACATTTTTTTCTTTTTTCTTGTAGGGTGGGTCTTATATCCTTTTTGACACTTTCCACCTTTGTTGCGTCTTTTTCTACGTTTCTTTTTTTCTTCTAATTCAGAAGAGTTTTGTGAATTTCTTTTTATTCTAATTTTCATAACGTTATAAATAGTTATAAGAAACAGTTATGATACTTCCTTCAGGTGGCATAAGAGAAAAAATTATTTTATTATTTGCTTGATCCCATGACCAGTCAGTCCACACAACATTATCAACTAAAACTTCAATATGATCTATGTCAACTGGTGTATGATCCAATAGTATTTCATCTATAAGGTGGACTTGTTGAGCTGCTTGGGTAACACCGGAGGTCCAATCAGTTTCACAGATATCAATAACTATACCACTAAAGTAGTTAGCAACATCCATATAATCAGAACCTACGTGTAAATGAGTATAAGAGTTCGGACACAAAGAGTTTGCTATATCTACATTAACAATTGAAGTAACATATACTTCTGTTCTTTGATATTGTACCCATTGAATAAATTGAGAAGAAGTCTGGCTTGATGAATCATTCTCATCAGACACAAAAATAATTAAAAGAGCAACGTTAGGTCTCATCCATTGTAAGGCATCTAAATTTTGTGTCATATAGGCCTTAACAGCATCCATACCTTTTTCCCAATGACCTTGAACATTATTCTGTAAATGGTCTTGTGCTGTTTGTAAAGAATCACCAGGGAGTATAGGAAAAGATTGTAAGTTTACAGCCCTAACTTGATCTGTTGGAATAATTTCTAAACGCCAATTAACATTTGTTGGCAAAGCCAACATCATTTGTTCAACGCCAAGAACAACTTGAGCCCAGTTATTCATCATCGATCCTGATGGATCAACAACCCAAAGTATATCAACACCATTTCCAAGAGATGGTTGGATGTAAGTTTGAGACCAAAGCGGATAATTTTCTGGTACTTCAACTTCTACCTCAACTTCGACTTCTACCTCAACCTCTACTTCTACTTCTTTTTCAACTTCTACGATAACTTCGACGTAAGCTGTGTCATACAAGATTCGTTCCTCTATAACTTTGTTTGTTAAATAATGATCAGATAAACAAGAGATTAAAAATAAAAGCATACATATACCCTCCGCCTTTTCAATAACTATAACTCAGATTTCAAATCGGCAATGTGTTGTAAAATTTGTTCCTTATTCCATCCCTGTTGGACGACACGAATGCGAAGATCCTTGTCAAGAATAAGAAAGTAAGGCCACCCAGTATTAGCAAAACCAGTAATCCCTTCATAATCTCTGTTTTCTGAAGAGCCAAGCCAAATTTCATTGTGCCATATTCCAAAATAATCTCCCCAAAACTGTCCGTCTTCTTCAGTTGGAGTTTCGCCATCAAGATTTTCAATCAAAACAGTGATCCAGGTAACACCATCAGCAGTAACATTTATTGAGTTAGAGTTCCAAGCAGCTTCTTGACAAGGACCACACCACATTGCAGAAACATCAATAACAATTACTTCACCATAATGAGAATAAAAGTTATCAAATCCACCATCAGCAGTTGGTAAAGTAACATCACAAATATGATCTCCTCCGTTATACGAACACTCGGTCCAATGTATGGGAGATTCAGCAATTTCCTCTTTTGGCTTTGAAGTGTCACTTGGTATTGGGCTATCGCAGCCCCATAAAAGCAAATTAAGCAGCATAAAATCACCTTCCTATGTCAACATACTACAATAGTAATTAGAGGCTTTATTTAGTTATTCTTCGCTTGTTAATGATTGGTAGGTAAATTCTTCCTTTAGGTTGACAGCACCGCTCGGTAAAAATTTGTCTCTCTAGTTTCGCAATTTGCTTCTTAAAATACTCAATCATTCTTTTATAAGCTTTTATAGATTCCCATCTTACGTCATAAGACATTAGTTTCTCCTCCTATAAACAAATGGTTGTACTCTTTCTAGTTCAGGATCCACTTCCATATTCTTTATACGATGATCATAAGAACTAACGGAAGATTTTTTTTCCTCAACCTCAGTACCAGAATTAAAATCAAATTTTGATATATCAATAAGAATTAGTTTGTTATCTTGAGAATTGGTCCCAACATTACCAACACGAAGTTCGTCAAATTCAACTCCCATTTGTCTAAGAGTTGACACCCAATTCATTAGTTTGGTGTCTTTTGTGACTATATTCCAAAGGGTTTCTAATTGTTCAGAATTAATATCAGTAGTTCTTCTTGTTTGCATCATAACATCAAATTCATCACGACGCACAGGAGAAGCATCTCCTATAACTTCGTCCCATGTGTCAAGAATTCTTTCAAAAACCCAAGAAGGATTAATGCGGCTATACCCTTGGTTTATAAGATATAGGGAGCCCTCGACAAGAGATGGATAAGCATTTCTTAAAACTCTATCCATATGATCTTGTTCTTCGATTACTGTTACTTTTTCGACAACTAGGACTGAATCTTCTTTAAATATACCGTAGGACTTAGGAAATATGTGAGGATATTTATTAAACTTTAGGTACTCCATGCGGTTTGACTGACAGCCTTCATTGAAAGAATTCATTTCTAATGTTTCAGGATGACGATACGCGATTTTTGCAACTTGAGTATCGTTTATTTCAAATACCATTCGGGAATAGCCTGAACCTAGTTTAGGACCAACGTGCATTTCTAGATAACCAATATCAAGCATATCTTCTTCGTCCATGTAAGTTCTAATTGGAATTTGCAAAAAACTTTGAAAATCTTTTCCGTATTGTTTTTCTTCCATGGCTTCTTGTATGAGCTGATATAATTTATTTTTTGTAAGTTTCATAATGCTGTAATTAGTTTTTGTATTGTTAAATCTAGGAAAATTTTTTTGCAATTTTTTTGACTATCGACTTGACAGTATATAGAAAGCGTGTTATACTATAAGTACTAATAAAATCTGGGAGGATTGCATGAAATTTATTACAATACAAAACCAAGTTGGCGAAACGGTTGCTGTAAACCCACAACGCATAACACATATAGCTAGATCACAAAACTCTATTGTTGTATTCTTAGGAAATGGCGAACGAATATTTACAAAATTTACTAGTTTAAAAGCAGCTGTAGACTATGTCGAGCGGTCCACAGATGAAAGAAGCTGGAAAACTATCTCTTGGTACGAATACGAAGATGACTTGTGAACAATATGGGGTGATATTTAAATTATAAAGGAGAAATTGTATGATTAATTTTCTAAAAAAATTGTTTGGATTCATAATAAAGAAAGAAACAAAAAACCACCAGAAACGAATCAATGAGTATGTGCAAGACCATGATATGATTGATTATGACGGTATGGGAAACCAAGGCAGGTTTCCAACTCATAAATAAAGTATCGGATAATGACTTATCGACTTGGACTTAAATCTCGGAAATTTGCTGTGGGTATATAATGTACCTAGCGCGAGCTGCTCGCAAACGCCGTTACCGTCGGACTTATTTGGATGGTATGGGTAGGGGGAGGGGGTCAACAACAGCGACTACAACAGAACAAAAAAAAACCGATGAATAAACATCGGTCTTGAGGGAACAAACTAAAAGGTTAAGTCTACTTAGACTTTGAACCATACTTCTCAAAGAGTGCGTGGTACTCAGTATGAGCGGCTAGGTAACGTGCTTCCCACGTCATAGACTCCATCATTAGGATGGAGAGTTCTTCGGCTCGTTCTTGAACCATTGTGACGGTATCAAGTAAGCACTCCAAGTCTCCTCTCATACAGGACTCATAGTTACACTCCTCATCAGGGTGACCATCATAACGGTGATGCTCGACAACATCAGAGAGACAGTCAACATTGATGTCAAAGACAGGGATAGCACGGAAGTGGCTAAGAGCCACAGAGACAGAGTTAAAGATTGGGTTATTGTCATTCATAAAAAACCTCGTTGTTAGAATGTACTATTATTGTATCATAGATGGAGGGGGGTAGCAATAGCGAGTCGGTCAATAAATGACCGATTATTCTTCAATAAGAATGAACTCGTAAAGTTCCTCAAGGTCGGCAATCTCTACTTGGTCTTTAAAAGACTTCTGACCTACGGAGTAGTTTGGCAAGTAAATGATTGGGTGAGTGTCGTAGTCCTCAAAGAATGAAACGGTGTCAATCGAACCAGTGACAGGATTGTGAAAATAAAAGGTTGTCATTTCTCCATCATCTCCATCGTCTGTCACGACAGTTTCACTAATGTTCTCACATAAGTCTGTGATAAAGGAAAGGATTTGAAAGTTATATCTTGTATTAGTCATAGTGGACTCCTTTGGAGTAATAGAATAGTAAGGTGAGAGAGGAAGAAGTTGACTACTTGTTAAGAGCCTTAACAGTAGCACGAGCAGTTCGAAGATTTCGACAAGGTTCACGTTTTCCTGTGTGAGTGTCGAGAACATCGAAGTATCCATAAAACTTGATTGATTCAACGATTTGATAACGTGGTAATGGAGAGGGTTGAGAAGATAGCCATTCTTGAAATGTGATTTGAGTCATAAAGACCTCCGAGTAAAGTAAGTGATAAAGGGGTTAAAAAGAGTGATTATTATATGAGGGCTGTGAGGATAAAAAGTGAAAAGAACATAATAGCAAAGATTGAAAAGATTGTGAACATTAAAAACTCCTTGTGTTGTAATGTATTTATTAGACGATTATTCTTTATAAAAATTCTGTAAAAACGGACAAAAAATGACCTATTCATTATCTATGTCTCTCTGTTCCTCTCTTATGATTGCAAGTTCTTTATCTTCATCATAAGAAGTGGTAGCCCAAAGTTCCTCGTCATACTCGATACCCTCGACAGGTCTTTCAGATGGATTGAGCCAGAAGTATTGTTCCTCTATGAGGAAGTCGTTGGCTACGTTAATCTTGTGATTTAGTCTCGCCATACTCGCTATTTGCTTATCGGTAAAATCAGGATACATCTCACGTAACTTTACAGGGTCTGTGACTTCTACCCTCTGATTGAGGGCTTGGTCGAGCATACGTTGATGTGAGTCCCTCACAGCCTTGCTCATTTGCTTATTAAGTTCTTTGGATTTTTTATTCATATTCATAACTCCTTTGATTGAATACTCTTATATTATAACATAAAAAAGATGATTTGGATGTCTAAAACGGACAGAAAATGACCGTCTATCTTAGGTTGGCTGTGAGAGGGTTATTCTTGCCCTTGAAAACTACTTCGTGATGTTGGGGTCTACACATTGATTGCAAATCAAACATATACTTGTTTAGCTTGTAGAGGGAGCCTTTGGCTAGGTCATATTTGCCCTGTTGGAGGACACACATAAGAGTGTTAAACTGAATGTTCATCTTAGATACTATGTCTCTTAAAAAGTCGCGATGTGCGTTGTATTCGTGGACACGTTGAGAGTATACGGTGACAGTCGCATTAGGTGCAAGGTCTGGATAAGGTGCATAGACACGCACTATTTCGTCCTCAAAGTTAATGCCGTCGTAGTGCTTAAAGAAACGGATGTTGGCTTTATCAAACGCACGTTGCACTCTATCAGCAAACTGTTGCTTATACTGTTCTCTTTCCTCGATGGTGTCGGGGTTATCTTTCCACATAATATTACGACCAGCCTTTGGATTATTCCAACGGAACTCGTGATACTCGACCTTTCCATTGACATACTTTTTGCAAACTGTAGGAACAGCGTCCTGTCTCTCTCGCATATAAGGGGCTCGAATGGGTGCTATTTGGATAGTGAAGTTTTTCATATTTCCTCTCGGTTGAAGTGTACTAGTTAGACGTTTATTATTTGGATTTATTCATTTTGAAACGGACAGAAAATGTCCGTTATTTAGAACTAGCCAACTTTATCGTCGCTGCCGACAACTGTGCATATAGTAATCTCATACGCAAAGTGTTACCACTATTACGACATGATTTAATATCTTGCTCAATGTTACGGATACGACGTTGGATTATTGCTTTACTTTCGATTTTCATAGTTACCTCGTTGGTTGTGCTTATTAGACGTTTAATATAACCGTTTATTCAATCCGAGCAAAGCATTTTTGGACAGAAAATGACCGACTTCCTTTGGAAGTGTCACGCGTGAAAACGTGTGTATAGTTTTGTCAAGTATTGTATACACAAAAAAAACCCACCACAAGGAAGTCTCCTCTATTCCTTTGTCGTGGTGGGGTTGATTGTGGAATGTCCTCTGTTAGGGCATTGTTATCTGTGTGTTATTCCTCTATGGGTTCTAGAGCGTCTACAAGGGCAAAGAGCATATTCTCTAATACGGCTATCGCTAGTTCGCCCTCTACATCGTCTTGTTCTTGGTACTGTTGAATCTCCTGTATGGCTTGGTTTATTGCTAGTGAGCATATAAGCCCATCTACGTTAAGTTTTCCTTGTATCTCTGTAAGTTCTGGCATAGTGACCTCCTTATTTAGTTGGTTTGTTGTTAGTAAAGACTGTGACACCATTGTTGACTTGGTTCATCATTTCAACACGTCTCTCAAGTCTCTTGCGAGCCTGTATAAGACCTCCCTTAGTTGCTTGATAACCTCGTGAACATCGCCATTGTGGTTCAATCTCTTGCATCCACTCGACAGCTTCGATAGGTGTGAGACCTTGATCAACTAACTTGCTCATACGGGACAATAAGTCGATGACAGGTTGAGATAAAGATTTTTGTTTTTTAGAGTATTTCATAATAACCTCGTGAGTAAGGGGGGTAAGGGGGTACGGTAGTAGGTAGTAGGGAACTACATCAAGACAAGTCTGTTCTGAGGAACGGCTCTTTTAATCATACCAACGTGCTTTGACGTTGTAGCCGATACCATTCCACGACAACCTGTTGCCATATAGTCATAGACGATGTAAGAGCCTGCACCACCGTGTTCAGCAATCTTGAGATTGTAAGAGTATAAAGCACCATCTCGAATGGATAGACCATAGCGACCTTTAACGTCTTGAGTATAGTTAAGAAAGGCTTTGATTATTTGTTCTAGTGTCATAGTGACCTCGTTGTTAGAATGTATTTATAATATAACTGGTTTGGGAAAATGTGCAAGGACAAAAAATGTCCGTTTTTATTTATTGAGCCGTCTGTGGACTTCGTTTCGTAGTGTGTCCAGTTGACGTTGTAGATAGAGCCTATCATTTGTCGCCATAAGGGGCGATAAGTCCTTGACAGATGCCTTTGCACTCTTATACAGTGCGATAACTTGTAGGTTGGAAAGGTGCTTGTACTCATTCATAGTTTTCTCCTGTTGTTGAATGTGTTTATAATATAACTGTTTTTAGTTTATCTGTCAAATCGTTTTTGGACAGTTTTTGACCGATTTGGTTTTTGGTATCTACCAATATATATATTGAGTGCTAGGATTTCGAGTATAGCCCAAGTGAATGAGAAGATACCGATAGCGACAAGAATAAAAGCGATTTCAAATATCATTGTTGCCCCCTGAGAACCTTTTCTAGTTGTTCAACAATTATGTCCTGTGTCTCGAACTCTATAGAGTTGTTAGTGTCTGTACAATCAGGAATGATCCCCTCAGATACCATCTGATCGACAATCCTTATCGCTATATCTCTTATTTCATCTTCGGTCATTGTTTACCTCGTTGTTGTTGGTGATGTTAGTAATATAACCGATTTGGAGATCCTGTCAAATCCTTGTTGGACAAAAAATGTCCGACTTGCATTCTTACTATAGTATTGTCAAGTATTTTGAACACAAAAAAAACACCCAACAAGTTGGGGTTTTAGATACCTGAGAGTCGATGTGTTCTAGGTGAGTTTAACTTTTTTGTGCGTGTCCTCGTGCGTGTACGTTTCTTGCGTGTGCTTACCTTACTTTTTTTTTAGTCTTAGGTTTTGGCTTACTCACAGGCTTTTTAGAGGGTTTTTTTAACTTTGGTTTTGTAAGGTATACCTTTGTTGGTGCTTTGAGAGGGAGTCCCAATCGTCTTTTTGGGTTTACAGATACCCTCTTCGATGAGACTTCTTGCTGTACGTCCGTACCATCCTTGTAACGTCCATGCGTGTCCTGTGTCGATGAGATACTGAAAAGCAAGTACGTTTGCATCATAGAGATCAACACCATCAGGAAAATCATTATCTTCAATGATAGCAATCGCCTGATAAAGGGAGTTGACTGTGAAAAAGTTGAGTTTATTTTGTTGCATTTGGGTGTTTCCTTTGTGTTAGTGCTAGTTATAGGTTGTGTGTCAGGTGTGAACATAGTCACCTCCGTATTTGTTATAGTGTTACTTGTATTCCTAGTGCATACAGGCTTGTATTTACGCATAGACAGTGTTTTAGATAGCCCATAGGGGTACTAGGGTAGAGGGGTAGTATAGAGGGATCTACGAGGATCGTAGTGTAGGTGCAAATGAAGTTGGTTGTAGAAAGAACTTTGTTGGATCTGAGGGTGGATTGAGTATCTTGTGACACTCACGATGATAGTTCTCTATCAACCAAGAGTGGTGATACCGAGCCTCCTTTGGATATGGGTGATTGCCTACCTCTACAAAGTAAAGATTTGGGAAGTGTATCTCTCTTGTATCATCCCTCATATCCAAGAACTTGTTACCCATATTGGCATATTGTGTGTTATAGCCTATAAGCTCTCCACCCTCAAGTTTTGCCACAGGTGTATACATACGTTTGTCATCAGGTACAACGATACCGTTTGTTTGTAGGTAGTTCCTAAAGTCTCTACACCATACAGAAGTAAAACTATAAAGAGTATCGTCTAAAAGTCTATAAGAAAGATAATCTGTGCGATAGCAAGTATCCTGATAGTTTATATGGTTTGGGTTAAATAACATATTTGCTATTGTTGATGTATATTCCATTGTGTTCTCCTGTTGTATATTTATATTATAATGGGTTCTCGACTACTTGTCAAATGATTATCGGTCAGATTTTGTCCGACTTTATAAATCGCCCTCACTCACCCATTGATCTCCTTGTTTAACTTTTATTCCAACAAGTCTTTCGTATGTTCTTGCCATATAACGAATGTGTTGAAATAACTCATTCCTTGTGCCTGTGAACTCTATTTCTCTTTGCTCTCCAGCATAGCGACATATCTTTGATGATGGTGTGTGTAGTATGAATAAATATGTTGTCATAATGACCTCCTTTGTTTCAGTGATGTATATAATATAACCGATTGATGAAATAATGCAAGGACAAATTATGTCCGTTTTTGTTTTATGTCCTCCACAAGGACAAGTTGACTCTCTCTACACAAGGTCTTTGTCCTATGAGAGTGTTGACCATTGATGAACTTTACCCACACACACTTCTTTCTTCTTTTGAATGTTGTGTGATCTCCGACCACCACACCAATCTCCAAAGGAGTGTTATTATCATACACGTCCAAGTTCCACGTTACCAAGTCTCCTATGTTCATTTGACCTCCTCTATGTGGTATTTTGGTAGTGTGTAGTTCCTACCGTTAATAAGGACATAGTAGTGTCCATCGGGTTGTTCTAATATACCTACAATAAGTCCGATAGAGCCGACACCAATGTTATGTACATCGTATGTATCTATGAATCTGAATAAGTCACCTGTTTTCATTTTATCTCCTGTCGTTGGGATCTGAAATGTTGACTTGATAGGTGAACCCATCTTTGTACTTCGGTTGTGCCTTACAGAACTCATCAAAGTCTAAAGCCTTTTCAAGTTCGTCAAATAGCCAATACCTTGTTAGTTCGTTAGATGGGTTATATTCTTCTATGATGTATATTCTCATTGTTGACCTCGTTGTTTTCGATTATGTTTATAATATAACTTATCCTCAGAATAATGCAACCCTTAAACGGACAATTTTTGACCAAGTTTGTTTATATCCCCTCCAACTCGAAGAACTTGCTATCACCATCTAGTGTGGTGGGGATAAGAATGTGGGATATGACACCACTATAAATCAAAGCATCAATCATTTGGCACTTGTAAGCACGTTGTTGATCCTTGACAGGCTTACCAACCTCGCCATACTTGAGGTTTCCAACTCGATGTCTCCTGTAATTACTATTGAAACCCCACTGCATAACCTCTGTGGCGAAACACTTGTTACCACGATTGTAGACAACTGCGTACTCTTTACCGTTGTGTTGGACATACTCGGCAAGCACGATTTGATCTTTACCTGTTTCACGAAACCAACGTCCGTTTATGTCTCTTGCCCATCTAACCTCATTAGCGACAATCTTTGTACCATCGAAGTGTATCTCTTTACTGTACTTGTATGGTGTGCGAGCCTTAAAATGCTCTGATAGTTTAGCGTAACTCATAAGAAACCTCCTCTGTTTCGTCTTCTACAATGTTGGGTAGTATAGCAATCTTTAGATACCTCTGTGCTGATCGTTCTGATAGAAAGACTTCACCACGAACAATGTCGCAAGCACCATCTTTTAGAGCCTTGTAGATAGAGTACATACGTCTACCATCGTACAGACTCTGTGTTATGAAGTACTTACCACCATAGAGTGTGGGTAGTACTCTAGTTCTGTGTTGTTCCTGTCGTTCTTTGTCAAAGAATGTATAGCCATTCTCCCTCGACAACAGAACTATTTCGTCTATATTTTCAAACATTATTCCTCCTGTGGTTGTTTTTTATGTTTGTTTTTCCTAGTGTATTTCGATTTATCTCTGTGAGAGCCAGCCTTTCGGTTCTGTTCGATATGCACTTGATGTATTATATTACGTTTTTTAGGTTGCTTTTTTTTATTTGACATTGTTGTGTCCTCCGTTGATGTATATAATATAACCGATTGAGTAAAAAAAGCAAGGACAGAAAATGACCGAAATGATTCTCTGTCCTACCCCACAGGCTTATTGCCCTGCTGTGAGGATTTTGACGATAAAGTCTTGCACAGAACCCTCTTTGGTCTGTAGACCGTGCAACTGAGCCACGTTATGAGTAGCCTGTTCACCTGATCCCATCGCTTGCCACAAGGTCATAGCAATCTCTGAGGGAAGTGTTGTGAAATACTCAGCAAGATTTTGCAACTGACTAGGTTCTAACTTGTTATCGAAACACTTCTTAGCCTTGAACTTCTCGATAAGACTGTTATGGTCGTTAATCTTGAACTTCTTAGTCAACTTAATGTTGCCCTTGTCGAGTATATCCTCTGGAGTAACAACTTTGCAATAGTTTTTCACATAGTCATTGAAAGCCATAGCACCCTCAAAGCCGATAAATGCGTGAGCCAAGTGATACAATGTCGTGCCGTGCTTGACAGAGCCGACCTTATCGAGAGCATTGGATAATCTCTCCCAACTACGTCTTGATGGATAAATCTTGTTAGGCTCGTAAGTATCTTTGTGTTCAAGATGGTTGTGGTTGTGATTGATGAAATCCCAAATCTCGCCACAGACGTTACCCTCAGCCCAAGACAACCAATCTTCTACGGTAGGCTCGACATCAAAGACAGTATAACGGTCAAGTTCGGCTGGATCGAACTCATTGACTTGATACTCTGATCCGTGCTGACCACCGTTGACACAAGCAAAGATAAGTGTATCAGGGTGTAGTGTGTGACCTGCAATCTTGCGACTATCACACAACTCGAAGATACCTTGTCGGACTTCAAGTGTGGCTCTGTCTACCTCATCGAGGAATAAGACAACTGGTTTTTTACAGGCTGTGTCGAGCCACTCAGGTGCAAGCCACTTTGTGACGTTATCATCTACTTTTGGTAGCCCAA